>Ga0315278_10004299_pt1 | contig 12829 bp, 8 predicted proteins | sample YL17G06_0_MG_FD_203880 | JGI IMG/M metagenome (GOLD analysis project Ga0315278, IMG submission 203880) | Sediment microbial communities from Yellowstone Lake, YNP, Wyoming, USA - YL17G06_0 | ecosystem: Environmental > Aquatic > Freshwater > Lake > Sediment | place: USA: Wyoming | collected...
TCAGGTGCCTCGCCGAGCGCCGCGGCAAGCGCCGGAAGGGCGCGCGTGCCGTCGAGCAGCGGCAGCAGCCTGCGAACAAGCTCGTCGTCCAGCTTCACGGCGTCGTGGCGCAGGCTGGTGACGCTCTCGCCGTGCTCGAGCTGGGCTCGGGCCACCGCGCTCGCGACCGGGCGCTCGCCGGGCGCCGTCGCGAGCCGCGGCACATGCACGTGCAGCTGGACCGCGCCGGCACACGCCGCGGCCCAGGTCAGCCGGCGCAGGAAATCTTCGTTGGACCCCGGCACTCGCGCAGCCAGCTCATCGAGCGTGAGCGCGCCCGGCGCGGCGTCGTCGAGCGCATCCAGTATGGCCTGGGCCGGCGCGTCGTCGCCCAGCGGTGGCTCCGCCGCAGCGGAATCGTCGACCTGCACGCGGCGCCGCGCCGAGAGCCGGAATGCGGCGACCTTCTCGGGGCCGAGCTGTCGCTCGATCCTGACGTCCTCGTGGCAGAGCAGGGTCTGCCGGAAGCGGCGGCACTTCACGAAGTCGAGGTACTGCTCCCGCGCGAGCGGATCGAGCGCGTCGAGCGCGCGCTTCGCGTCCAGCGTCAGTCCCCCGTAAGCCATCGCCACGAGCTCCGCTTCGCACAGGAACTGCAGGCGCTGCTTGCCGGCGTGCGCGACGAACTCGTGGAAGTACACCGGTTCGTTCACCTCGGCCAGGTCGTCGTGGATCAGGAAGCCGGCGTCGCGCGCGGTGAAGCGCTCGAGCTCCGTCTTCATGAGCGCCGAGTACGGGTCGTGCACGGTCCGACCGTCGGCGAGGAGCCGCGCGAGCCCTTGCGCCTCCGCAATGCGCTCGGCGGGCGCGCCAAGCGGGTCGGTGTGGAACCGCAGCATTTCCCACACCATCCGGCGGATGTAGCACCCGGGGTAGACGTTGTAGCTCACGAACGCCACGCCGCGCGGCGTGAGGTGCCGGGCGACGAGCGCGAGCAGCCGGTCGCGCGCCCCGGCCGGAATCCACGAGTAAAGCCCGTGCGCAATGATGTAGTCGAATTCTCCGGCGTCGGCGGGGAAGTCCGCGAGATCGCGCTGCGCCAGCGCAATGTTCGTAAGACCGAGGCGGGCGACCATCCGCTGGCCGATCTCGATCGGCTGCGCGGCAAGATCGAAGCCGACGAACGTGCTGCTCGGGAGCGCGTAGGCTATGGGGACGAGGTTCGCTGCGTCGCCGCAAGCGATCTCGAGCACGCGGCAGCGCTCGACCGGCGCCGGCTTCATGCCGAAGAGCGTCGCCATCGTCGCCAGCCGCTCGGGGTGCGAATCGGCGTACGGGTGGCCGGTGTAGGGGACTTCGTCGTAGGCGGTCACGGTCGGCGGATGGCGTCGGGATTCTCGGCGGGGCCCCGACTATACGACGCAAGATCGCGGCGGTACCGCGCGCGTGTTACAGCCGCGTCAAAAAGATCTTTGGATAGTTGCGCTATGGCGCGACCCATCGCTGGCGGGGGGCATGCCGCCGACCTCAGCCGCTGGGCCCTGCATACTCCCGAGCAGTGTCCGCAGCGCAGAAACAAGAACGCCGCCCTTGGGCGGTGTTCTTGTGCGAAGTCCGTGCGCCGGGCTACGTCCGCTAGGTCCGAATACGCGCCCGCTCCAGAATCCTCTCGACCTCGACGCGTCCGGGCAGCGTGCCGAACGACTTCCCCCCGTCGCGGCCGAGCCGCGCAGTGCAGAACGCGTCGACCACTTCCTTCGTCGAATGCTGCACCAGCAGCGCGGCGGAGATCACCTGTGCGAGGAGTTCGGTGATGCGCCGGGCGCGGCCGTCCAGGCCGTGGGCGTCGCCGAGCTCGGTGCCGATCACGTCCAGGTAGCGCGACACGCGGCCGTCGGCGGCGATCGCCGGCCCGAGCTCGCGGAACAGCGCCTCGCGCGCGTCGGGGGTCTTCTGCATCGCGCGCAGGACGTCGAGGCAGATCACGTTGCCGCTGCCTTCCCAGATGCCGTTCACGGGCGCTTCGCGGTACAGGCGCGCGATCGGGTGCTCGTCGACGTAGCCGTTTCCGCCGATGCACTCCATCGCCTCGTTCACGAACATCGGCAGGCGCTTGCAGAGCCAGAACTTGGCAAGCGGCGTGAGGATGCGGGTCAGCAGTCGCTCGTGCTCGTCGTCCTGCTGGCGGTCGAATGCGCGTGCGAGCCGGAACGCGAGCAGGGTCGCGGCCTCGGCCTCGATCGCGAGATCGGCGAGCACGTTCTGCATCAGCGGCTGGTCGATGAGCACGCGACCGAACGCGACGCGGTGCGCGCAGTGGTGCAGCGCCTGATTGAGCGCGGCGCGCATCATGCCGGCGACCGCGACCACGATGTCAAAGCGCGTGAGGTGCGCCATCTCGATGATCGTGGCGATGCCGCGACCCGGCTCGCCGACGAGCTGCGCGAGCGTACCGTCGTACTCGATCTCGGCGGAGGCGTTGGAGCGGTTGCCGACCTTGTCCTTCAGTCTCTGGATGAGGAAGCGGTTGCGCTGGCCGTCGGGCATCACGCGCGGGACGAGGAAGCAGGTGATCGCGCCATCGAGCAGCGCAAGGGTGAGGAAGCCGTCCGACATCGGCGCCGAGCAGAACCACTTGTGGCCGCGCAGCTCGTACCAGTCGGCGGTCAGGCGGCGCGCGCGCGTCTGCGTTGAGCGCAGGTCCGAGCCGCCCTGCTTCTCGGTCATCGCCATGCCGATCATCGCGCCGAGCTTGTCCGGCACCGGAACCATCCGCGGGTCATAGTGGTCGGCGGTGAGCTTCGGCTCCCACACCTCGGCGAGCGCAGGCGAGCTGCGCAGCACCTGCACGGACGCGAAGGTCATGGTGATCGGGCACGAGGTGCCGTTCTCGCCCTGATTCCACAGATAGTTGAGCGCCGCGCGCGCGACGAAGCCACCGCTGCGCGCCGCGGTCCACGCCGTGGAGTGCAGCCCGTTCGCGAGCGCGAGGGTCATCAGCTCGTGATAGGCCGGGTGGTACTCGATCTCGTCAATGCGGTGGCCGAACGCGTCGTGCGTGCGCAGCTGCGGGCCGACGCGGTTCGCCTGCGCCGCGAGCATCTGCAGCCGTTCGCTCCCGACCAGCTCGCCGAGGTCGTCGGCGCGGCCCGCAATCCAGCTCCCGCCTGCGCGCTGGACCGCCTCGCGCAGGATCGCGTCGCCGGACCACGCGTTGTAGCCGACGAGCGGCGGCGGCTGGTTGGTGACCTGGTGCGTAGGCCGCGTATAGCGGACAGTGTCGAGGTTTTCGAGGCGGTCGTCCATGCGGGCCCCCGGGCGTTCGCCCACCATGTTACGCGCGCGTTCGCTCCGCTGCCCAACGGATTCGTGAAGGTTCGATGACCTGCTGCTGCCGGCGGCCGCGGCAGGCGGACGCCGGTTGACGAACGCTCACATTCAGTCGGCCCGGACGTTCGCGTCGCGCACAACCTTGCCCCATTTGTCGACCTCGCCGCGGATGAAGCGCGCGAAATCCTCGGGGGAGCCGCCGGTTGCTTCGACACCGGCATTCTGGAATCGGTCTTTGGTTTCCGGCAGCGCGAGCACGCGGTTCACCTCCGCGTTCAGCTTGGCGACGATGTCCCTGGGGGTGTTGGCCGGCGCGACCACGCCGAACCACGCCGTCACCTCGTAGCCGGGGACGCCGGACTCTGCGACCGTTGGCAGCTCGGGCGTAAAGGAGGAGCGCTTTGACGTCGTCACGCCGAGCGCGCGCAGCTTGCCCGCGCGGATCTGCGGCAGCACGTTCGGTGTATTGTCGAACAGGATGCCCACCTGTCCGGCGAGAAGGTCGGTCACCGCCGGCGCGCTGCCCTTGTAGGGCACGTGCACGATGTCGGTCCTTGTCATCGCCTTGAAGAGCTCCATCGACAGGTGATTCGACGAGCCGGTGCCCGTCGACGCATAGTTGAGCGTGCCCGGCTTCTGGCGCGCGAGTGCGACCAGCTCGCCGACCGTGTTCGCTGGCACCGACGGGTGCACCACGAGGATGTTCGGCGTGAGCGCGCAGAAGGCGATTGGCGCGAAGTCGCGGTTCACGTCCATCCCCAGTCGCGCATGCAGGCTGTTGATCAGCCCGAACGGGAACGCGACGATGAGCAGCGTATAGCCGTCCGACGGCGACTTGGCGACGAACTCCGCGCCGATCGCGCTGCCTGCGCCTGGCTTGTTCTCCACGATCGCCGGCTGGCCCCAGGTCTTCTGGAACTCCTGCGCGAGCAGGCGCCCCAGCGTGTCATTGAAACCGCCCGGCGGGAAGGGCACGACGATGCGGATCGGCTTGTTGGGGAACTGCGCCGCGCCTTGCGCGAGTGCGAGCGGGGCGGCGAGCGCGAAGACGGCGGCGAATACGGCGCCGAGCATGCGGCGCCGGACGAACGTCATGCGGTTTCCTTTCTCTTCGTCAACAACCGGGTTCACGATCTGGCGCGCTCCACCAATGCGTCGACCACCCATGCGCCTGCGCCGCGCGCGCCGACGACCAGCGGGTTCACGTCGACCGACTGTATAGCGTCCCGCGCCGATGAGATCACGCGGCCGAGCGCCACGGTCGCCCGCGCGACCGCATCCACGTCGAGCGGCGGCTCGCCGCGCACCCCGGCGAGCAGCGGTGCGATGCGCAGGCGCCCGAGCGCGTCGACGACCTCGCTGTCGGTGAACGGCGGCAGGAGCGTCGCAACATCGGGCATCGCTTCGACGTATTTCCCGCCGTCCCCGACCATCACGACCGGGCCGAAGACGGCGTCGACCCTCGCGCCGAGCGCGAACTCGCGCCGTCCGTACGCCATCTTCGCCACGATCACTTCGCCATCGACGCCCAGGCGGCGCATGCCGCCGATGCACGCCTCGTAGGCGTCGCGGACCGCATTGGGCGAATCGCAGCCGAGGTGCACGAGGCCGTGCTCGGACTTATGCGGCAGCTGTTCCGAGCATGCTTTCACCGCGACCGGCGCACCAAGCCATTCGAGCGCGGCGAGCGCTTCGTCGATCGATCGGCACACGCGATGCGGAACCACCGGGAGCCCCGCCGGCACGAGCGCGGCGAGGCTCGCGGCTTCGCTCAGAAATCGTCCGCTGCCCGGCGCGATCGGCACTTCGATCGCGTCGGGCAGCGGCGGCGGTTCGTGCCGCATGAGCGCGCGATGGCGCGCCACCTGCGCGAGCGCCGCAATCGCATCCACGTCGTCGTCGAAGCACGGCAGGCCGTGCACGTAGAACGGAGCGCGCACCGACGCCTGCGTCGCCGAGATCGTCACGAGGCGTCCGGCCGTGTGCGCTGCGCGCGCGGAGTCGCGCGCGAACGCGTCCAGGTCGTAGCCTTTGCCCGCGGCCGGTAGCGACACGAGGATCGCGTCCACGCCCGCGTCGGTGGCGACCGCGTCGAGCACCTTGCCGAAGATCGGGCTGTTCCCCAGCAGCGCGCCGGTCATGTCCACCGGGTTGCGCGGATTCGCGAACCCGGGCAACAGCGCGGCGAGCCGCGCGCGCGTCGCGGGCGCGAGCTCGGCGATCGGCAGCCGCAGCCGCTCCGCCGCGTCCGCGGCGAGCACACAGAGGGCGCCGCTGTTCGACAGCACGGCGAGGCGCCCGGCGCCGATGCCGGACCCGCCGAGGTAGAGCGCCGCCGCGTTCGCGAGGCCGTGCAGGCTCTCCGCGCGCCAGATCGCGTGGCGCTGAAAGAACGCGTCCACGACGCGTTCCTCCGTGACGAGCGCACCGGTGTGCGACTGCGCGACGCGCGCACCGCTCGCGCTGGTCCCCGCCTTGAGCGCGACGATCGGCACGCCCCGCGCACGCGCGAGCGCGGCGGCGCGCGCGAGCATCGGCGGATCCTTTACCGTCTCGAGATAGAGCAGGATCAGGCGCACCACCGGGTCCGCGGCGACCGCGCAGGCGAGCTCGGCAACCGTCAGGTCGGCATCGTTGCCGCTCGCGAGGACGTAGCGCACGCCGATGCCTTGCTCGCGCAGGAGCGCGTAGGGCACCACGCTCGCGGCGCCCGACTGGCTGACGATCGCGACCGGGCCGTCCTGCGGCGCCACCTCGCCGAACATCGTGCTGAAGTTCGCGACTGCGCCGGTGGCGAAGTTGGCGAGCCCCTGCGAGTTCGGCCCGAGCACGCGCATGCCGTGCGCACGCGCCTGGGCCACCATGCCTTCCTGGATCGCCAGCCCCGCGGCGCCCGTCTCGCCGAACCCCGCGCTGATCACGATCGCGCATTTCACGCCGCGCGCCGCGCACTCGGCGACCGTGGCCGGCACCTCTTTGTCCGCGACCACGATCACCGCGACGTCGGGCACTTCGGGCAGCGCGGCGAGGCTCGCGAAGCTGCGCAGGCCCTGCACTTCGGAGCGCTGCGGGTTGACCGGGTAGATCGCGCCCTTGAACCCGAAGCGCTTGAGATAGAACACCGGCCGCCCGCCGGCCTTGTCGGGGTTGTCGGACGCGCCCACGACCGCGACCGAGCGGGGCGCGAGGATCGCGGCGAGCGGCGCGCTCATTGGACTACCCTCGCGCGAAGTGCGCTCGGGAGTTCGCCCAAGACGGGGGAGGGGCCCTGTCTTCCCTCCTTGGAGCGGTCCTGCGGGCTCACACGTAGCTCGGCCCTTCGATCACCGGGAACCGCTTCAGGAACTTCTCGTCGACCTCGAGCCCGAGGCCCGGCCCTTCGAGCGGCCGCACGCAACCGTCCTTGCCGACGGTGTACGACGTCGACACGAGCTCGTCGCGAAAGCGGTTCGGCTTCGACACGTCGCCCTCGAAGTAGCCGGCGTTCTCGATCGCCGCGAGGAAGTGGATCGATGCGGCCATGTTGAGACCGGTCATCGAGGTATGCGGGTTGATCGACAACTTGTGCGCGGCGGCCATCGCCGCGATCCGCAGGCCCTCGGTGATCCCGCCGGTCTTCGAGAGGTCGGGCTGCAGGATCGCGACCGATCCCTCCGCGATCAGGCGCTCGAACTCGAAGCGCGTGTAGTGGTTCTCGCCCGCGGCGAGCGGCGTGCGGCCGAAAGTTTTCGTCTCGCGGTAGCTGCGGTAGTCGTGCGGCGGGAACGGCTCCTCGAGCCAGCCGACGCCATGCGCATCGAGCCCCGGCATCACCGCGCGCGCGGCGGCGACGTCGTAACCGGTGTTCGCGTCAGTGAGGATGACGAGGTCGTTGCCGAAGCTCTTCCGCACGGCCGCGACCCGCGCGAGATCGTCCTTCGGGTTGTCGCCGAGCCGGAGCTTCACCGCCTTGTAGCCCATCGCGACCAGCGGGCGCGCCTCGTCGACCAGCTTCGCCGGGGCCTGGAAGCCGAGCGACACGCCCCCGGCATACGCGGGGATCGGCTTCGCGCTGCCGCCGAGCAGGCGATAGAGCGGCCAACCGACCGCTTTGCCGCGGATGTCCCACAGCGCCATGTCGAGGCCGCTCATCGCCATCGCGGCGGCCGCGCCCATGCCGTGGCTGCCCAGCTGCTTTACGTAGATCTTGTGCCAGACCCCGACGACGTCGGTGGCGTCCATCCCGGCGGCGAGCTGCGCGAGCGTCGTGTTGATCAGGTGCGCGATCGCACCCGGCGCGCGGGCGTGGTGCGCTTCGCCCCAGCCGACCAGGCCCGACTCGGTGGTCACCTTGACGATCACCGCATCGCGCTTCACGGCGCGGCCGATGCCGAGCCGCACGTTGAGATTCTGCGGCAGCGGGAACGACGTCGGAAATGCCCGGATCGAGCGGATCCTGAGCGACGACGGGCCGCCCTTGCGCGGTGTTACCTTCGGCATCGTTCTCCTCCCTGGAGTCTTCGCGACGGCGCAGCGGGTCGCCGTTAATACCCCAACTCGGCCCGCCGGCGCAATGACGCCGGCCAGCACTCCGGGTTGACGAAGTTGAGCGGCCGCTCGCCCGCGAGAATGCGCAGCGTCTCCTCCGCCGCGATGCGGCTCAAGCGCGCCATGCTCTCCCGCGAAATGCCGGCAAGGTGCGGCGAGAGCGCCACGTTGTCAAGCCGCATGAGCGGGTCGTCGGGCGCCAGCGGCTGGACCGCGAAGACATCGAGCGCCGCGCCGCCGATCCGCCGCTCGGCGAGCGCACGGGTGAGCGCGGCCTGATCGACGACCGCGCCGCGCGACACGTTGACGAGAAACGCAGTCGGTTTCATGCGCGCGATGAGTGGTGCGCTCGCTAGGCCGCGCGTCGCCTCGGTGAGCGGGCAGGCGAGAGTGATGAAGTCTGCCGCCCCGAACAGATCGTCGAGCGCGGCCGGCGCGACGAACGCCGGCAGCGCGTCGAGACGCCGGCGATGGCCGAGCACCTTCATGCGCAGGCCCGCGGCGCAGATGCGCGCGATTTCGGTGCCGATCGCGCCGACGCCCACCACGCCGACCGTCTTCCCCGCGAGCTCGACCGCGCCGTCGGCGAGGCCGCGCGCCGCGCTCCATCCTGCGGTGCGCATCGTGCGGTCGATCGACGCGAGGCGGTGGGCATGCATCAAGAACTGGCCGACGACGTACTCGGCCACCGTGGGCGCATTCACCGCGGGGACGTTTGCCACCGGGATGCCGAGCGCCGTCGCTGCCCCGACCGCGATCAGGTCCACGCCTGCGCCGTGGCGCACGACGGCGCGCAGCCGCGGTGCGTGCTCGAAGAGATCGGTGGGCAGCAGCGCGCGCACGACGAGCGCGTCGGCGTCGCGCACCTCGCGCCGCAGCGTGTCGGGATCGGTCGCGGCGGCGAGCGCGATGTCCGCGTGCGGCGCGAGGATCTCGGCGCCCGCGCGGTCGATCGGGTTGGTGAGCAGAACGCGGGGACGGCGCACCGGCGCTACGCAGCGAATGCGGCGAGCGCCCTGGTGGCGATCTCTTCGCCCCACTCCTGTGCGAAGTGCCCCGCTTGCGCGAGCACGAACGGCTCGGGGCACCCGCGAATCTGACGGCGCAGCGCGTTCATCACCGGCGGTCCGAGCACCGGATCAGTCGCGCCGATCGCCATGAACGACTGCCCGCGCCACTCGCGCTGCCACCAGTCGCGCGCGCGGCGTGACAGCGCGGCGCCGTTGGCGTCGGGATGATCGGGGACCAGGTTTGGGAAGCGCCGCACCCCCGCCTTGTAGCTCGCATCCGGATACGGCGCCGCGTAGGCCGCCGCCTCAGTGTCGCTCAGATGCGGGCACGTGCGCTGCATGAGCTTGGCGACGTCCATGTCCGGGTTCTTGTTGGCCCACGCGCGCCACGCGAGGAAGCCCTCGCTCAGCGGGACGTCGCCGGTGCCGAGCGCGGTATTCATCACGAGCAGCCGCTCGAACCGCTCCGGCATATCCATCGGCAGCGTGAGTCCGAGCAGCCCGCCCCAGTCCTGCACGACGAGCGTCACGCCGCGGAGATCGAGGGCCGCGACGAATGCGAGGAGCGAATCGCGGTGGCGCGTGAACGTGAACCACGCGTCGTCGGCCGGCTTGTCGCTGCGGCCGAAACCGAAGAGGTCGGGCGCCACGACGCGCGCGCCGCTCGCCGCGAACACCGGGATCATGCGGCGGTAGAGGTAGCTCCAGGTCGGCTGCCCGTGCAGGCAGAGGAACGTGCGCGCCGCGTCGAGCGGGCCCTCGTCGAGGTAGTGCATCCGCAAGCCATCGAAACCGGGCAGGCGCTCGTGGTAGTGCGGCGCGAATGCGAACCCGGGCAGCGCGGCGAAGCGCGCGTCCGGCGTGCGGAGAATCCCGGGCATCATTCCCTTGGTCCCTTTGAAGCAATCGTGGATTGTCGCGCGCGGCGCGGGTGGTGACAACCATGCGCCTGCCGGGCGATACTGCTTCGCCCCCGAGAACGAGGAGACCGCGTCGTGAGAGAAAGAAGATTGCTGCTGAAGTCCGCCCTCTGCGCCGCGCTCGCCCTGGCGGCGTCCGGCGCGCTCGCCCAGGCTTTCCCGTCGAAGCCGATCCGGATCATCGTCCCGTTCCCGGCGGGCGGCACCACCGACATCGTCGCGCGCCTCGTGGCGCAGCGGATGAGCGAGACGATCGGGCAGCCGGTCCTGGTGGAGAACCGCGGCGGGGCGGGCGGCCAGCTCGGCGCGGAAGCCGTAGCGAAGGCCCCGCCCGACGGCTACACGCTGTTGATGCACAACATCACGTTCCCGCTCGCGTCGGCGGCGGCTCAGATTGCCGGCCGGCCGCTGTACAACGTCGACACCGATTTCGCGGGCGTCTCCATCGCTGTCTACGTGCCGCTGGTGATCACCGCGAACCCCACGATACCGGCAAAGGATCTGCGCGAGCTGGCCAAGCTGCTGCAGAGCGACCGCAACCTGCACTACACGTACGGCTCGACCGGACCGGGCTCGTTCATGAACGTCATGGGCGAAGCATTCAACCGCGAGGCCAAGGTCCAGATGACGCACGTGCCGCTAAAGGGTGCCGCGCCGTTGAAGCAGGAGCTTCTCGCCGGCCGGCTGCAGGTCGGCGGCGACCAGCTCTCGTCCTCGCTCGGTGACATCCGCAGCGGCAAGCTGCGCGCGCTCGCGACCAACGCGTCAAAGCGCATCCCCGAGCTGCCCGACGTGCCGACGGTGCGCGAGCAGGGCTTCCCGGGCCTCGAGGCCGATGGCTGGAACGGCCTGTTCGCCCCGGCGAAAACGCCGCGCGACGTGATCGACCGCCTGCAGCGCGAGGTCGCGGCGGCGGTGAAGCACCCGGAGACCGCCAAGCGTCTCGCCGAGAACGCGGCCGAGCCCGTCGGTTCCACGCCGGCCGAGCAGGACGCGATCCTGCGCCGCCAGCTCGAGCAGTTCCGCCCGGTCATCAAGGAGATGAAGCTGGAGTAGCGGCCGGCCGCGCGCGCGACGTGATTTCGGTCAGGCGATAGCGGAAGGGTAGGGGCTCGTCTCGGCGTGCGCGATCATCGCGCGCGCGAGACGCTCGCAGAGCTCGCCACGCAGCGTGCGCGCTCCGGCGTCGTCCCAGAGGTTCGCGAGCTCGTCCGGATCGTTGCGCCGGTCGTAGAGCTCGCCCCAGGCGACGCCGTCGTACAGGCTGATCCGGTGCGTCGGCGTGACGAGCGAGCGCGTGCGCACGCGCGATTCGAAGCCGAGGTAGGTCCGCTGACCCTCTTCCTCTATGAGCAACTCGTCGCGCACCGCGTCGCGCTCGCCGGCGAGGAGCGGCAGGAGCGAGCGGCCGTGCATGCCGTTGAACGGGGCGACGCCGGCGCGCGCGAGGATCGTCGGCGCGAAGTCGGTCGATTGCAGCAGCGCGTCCGAGACGCGGCTTTGCGGCCCGGTCGGATCGCGCCAGATGAACGGGACCCGGACGAGCCCCTCGTAATGGATCGGGCCCTTCAGCAGCAGCTGATGGTCGCCGAGGTAGTCGCCATGGTCGCTGGTGAAGATCACCACCGTGTCCTCCGCGATCCCGAGCCGCGCGAGTTCGGCCATGATGCGCCCGACGCCGTCGTCGATCTGCGCGATCGTGCCGTAGTTGAGGGCGATCGCCTCGCGCGCCTCGCGCTCGGTGCAGGCGAAGAGCTGCTGGATGTGCTTGACCGCCGTGCCCGCAGCGCGGTGCGCGTAGAGCCACTGCATGTGCGGCGCGAGGCCGCGGTGCGGCGCGGCGAAGGAGCGGGGCGCCGGCACGTCGTCGGGCGAGTACAGGCTCCAGTACTTCCCCGGCGGCGTGAACGGATGGTGCGGGTCGGGATACGAGCACTGGAGGAAGAACGGCTGGTCCGCGCGCGCGAAGTCGCGGAGCGCGGCGATCGTGCGGTCGGTGATCCACGCGTTCGGGTAGAGCTCCTCCGGGACCCGCGTGCGCCACGCTTGACGGCACTTCGCGAGCTCGATCTCCGGTGTCGGGATCGCGTTCTCCGGCCCGAGGAGCTTGTCGGCGTCCTTCACCTGCCGGCGCAGCCACCGGCGCCAGTGCCCGTGCTGGAGGTCGGCGTGCATGATCGTGAGATCCGCGCGCTCGAAGCCGTAGTAGGGCAGCTCGAGGTCGTGTTCGGGATTGCGCTCCCATGCCGTTTCCAGCTCCTGGCCGTATCGTCCGGGGCCGCGGCGGCGCGCCTCGATCGCCAGGCGGTCCTGCGGATCGCGCGGCCATTGCGCCGGCGCGCCGTGGATGTTCTGCAGGTGCGACTTGCCGACCAGCGCGGTGGCGTAGCCGGCGGCGCGCAGCCGCTCGACGAACACCGTCTCGTCCAGCGATAGTTCGATGCCGTTGTGGCGCACGCCGTGCGTCGAGGGCATCCGCCCGGTCATGATCGAAGCCCGGTTCGGCATGCAGATCGGACTTGCCACGTAACAGCGCTCGGCTCGAAAGCCCGCGTGCGCGAGCGCATCGATGTGCGGCGTGCGGACGATTCCGTTGCCGTAGCAGCCGAGGTGGTCCGCCCGGTGCTGGTCGGTGATGACGAAGAGGAAGTTCGGGCGCTTCGCCACGCGCGTCACTCCGCTTTGATGTTCGCCGCCTTGACCACGCCGCTCCACTTGGTGAGGTCGCGGTCGATCGCCGCGCTGAGCTGCGCAGGGTCCATCCACAGGGAGTCAAAGCCCATCGACTCGAGCCGCGTGCGCACCTCGGGGTCGTCGTGAGTCTTCTTCAGCTCCGCGCGCAGAAAGGCGGTCACGGCGGCTGGCGTCCGCGGCGGCGCGAACACCGCGTACCAGGTCGAGCCCACGACGCCGGGGTAGATCGCGGCGAGCGGCTGGAGCTCGGGGAGCAGCGGCGAGGCGGCTGCGCCGGTGACGCCGAGCGCGCGCAGCTTCCCGCTCTTCACGTGCGGCAGCCCCTGGGCGATCGGCCCGCAGAACATCGACACCTCACCCGCCATGGCG
>Ga0315278_10004301_pt1 | contig 12827 bp, 10 predicted proteins | sample YL17G06_0_MG_FD_203880 | JGI IMG/M metagenome (GOLD analysis project Ga0315278, IMG submission 203880) | Sediment microbial communities from Yellowstone Lake, YNP, Wyoming, USA - YL17G06_0 | ecosystem: Environmental > Aquatic > Freshwater > Lake > Sediment | place: USA: Wyoming | collected...
CGCGTCCTCCGCTTGTGCCGGTCCTTCCATAGCGTGCTCGCCGCCGTCGCGGGTCAGTGTGATCGCTCCAGAGCGGCTGACCGTCAGCTCCTTGATGCGACGCAGCCGGGTGCCGAGGCGGGGCGAGCCGGACGGCCGGCTGAACCCACGCGCCTTGAGCGCATTGGCGAGCGTGTCTATCGTCACGACGCGGCCGGGCGCGGCCTGAATCAGATCCTGCACGATGGTGACGAGCTCGTCGTGCGGCGCTGTATGCGGCTCGTCCGGGAGTGGGTGTGCGGCGTGACTGCGCGCCGGCGGCTGCGCGGCGCTGGCGGCGGGAGCCGGACGCGCGGGCGCCGCGCGATCGCGCCAGCCACCCCGGCGCCCGCGACGAGGGTGACGGGCGCGCCCGCTCGCCTGCTCACGCGGCGCGCGCTCCACCACGTCGTCCGGGCGCGCGGCCTCTCCGGCCAAGACGCGGAACGACAGGCGGCGGAAGGCAATGCCGAGACTCGCCGACACGTCACCGACGGCGTCGAAGGCGCGGTCGTCCGAGACGATCTCGATGGCGTCGCCGGGCCGCGCCGAGGCCAGCCACACGCCGGCGGCGACCGCGATCCGCAGGTCGCTCCAGTCGCGCACGCCCACGGACGGAGCGCTGTGGACGAGGACCGCGCCGTGCCGCGCGAGCAGGCGCGCGGTGTCGTGACCGATCACGCGCCAGTTGCCGACGGCGACGAAGTCGGTGCGCTGGCCGGCGCGGTCGACGGCGAGGTGCTCGATGACGCGCGCGATGTGAGCAGCGCGACTCGTGTTCTCCACGTCGAAGAAGATCGCCCGGCGGGCCGAGGGAAACGGGCGCTCCGGTGGCTCCGGGGCCACGCGTTTCGCGAACACGGGCTCGACATGGATGGTGGCCAGGTCCTCCGGGAGCGGCGCCTCGTCGAACGGCTCGGCGACGGCCTTCATGGGTCGCGCGGTCTTCTTGGGCGCCGGCGCCCTCGCCGCGCGCGCCGCGGGTGCTTTCTTGCCGCCGTCGCGGCGTTTCGTCGTCTTCTTCCTGGTCGGCACGCTCATCCTCCGTTCTTGCGGCTTTGGGCGCACTCACTCGCGGGCTCTATCGAGAGACTCTTCCTGGAGCCTGATTGTATTGTAGGTTGAGCGTCGGACCGGGTGCCAAATGTGCGAGGCTCATGCCCGGATCCGGACGCACCCATGGAGGGCTCATGACCCAGAGTGCCGGTGCAGGGAACCAGGCCCCGATTCCGCCATTTCTCTACGGGACGGCCTGGAAGGACGAGCGGACGGCTCCGCTGACGCGGCTGGCCATCCAGGCCGGTTTTCGTGGTATCGATACGGCCAACCAGCGCCGCCACTATTTCGAGCAGGGCGTCGGCGATGCCTTGGAGGAGCAGTATCGAGAGGGACGGTTGAAGCGGGAAGATCTCTTTCTGCAGACGAAGTTCACCTATGCGGGCGGCCAGGATCACCGGCTTCCCTATGATCCGCGGGCTGACTTCCCCACGCAGGTACGGCAATCCTTCGCCTCCTCGCTGCAGCACCTCCGCTCCGACTATATCGATTCGTACGTGCTTCACGGCCCTTCGGTCGGCCGGGGCTTGAGCGAGGCGGACTACGAAGTCTGGAGGGAAATGGAAGCCCTGTGCCGGGAGAAGAAGACGCGATTCATCGGGGTCAGCAATGTGAACCTCGGCCAGCTTCGGATGCTCGTCGAGGCGGCCGAGGTACAGCCGCGGTTCGTTCAAAACCGTTGCTTCGCCGCGAACTACTGGGACCGGGACATGCGGGAGTTTTGCGCCGAGCATCAGATCATCTATCAGGGATTCTCGCTTCTGACCGCCAACGCGCACGTCTTGGGCGGCCCCGAATTGATCAGCCTGGCCAGGCGGTGCCAGATGACCATCGCCCAGGTCGTCTTTCGCTTCGCGCAGCAGGTGGGTATGCTTCCGTTGACCGGGACGACCGATAGCGACCACATGAAGGAGGACCTGGCCAGCTCGACCTTTCAGCTCGCCACGGACGAGATCGGGCTCATCGAGGCTCTGGGCGCCCGGTAGCTCCCCTTCAGGCCTGCTTCGTCTCCAGCTCCGTCCAGCGATCATAGAGCTGGGCGACCGCGGCGCGCGCGGTCTCGAGCGCCGTGTAGCGCTTCTCCAGCTCGGCCGGGTCGGAGGCGATACTGGGGTCTTCCGCGGCCCGACGGCACGCCGCGAGCGCGGTCTCCGCGTCGAGGATGGCCCGCTCCATGCCCTCCCACTCTCGCTGCTCGAGGTATCCGAGGCGCTTGGCCCGCGGACGCTCGCGCGCGGGTGGCGCACCGGTCCCGGCGCGCGGCGCCGCCGCCCGCGAGGCGCGGGCGGCTTCCCACTGCGCGTAATCGGCGTAGGTCTCCGCGCCGCCCTCGCCGTCGAGCGTCAGGATCACCGTCGACACGCGCTCGAGCATGAAGCGGTCATGGGTGACCAGCACGAGGCCGCCGTCGAACTCCGCGAGGCTGTTCTCGAGGACTTCCAGGGTCGGAATGTCGAGGTCGTTCGTCGGCTCGTCGAGGATCAGCAGGTCGGCCGGCTCGCACATGAGGCGCGCGATGAGGATGCGCGCCTGCTCGCCGCCCGACAGGCGGCCCACGGGCACCTCGAGCTGCTCGGAGCGGAAGAGGAAGCGCTTGGCCCACGAGGCCACGTGGACGCTTCTGCCTTGGAAGATCACCGCGTCGCCCTCGGGCGCCAGCGCGCGGCGCAGCGATTGCTCGGGGTCGAGGCCCAGCCGCTGCTGCTCGAAGCGCACGACGCGGAGGGCATCGGCGCGGACGATCTCGCCGGCATCCGGCGCGAGCGTGCCCGCGAGGAGGTTCAGGAGGGTGGTCTTCCCGCTGCCGTTCGGGCCCATGAGACCGATGCGCATGCCGGGCGTGATGGTCAGGTCGAGGTCGCGGATGAGCGAGCGGCCGCCGAGCGATTTCGTCAATGCGCGCGCGACGAGGAGGCGGCGGGTCCTGCGCTGCGATGAGGTGAAGTCGATGCCCGCCGGGGCGCCGGCGGCGCGGGCCCGGGCGTCGTCGAGCTCCGCGATGAGACGGCCGGCCTCCTTGATGCGCCCCTTGGCTTTGGTGGAGCGTGCCTTGGCGCCACGCCGTAGCCACTCGATCTCTCGCCGGACGGTATTGGCGAGTGACTCCTCATAGGCGGCCTGCCCGCGCAGGAAGTCGTCGCGCCGGGCGAGGAAGTCGCTGTACCGGCCGTCGGTCTGGAAGAGGCCGGCCGGGTAGGCGCGGTTCAACTCCAGCATGCGCGTGGCCACGTGCTCCAGGAAGTAGCGGTCGTGGCTGACGATGAGGACGGCGCGCGCCCGCTCGGCGAGGAGGCCCTCGAGCCAGAGGATGCCTTCCACGTCGAGGTGGTTGGTGGGCTCGTCCATCAGCAGCACGTCGGGCTCGGCGGCCAGCGCGCGGGTTATGGCCAGGCGCTTCCTCCAGCCGCCGGACAGGGAGTCGACAGCCGCGTGCCCGTCGGCGAACCCGCCTCTGCCCAGCGCGAGCGCGATGCGGCCGGGGCGGTCGCTCTCGTCCACCCCGGTGAGAGCGGCGGCGATGACGCCCTCGATGGTGACACCGAGCGGGAGGGCCGGGTCCTGGGGGACGTAGCCGATACGGATACCGCCGCGGACGGAACGCGAGCCGCGGTCGGGGGATTCCAGCCCGGCGAGGATCTTGAGCAAGGTGGACTTGCCTGAGCCATTGGGGCCTACGAGACCGACCTGGTCCCCTTCGAAGAGCCCGAGTGTCAGCTCCTCGAAGAGGACCCGGGTTCCGTAGGCCTTGGTGACCGCCTCGCAGCTGAGGAGAAGCGATCGGGTCATCCGACGCTACTTCTTCTTCTTCGGCTTCTTTTTTTCCTTCTTCATGCCCGTACCTTTGGCCACGTGCTCACCCCCCTTCGTCCGGTGCAATGCTGACCAACTATGAAGCAATCAGAATGAGAAATCAAACAAAAGGCGGCGCAACGCCCCCGCTGGCCTTGGCTGCGCACGATCTTGTTTGGTATCATGCGATGGGCGCAAAGCCTTCACAGCGGGAATGGACGGGTTCAAGGAGCCGGGTGCCATGAGTCGTGCGTCTGATACCGTAGGATCGACCGACCTGCGATCGCGCGGAGATCTCATTGCCCGTCTCGAGGCGACGCCCCTCGAGACGGCGCCCTTCGACCACGTGTACCTCGAGAAGCTGTTCCCCCCCGCTGAGTATCGCCGGCTGCTCGACCACCTGCCGGAGACGCGCCGGTATCGCGAGCTGACCCACCGCGAGGCGGTGCAGCCGGATGGCAGCAGCGCGCGCCGCAAGTTCTACCTGCTGCCCGAGCACATCATGTGGTTGCCCCGGGAGCAGCGCGAGTACTGGCGGGGGCTGTCCCGCCATCTGCGCTCGCCGGCGCTACAGGAAGCCTTCAAGTCCAAGTTCCGGGTGGCTCTCGAGCAGCGCTTTGGTGCCAGCATCGACAAGCTGCGCTTCTATCCCGTCCCCATGCTCCTCCGAGACCTGGGCGGCTACCGGATCGGCATCCACGGAGACTCGCTGCGCAAAGCGATCACGGTGCAGTTCTACCTGCCACGCGATGCGTCGCAGGCGCACCTCGGGACCGTCTTCCATGAGGGCCGCAACGGCGAGGCGGCTCAGCGCACCAAGAGGCTCGCCTTCGTCCCGGCCTCGGGCTATGCCTTTGCGGTGGTCCGGCACAAGAGCTGGCACAGTGTTCCGCAGACGGCCGACTCGGATGGTGAGCGCAACTCCCTGATGCTCACCTACCATGTGCAGCAGGGGCCGCTCGACTGGCTTGCCCAGCGCCTCCGCCGGCTGGCCGTCTTCATCGGTTACGGCTTGCGCAAGTGAGCATGGCGTGGCGATGCTGACCCGCATCGACCACGTGATGATTTGCCCGCCCAGCCTCGAGCAGGGCATCGAGGCCTACACGCGAATTGGATTTAGTATCCATCCCGGGGGCGTGACCGGCACCAAGGGGACGCACAACGCGATTGCGTTTCTCGAGGACGACTACCTCGAGCTGTTGAGTGTGAGCGATCGGCACGCGTACCTGGCGGGCAGTCCGCGCGGGGGTCTCCTGGACTTCCTGGACCGGGGTGGCGGGTTCCGCTACGTCATCGTGCAGAGCGATGACCTTGCGGCCGATGTGACCGCGATGCGACAGCGCGGCGTCGAGGTGAGCGATCCGACGGACGGCGCCCGGCAAGCGCCGGGCGGGACGCGGCTCCGGTGGAAGATGGCGGTGCTCGGCCGGCGGAATTCGCTGCCGCTGCTCTTCATTCAGCACATGACGCCGCTCGAGGAGCGGCGCGGGCAGGTGCCCCGGGCGGGGAATCACCCCAACGGGGCGCTGCGTATCGACCGCGCGTACATCGTGGTGCCCGACATTGCCGCCGCCGCTCCGGAGTACGGCCGGGTGCTTGGCGTGCCTGTGCCCCCGGTGCAGCGCGGAGCGGTGATCAAGGCGGACATGGCGGTCTTCAACCTGGGGCCGACGGGCCTGACGGTCGCGCAGCCCGCCGAGCCCGGCCCGGCGGATGAGGCGCTCCGGCGCCGTGGGCCAGGCCCCTTCCAGGTCCTGTATCGCACCAGCAGCATGGATGCCGCCGCTCGGTGGGTGGCCGGTCACGGATTGCCGCCTCCGGTCCGTGGCATCCGCAATACCGGTGAGCAGGCGATGCTGGTGGGGCCGGCGGATGCCTGTGGGGCGTATATCGGCTTTGTGGGACCCGCGTAGGACGGGGATGATGCACATTCGAGTGCTCGTTCAGACCGTCTTGGCCGTCACGCTCCTGGCCATTGCCGTGACACCCGCGGCCGAGGCGCAGCGGGGTCTCGGCAAGGGTCGAAACCGGCCGCCGCCTGCACCCACTGAACAGCCGACGTCCAAGGAACAGCACCCGTCCCAGGAGCAGCAGCCCTCCAAGGACGAGCTGGCGCCTGGTGAGTACTCCTTGGAGGGCATCCAGGTCCTCGAGGCAATCAATCGCGGCGAGGGCCGCGAGGCGCTCGCGTACTACGAGCGAGCGGCCGCCCAGGCCGAGCAGCAGGGCAATCAGTTGCGCGCGGCCCGGGCCCTCGGGGCCGCGACGACGACGGCGGTCCGTCTCGGGCGCTATCAGAAGGCGATCCAGTCGGGCACCCGGTCCCTCGAGCTCTACAAGGCCTCCGCGGAGCCGACGCGATCCGACCTCACGGCCTGGGCCTCGGTGCATGCTCAGCTCGGGGCGGCGTATCGGCTGGTGGGCGATCTGACACGGGCTCGCCAGGTGCTCGAAGAGGGACTCGAGTTTGCCAAGACGCGCCTGAGCGGCCGTCGCGAGGGGCAAGTCGAGGGCTACCTCTTGAACGGGCTCGCGAAGGTGGCCTATGGTCAGCAGGACTATCAGACGTCGCTGGCACGCAGCACCCAGGCGGCCCAGTACTTCGAGGACGCTGAAGCCCATCTCCCGCCGCGGGCGCCGGAGCGGCTCCGCACACGCATGCGTCGGTGGATGGCCATGGCGCTCTACGGGATCGGGCGGGCCCAGCTCGCACTGAAGCATCCCGACGAGGCCGACGCGGCCTTCGACAAGAGTCTCAAGTACGCGCGGCTCACCGGGCTCAGCGAGGTCGAGATCGAGATCCTCGGAGGCCAGGCCGACCTGGCGCTCTCACGGCAGGACTGGTCGAAGGCCGCCGGCCTCTACCAGCAGAGCCTGGCGCTGGCCACTCAGATCAAGCGTGTCGGCGGCCTCCCGTACCTCTATCAGGGTCTGGCTCGCGCATACTCGGGACTGGGCCGTATCGACGAGGCGCTGGCCGCATCGCGGGAAGCGGTGGGCTACGTCGAGGATTTGCGCGCCGACCTGGGTGACGCCGAGCTCCGGAGCGGGTACTCCGAGGACAAGCAGGCGATTTACCGGCAGGCGGTGTACCTGGCCCTTCAAGCGCAACATCCAGACGAGGCCTTTGCTCTCGCCGAACGGAGCCGGTCGCGGACCTTCCTCGACCTCCTCGGTAGCCAGACCACGCTGTCCAAGGGGCGCACGCGTGCGCTGGTGGACGAAGAGGTGCGGCTCCGCGCCCGACTGGCCGAGGCCCAGGCGCAGGCGCAGGACGCAGGCGGGATGGAGGAGTCAGATCGTGCCCGCGCGCAGGTGGATACGCTCGACCGCGACTACCGGGCCTTTCTCCAGCGCGTCAGGAAGGAGAGCCTCGAGCAGGCTTCGCTCATGGCGGTGGAGCCGGTGACGCTGCCCGAGATCCAGGCCCTGCTGCCCGACGGGACGACGCTGCTCGAGTACTTCGTCGGGGAGGGCGGCGTCGTCGTGTGGGTTGTGGATCGTCACCACGCCAAGGCCGTCCGGCTTCCCGGCGATCGCCAATCGCTGCTGGAGCAGATCCGCCGGTTCCGTGCGGCCATCACCGCCCAGGCGCCGGTCGCCGATATCCAGGCGCAGGCCCAGACGCTGTATCGCCGGCTGCTCGAGCCGGCTCGCGGAGAGATCCGTGGCAGCCGGATCGTTGTCGTGCCTCATGGAGCGCTCCACTACCTGCCATTCGGCGCGCTCCGCTCGCCGGCCGGGCGCTGGGTCGTCCAAGACTTCGCGGTGAGCACCCTGCCCAGCGCGAGCGTGCTGCGCTACCTCGCCGACAAAGGGGCTGGTGCGCCTGCCCGAGCGCTCGTCGTCGGCAATCCCGATCTCGGGGCCGAGCTCGCCCTGCCATGGGCCGAGCGCGAGGCCCGCATGGTGGGCCAGCGCGAGCAAGGGGCGACGGTGCTCGTGCGGGCCGATGCGACGGAGGCCCAAGTCAAGAAGCTGGTCGAGGCGGCGGGCGTCGTTCACCTGGCCACGCACGGCGAGCTGAGCGAGTCCGACCCGCTCTCCTCGGCGGTTCTGCTGGTGCCGGGCGGGGGCGAGGACGGCCGACTCGAGGTCCGCGAAGTATTCGGCTTGGACCTGCACGCCCGACTCGTGGTGCTCTCGGCCTGCGAGACCGGCCTGGGCAAGCTCTCCCGCGGCGACGAGCTGGTGGGGCTCCAGCGGGCTTTCCTCTACGCGGGGACGCCGGCCGTCGTCACCACGCTGTGGAAGGTCGATGACCGGGCGACCTTCGAGCTGATCCGCGCCTTCTACGCACGCCTGGAGAGCGTGGGTCCGGTGGAAGCCCTTCGCCAAGCGCAGCTCGAGACCACGCGCGCGTTTCCACATCCCTATGCCTGGGCCGCCTTCGGCCTCACGGGCGTTCCCCGCTGACGCTGTGTGCCTCTGCCACCACGCGGGGATAGGGACGGACACGGAAGGTGGAGTGAACGAGGTCTGGGCCGACTACGGCGATCTGCTCACGCAGGGCTTCAGCCATGAAGAATCCTCGAAGCTGATGCGTGTTAACTAGAGACGAATATTCATGAAAACCGTGTCGGATGGGACGGTTTGATGGGCGTCCCTCCGGCCGTCACCCCCGAGTCGATCGAGGCGATGGGCGGCTTGCTCCCACCGCTACTGCAAGCGCTCGAGCGGATCGGGTGGGTGCAGCGGCAACTGTATCCGCCTCTGGCCGGACGTCTCGCGGATGAGCTGGCTCCTTGCTCGGCTGCCATCGCCGCGCCGCTCCGCGCGGTGGAAGGGCTGGTGTGGCCGGCCGACCTGCGCTTCATGCGGGAGCCGCTCGTCGAGACGGCGCGGCAGACCCTCGACCTCGTCGCGGCCTTCGTGGAGGCGGCGGGATCGCCCGAGGGCCCGATCGGCCTCTACCGCGCCCTCCGTCGCTTCGCCCGTGTGCAGGAGACGCTCTATCCGCTGGCGCCGGTGCTCGAGCCGGTGAGCCGCTGGTTTCTCGAGCCTGAGCGCCGCGAGGACGATGATCTGGTCGCGCGGCTGCGCGCCGCGGCGCTACGCGACGACGACCCGAGGGTGGGGGTCTTGCACGCCTCGAACGAGCGCGCCGACAGGGGCGGCTTCTCCCTCTACGTTCCCGAGCAGTCGAATGGCCAGACCTCCATGCCGCTGATCGTGGCGCTTCATGGAGGCCACGGGCACGGTCGCGACTTCCTCTGGACCTGGCTGCGGGAGGCGCGCTCGCGCGGGATGCTCCTCATCGCTCCCACGTCGCGCGATCGCACGTGGTCCATCATGGGCGGCGCGGATGCGGACGCGGCGCCGCTCGTCGAGATGGTCGAGTCTGTCGCCGCGAGCTACCCGGTGGACCGCGGGCGCGTGCTGCTGACCGGGATGTCGGACGGCGCCACCTATGCGCTCCTCTGTGGCCTGCGCGAGGGGATGCCTTTCACCCACCTGGCTCCGGCCTGCGGGGTGCTGCATCCCGCGCTCTTCGTCAATGGCGACCTCGCACGGGCCCACGGGCGGCCGATCTATTTGGTCCACGGCGCGCTCGACTGGATGTTCCCGGTCTCCGCCGCCCAGCTCGCGCGCCAGGCCCTGCTGGCCGCAGGGGCCCGACTCGTCTACCGGGAGATCGCGGATCTCTCCCACACCTATCCGCGCGACGAGAACCCGAAGATCCTCGACTGGCTGATGGCCGACGCTACGGCTTGAGGATCACCCGGGTGGCGGCCGTGCCGGCGCCCTTGCCCTGCCACTCGGCGAACTCGAAGGCCTTGTTGACCTCCGAGAGCGGGAAGCTATGGGAGACGACCTGCGAGAGCGGGTACTTGTCCTTGGTCCTCACCAGGAAATCGAGCGCGGCAGGCATGATCCAGGGGTTGTAGTGCATCAGCCCCGTCCAGTGGATTTGCTGCGTGATCACCTTGGTGGCGGGGAAGCTCACCGCCTGCGGGACGATATTGCCGATGTCGACGAACTTGCCGTTGAACCGGACCATGTCCAGCCCCTCGACGGTCGCCGCGGCAATCCCGACGACCTCGACCACCACGTCGGCGCCGCGCCCGTCGGTGAGGTCCTTCACGCGCTGCACTCGGGCCTCGGGGGTCTTGAGCTCGTTCATGTCGATCACGTCGCTGGCGCCGCACTTCCGCGCGAGCTCCAGGCGGAGCGGCTGTCCGTCGATCGAAATGACCTTTGACGCGCCCTTCTCGGCCGCGACGGCGGCAGCATAGATGCCGAGCCCGCCCGCGCCCTGGATGACGACGACGTCGCCGAACTTCATCTCGGCGTATTCGATGCCGTGGAGGACCTGGCACAGGGCGCAGTTCACCGGCGGAATGGCGTCGTCCGGCAGCACGTCGGGCACCTTGAAGACGTAGTGGCCGGGCGGCAGGTAGTAGTAGTCGGCGTAGCCGCCGTCGCAGTAGGGGTACTGGTCGAGGTTGAACTGCACGCTCCTGCGCTGGCGATGCGGGCAGGCGTGATGCTCCCCGCGGACGCACCAGTAGCAGCGATTGCAGGGGTTGAAGAAGGGAAAAGCGACACGGTCGCCCTCCTTCAAGGGCCGCCGGAGGGAATCGGTCTCGACGCCGCGCCCGAGACTGTGGACCACTCCTGTGAACTCGTGGCCCGGCACGCGCCGGAGATCGGGACCCTTGTAGTCGCCGTCATTGCGCCAGTAGTGGAGGTCGGAGCCGCAGATGGCGGCCGCGGTGTTCTTGATGAGTATGCCCCCGGGCTCGATCTCCGGTGTCGGCAGGGTTTCGAGCTCGAGCGGCTTGCCGGGCTGGTTCAGAACGACGGTCAGTCCTTTCGGCACTGGGGTCTCCTTGTCGGGCTATGGGTGAATGGCGTCGCCTATTTTACCTTGAGAAGGTCTCGTAACCCGTCTCCGACGAGATTGACGGCAAGCACCGCTGCCGCCAGGAAGGCGCCGGGGAAGAGAATGATCCAGAAGGCGCGCTGCACGTAGGCGCGCCCCTCGGCCATGATATTGCCCCACGAGGGGATATTGGGCGGCGTGCCCGCGCCGAGAAACGACAGATACGCCTCGAACAGCATGGCCGAGGCGCAGATATATGTGCCCTGGACGATGAGCGGTGCGACCAGGGCGGGCAGGATATAGACGCGCAAGATACGCGGCGCCTCGGCGCCGAGGGCGCGCGCGGCCTCCACCATGGTCTGCTCCCGCAGGCTCAGCACGGATGCGCGAACCACGCGGACCACGCGCGGAATCTCCGGGATCAGGAGAGCGATGATGACATTGCGCACGCTTGCCTTGAGGAGCGCCATGAGCGCGAGGGCCAGCAGAATGGCTGGAATGGCCATGAGGCCGTCCATGACACGCATGACGATACGGTCCAGACCCCGGAAATAGCCGGTGACGAGGCCGATCAGGATCCCGAACGCGAGGCTTGCCACGCCAACCGTCACGCCCACCAGGAGGGAGATGCGCCCGCCGTAGAGCGTTCGCGAGTAGATGTCGCGGCCGTACTGGTCGGTGCCGAACCAGAATTCGCCGCCGGGCTCGCTGAGGCGCAAGATCGGCCGGAGGCTCGAGGGATCGACCGTGCCGAGATAGGGTGCGGCGAGGCCGGCGGCCAAGATGAGGGCGAGGCAGGCGAGCCCCGCGACCATGGTGGGCTGACGGCGGAGGAAGCCGCGACGACGGACCTCGGGCAGCCGCAGCACCGCCACGGCCGCCGAGCCCGCGCCGAGCGTCGCGCGGTCAGTAGCGGATGCGGGGGTCGAGGAAGACATAGAGGATGTCGATGCACAGGTTGAGAAGCACGTAGGCGCCCGAGATGATGAGGATCACGCCCTGGATCACCGGGTAGTCGCGCCGGACTATGGCGTCCACCGTGAGCCGGCCGATGCCGGGCAGGGCGAAGACGCTCTCCGTCACCACCGCCCCGCCGATGAGCAGGGCGAAGCCCACACCGATGATGGTCACCACGGGCAGCGAGGCCGCCTTGAGCGCATGTCGCAGGAGCACGCTCCGCGGCGACAGGCCCTTGGCGAAGGCGGTGCGCACGTAATCCTCCCCGAGCACCCCCAGCATGCTGGCGCGTGTCATGCGCGCGATGAGCGCCATGTAGATCAGCGACAGCGTGGCCGCCGGAAGAATCAGGTGACGCAGGAACTGCCACGGACCTTCGCCGAGGGGCTGATAGCCCTGGACGGGCAGAGCGCCGAGGCGAATGGAGAACACCCAGACCAGGAGGAAGCCGAGCCAGAACACGGGCATGGAGAAGCCCGACACCGAGAAGACCATGATGGAGCGATCGATCCACGAGCCCTGACGCCAGGCCGCGAGCACACCCAGCGGCACCGCGAGCGTCACGGAGATCAGGAGAGACAGGATGGTGAGGGCGACCGTCGGCCCGATCCGCTGACCGATCAGGGTGGTGACCGGGAGCCCGGAATAGATCGATGTGCCCAGGTCCCCGCGCAGGACACTGCCGAGCCAGATGCCCGCCTGGGTCAGCAGCGGCTTGTCGAGCCCCAGGGCCGCGCGAATCTTGGCGATGTCCTGCGGCGTGGCGTAGTCGCCGGCGATGATCTGGGCGGGATCGCCCGGCGTGAGGTGGAGGAGAGCGAAGACGGTCAAGGCCACCACTCCCATGACGGGAATGGTGGCCACGATCCGCTGCAGTATCAGCGGGAGCACGTCAACCGTGGAGCCCGGCTACACCTGGATATTCCACAGAATGGTCGCGCCGAACTGGAGCACGCCCTGCACGTTCTTGCGGAATGCGCTGGGGGCGATGAACTGTCCCCAGGAGACATGCGGCACCTCATCGTAGGCGAGGATCTGGATCTGCTCGGCGAGCTTCTTCTGCTTGGCGACATCGGGCTCGCGCACCCACTCCGTCCGGAGCTTCTCCATCGCCTCGCTGGAGGGCCAGCCGAACCAGGCCTTCTCTCCCGAACTGTTGATGAAGGCGTTGACCGCGGGA
>Ga0315278_10004302_pt1 | contig 12827 bp, 13 predicted proteins | sample YL17G06_0_MG_FD_203880 | JGI IMG/M metagenome (GOLD analysis project Ga0315278, IMG submission 203880) | Sediment microbial communities from Yellowstone Lake, YNP, Wyoming, USA - YL17G06_0 | ecosystem: Environmental > Aquatic > Freshwater > Lake > Sediment | place: USA: Wyoming | collected...
GGGTTTTGGCGCCGCGGAATGCGGCGGGCGAGCCCGTCACATTCGACGGGAGCCGTCTCATTTGACAGGGGCCTGGCGCGGCGAGCGTGCTGTGTTTCGCGCTCGATATTCTCGTAAGTAATGGAAATTACAAATCTTTCTGTCGCCTGCACAGGTCTTTGCAGGTGCTGGCACGGCGCATGCGAAAGAGCAGGCGTGGCCACCGAAACCGGCGGCACCCAACCGAAGGAGAGACGCCATGGAACGCACGATCGAGATGATGGAAACCACGATTCCGCAAGGCCGCACCCTGCGCATCCTGGACGGCAAGAACTTCGAGCTCAAGGTCGTCGCGGGCTGCCTCTGGGTCACTCAGGACCAGGACCGCGAGGACAAGGTGATCGATGCGGGCGAGACCTTCCGCGTCACCCGCGACGGTCTGACCCTCGCGCACGCTTGCAAGGAAGTGCGGCTCCAGATCGCGTGCTCGGCGCAAGCCGGCATGCCCACCCTCACGCTCAGCGGCGGCTACCGCGAATTCGGCGCGGGCGTCTGGCGCGGCGTGGTTGCGGAATGGCTGGGCAACGTGCGTGGGTGGATCGCGGCGGGGCAGATCGGACGCGAAGCGTCCACGGCGCGTGCGAGCAGGGCCTTCCTCTGATCGGGCGCGGGCGACTCGACGATTCAATCAGCGACAGGAGTGAGAGTCATGAGAAACGATCGACCCTTCAGCGCCACGCCCCACGTCCGGTATCCGACTCGCGAGGAAGTGCGGTGGCACATGCAGCAGAGCGCACGCATGCGTTCGGAAGCGGTGCACGCGCTTCTGCATCGCGTCGCGGTCCGGATCGGCGGCGCGTTCCGTGAGTTTGGGCGCGCGCTCGCGCACCGCGGCACGAAGGTCAGGCACGCACCCGCCGCGTGATCGCGCGTCCGGCCGAGAGGCCCGTGTCGACGGCGCTCGCGCCGGGGCGGTATCCTGACCCAGGTCGGGAGGGGCCGGCGTGAATGATCGGGCGAAGGCGGGTCGCGGCGCGCGCAGCGCCGCGGCGGGCGCGACACTGCTGCAGTCGGCGTGCGAACGCCTGCCGATCGGCTTCGCCCTGTTCGACGCGAGCTTTCAGCTCGCCGCCTGGAACGCGCGGTTCGCCACCCGGTGCGGTTATCCGCGCAAGCTCCTTAAGGCCGGCACCCCGCTCGAATCCTTCGTCCGCTTCGACGCCGAGCGCGGGGAGTACGGCGAGGGAGCGATCGACGCGCTCACGCGCACGAAGCTCGCTGCGCTGAAGCGCGGCCGCCCCGCCAAACGCGAGCAGGCGCTGCCCGACGGCCGGTGCCTTCGCATCGCCTGCGAGCGCGCCCCCGCGGGCGGGCTGCTGCTCAGCTGCGAGGACGTCACCGACGCGCACCGCGCCGCACGGCGGCTGCGCGAGAGCGAAGAGCGCTACGACTTCGCGATGCGCGCGATCAACGAGGGCGTCTACGACTGGGACCTCGCGAGCGACACCGTCCACTACTCGGACCGGGCTTGGCAGGCGGTCGGACTGTCGCCCGAGGACGACTTCACGGCCCGCCGCTATTTCGCACGCATCCATCCCGACGACCAACCAAAATATCGCGACGCAACGCTCGCGCACTTCAAGGGTGAGACCGAGCGCTTCGAGTGCGACTACCGCTATCGCGTGCGTGACGGCTCATGGCGGTGGGCGCGCCAGCACGGGATCGCGCTGCGCGACGCCACCGGCCGCGCCGTGCGCCTGATCGGCTCCACGGGCGACATCACGGAGCTGAAGGAGCGCGAACACCAGCTCGCCGAGCAGACCGCCGAGCAGACGGCGGTGCGCGAGCTGCTCGAGGCGATCAGCCGCTCGGCGTTCGACCTGGACGCCGTCCTGCGCACTCTGATCGAGAGCGCTGCTCGCCTCTGCCGCGCCGAGCGGGCGTTCATCTTCCGGCGCGACGGCGACGTGTATCGCCGCTCGTCTGACTACGGCGGCGTGACCCCGGAGTTTCGCGATTTCATAGCGCAGCACCCGATTCGCGCCGGGCGCGACACGCTGGTCGGACGCACGGCGCTGACCCGACAGATTGTCCACATCGAGGACGTCCTCGCCGACCCGGAGTACCGCTGGCCGCAGTCGCAACGGATCGGCGGCTTCCGCACGATGCTCGGCGTGCCGATCGTGCGCGACGGCACGGTCATCGGCGTGATCGCCCTGTGGAAGGAGCGCGTCGATCCATTTACGGCGACACAGATCCAGCTCGTGTCGACCTTCTCGAGCCAGGCGTCGATCGCGATCGAGAACGCGCGGCTGTTCGGCGAGATGAGGGAGGCGCTCGAGCAGCAGACGGCGACCGCCCAGATCCTACGCGTGATCAGCGAGTCCCCCGGCGACCTCGATCCGGTGTTCCGGGCGATCCTGGAACGCGCGACTGCGCTCTGCGACGCGCAGCTCGGCATCGTGTTCAGGTGGGACGGCGAGCGCTACCACGTCGTTGCCACGCGCGGTGAGGACGCGGATGCAATTGCCCGCTGGAAGGGCGCATTCGCCGCCGTGGGGCGCCCGGGGCCGCACTCCGGGCTCGGCCGGCTACTCGTCGACAAGCAGCCGGTCCACATCCCGGACATCCTGGAGGAGGCTGCTTACCGCGAAGGCGACGCCTTGCGGCTGCAGACTGCGAACATCCTTAAGGCACGAAGCTTCCTCGCCGTTCCGCTGCTCAAGAACGACGCGGTAATCGGGGCGGTGGTCATCTACCGGCACGAGGTCCGTCCGTTCAGCGCGAGGCAGATCGAGCTGGTCAAGGTCTTCGCGGATCAGGCGGTGATCGCGATCGAGAACGTGCGGCTCTTCAACGAGCTGCAGGCCCGCAATCGCGAGCTGACCGAATCGCTCGATCAGCAGACCGCGACCGCGGAGATCCTGAAGGTCATCAGCCGCTCGCCGACCGACGTGCGGCCGGTGTTCGATGCGATCGTGAAGAGCGGCGTGCATCTGTTCCAGGGCGTCGCCGTGTCGCTCCGGCTCGTGAAGGGAGACCGAATAGAACGGGCGGCGTTTGCAGCGGGTCCGGGCTGCGAGGTCACTGAGGACCTCGCGAGACCGTCGTTTTCGCTCGACGAGCGGACTTCGGCCGGCCGGGCAGTACTACGGCGGGAAGTGATTCATGTGCCAGATGTCTTCGCGGAGGATTGGTTTGCCGAGGAGGGCAGGAAGCACGCCGTGCGCATGGGCTGGCGTTCGGTTGTTGCCGCGCCGATGCTACGGGAGGGCAAGCCGCTGGGCGCGATCCTCGTGGTTCGAGCCAAAGCGGCACCGTTCAGCGAGAAGGAGATCGCGTTACTGAAGACCTTCGCCGATCAGGCAGTGATCGCGATTGAGAACGTGCGGCTGTTCAACGAGCTGGAGGTCCGCAACCGCGACCTGACCGAATCGCTCGAGCAGCAGACGGCGACCGCCGAGATCCTGCGCGTGATCAGCAACTCGCCGACCGACATCACGCCGGTGCTCGACGCAGTGGCCGAGAACGCAGCGCGCCTCTGCGAGGCCAACGACGTGGTAGTCATGATGAACGAGGGCGATGTGCTGCGCGCCGTGAAGAGCAGCGGGCCATTCGGCGAGCGGTTCGGAGCGGATTTCACCATCCCCATCACGCGCGGCTCGGCGGCCGGGCGGGCCGTCGTCGAACGGGCGACCGTTCAAGTCGCCGACTTCGCATCGGAGTCGGACGAGGAGTATCCGGTAGGCAGGGAGCACCAAAGGATCTACGGCAATCATGGTGCGATGGCGACGCCACTGCTCCACGGCGACGCCGTGCTTGGTGTCATTGCCGTGCTTCGCCGGGACGTTCGGCCATTTAGCGGCCGGCAAAGCGCACTGTTGCAGACTTTCGCCGACCAGGCAGCGATCGCGATCGCAAACGTGCGGCTGTTCAACGAGACGAAGGAAGCGCTCGAGCGGCAGACCGCGACGACGGAGATCCTTCGGGCGATCAGCAGCTCGCCTACCGACACGCAGCCGGTCTTCGACGCGATCGCCAGAAGCGCGCAGCAGCTGCTGGGAGGGCGCTCGGCGTCCGTGACCCGGCGCGTCGACGACATGATTCATCTCATGGCGCACACCGCGACCAGCGAGTCCGGCGATCAAGCGCTGAAGACACTGTTCCCGGCGAAGCTCACTGGCGAGAGCGCGATCGGCAAGGCGATCCTGAGCGGGAGGCCAACCTGGATCACCGACATTGAAACGGATGCTGCTTACTCGGCCTCGTATCGCGAGGGAGCGCGGGAAAGGGGGTACCGGAGCCTGCTCGTGGTGCCGATGCTTCGCGAGGGGGAGTCGATCGGCAGCATCACCGTTACCCGGCAGGAGCCGGGACCCTTCACCGAGCACCAGATCAATCTCCTCAAGACCTTCGCCGACCAGGCGGTGATCGCGATTGAGAACGTGCGGCTGTTCAACGAGCTGGAGGTCCGCAACCGCGACCTGACCGAATCGCTCGAGCAGCAGACCGCTACTGGGGAGATCCTGCGCGTCATTTCGAGCTCGCCCACCGATCTCGCGCCGGTGTTCGACGCGGTGGCACGGAGCGTGGCCCGGTTGTGCGACGCGCCCGACGTTGTCATCATCCGTGCCGAAGGCGACGCCATGCGCTTCGCTGCGAGCGTGGGTCCGTTCGGCAAGACCTTCGGACCGGACTTCAGCCTGCCGATCACTCGCGGCTCGGTGGCAGGTCGTGCGGTCGCAGAGCGGAGGACGATCCAGGTCCACGACCTCGCGGCGGAGTCGGAGGACGAGTATCCGGTGGGCAGGACCCTGCAACGGCGTCATGGCCATCGAACCATGGTGGCTGCGCCGCTACTGTCGGGAGAGACCGCGCTTGGCGCCATTGCCATGCTGCGGACGGAAGTGAGACCGTACAGCGACAAGCAAATCGCGCTGCTCCAGACCTTCGCCGACCAGGCGGTAATCGCGATCCAGAACGTCCGCCTGTTCAACGAGACGAAGGAGGCGCTCGATCAAATCAAGGCGTCCGCCGAAGTGCTGCAAGTGATCAGCAGCTCGGTAGCCGACACGAAGCCGGTGTTCGACAAGATCCTGGAGAGCTCGGAGCGGCTCTTCGAGGGCCGGAACCTGGGCATCTGCCAGGTCGGAGACGACGGCGCGATATACCTGAGCGCCTACCATGGTCCCAACCGGGAGGAGATGATGCGGCACTTTCCGGTCCCGCTGAGCGAGGCATCGGGGAACGGCACCGCCATCCTGCAGCGCCGCGTTATCCATTACCCCGACGTCGACGATAAGGGCGTGCCCGACTACGCTCGGCGTGGCGGCAGGATTGGCGGCAACCGTTCCATCCTCCTTGCGCCGATGCTTTGGGAGGGGCGAGGCATCGGCTCGATTTTCGTCGGCCGTCCAACGGTCGGCGGATTCTCCGAGAAGGAGATCGCATTGCTGAGGACGTTCGCCGACCAGGCGGTGATCGCGATCCAGAATGCCCGGCTGTTCAACGAGATCCAGGAGAAGAGCCACCAGCTGGAGATCGCCAACCAGCACAAGTCGGCGTTTCTCGCCAACATGAGCCACGAGCTGCGCACGCCCCTCAACGCTGTGATCGGTTTCTCCGAGATGCTCGCCGCGCGCTACTTCGGCGACCTTACGGCGAAGCAGGCCGAGTACGTGAACGACATCCACGGCTCGGGCAAGCACCTGCTCTCGCTGATCAACGACATCCTCGACCTCTCGAAGATCGAGGCCGGCCGGATGGAGCTCGAGCTCGGCGAGTTCGACCTGCGCGCCGCGCTCGACAACGCGCTCACGCTGGTGCGCGAGCGCGCCCAGCGCGGGGGGGTGACGCTGCGGCTCGATGCGGACGCCGCACTCGGCAATTTCCTCGGCGACGAGCGCAAGCTCAAGCAGGTCGTGTTGAACCTTCTGTCGAACGCGGTGAAGTTCACCCCGCGCGGCGGCGCGGTGGGCGTCACCGCGAAGTGCGTCGACGGCATCGCCGAGATCGCCGTCTGCGACACCGGCGCCGGCATCGCGCCCGAGGACCAGGAGGCGATCTTCGAAGCCTTCCGCCAGGTCGGCACGGACGTCATCCGGAAGCGCGAAGGAACCGGTCTCGGCCTCGCCCTCACGCAGCGCTTCGTGGAGCTGCACGGCGGTACGATCCGCGTGGAGAGCGCGCTCGGCAAGGGCTCCACCTTCACCGTACGGCTCCCGATCCGCCATGGCGAATGAGCTGATCCTGATCGTCGAGGACAACGAGCAGAACCGCCGGCTCGCGCGCGACCTCCTGCAGGTGCACGGCTACCGCACGATCGAGGCGGAGACGGGCGAGGACGGGGTGAGGCTCGCGGCCGAGCGCGCGCCCGACCTCGTCCTGATGGACATCCACCTGCCCGGGATCAGCGGCATCGAGGCGCTCGCGCAGATCCGCGCCGCGCCAGCGACGCGCGCGATCCCGGTCCTCGCGTTCACCGCCTCGGTGATGCCGCAGGACCGCAGCGACATCATGGCCGCCGGCTTCGACGCGTTCGTGAGCAAGCCGATCAACCTCGGAACGTTCCTGGACGCCGTTGCCGGGACGCTCGCGAAGCGGCACCCGGGAGGCGCCGCGTGACCGCAGCGCGCATTCTGGTCGTCGACGACACGCCGGCGAACGTGAAGCTGCTCGTCGATCTCCTGTCGGTCAACGGCTTCGACGTGATCGCCGCCGGCTCGGGCGGCGAAGGGCTCGAGCGCGCCGCCGCCGACTCGCCCGACCTCGTCCTCCTCGACGTGATGATGCCGGACCTCGACGGCTTCACCGTCTGCGAGCGGCTGAAGGCGAACGCGGCGACGCGCGACGCGCCGGTGATCTTCCTCACCGCGCTGTACGAGACGCTCGACAAGGTGCGCGCATTCGCCGCGGGTGGCGTCGATTACCTCACCAAGCCGTTCGAGCCGCGCGAGCTGCTGGCGCGAGTGAACACGCACCTCGCGCTTCGGCGGGCGCAGCGCGAGCTCGAGGACCAAAACGCGCGGCTGCGCGATGAGATCGAGGCGCACCAGCGCTCGCGCGCGGTCATCCACTGCCTCGAGGACGAGATCCGGACCGGGCACGACTTCCGCGAAATCGTCGGCCGTTCACCAAACCTCGCGCGGCTGCTCGATCAGCTCGCGCTGGTCGCCGCGACCGAGAGCACCGTGCTCATCCTCGGCGAGACCGGGACCGGCAAGGAGCTGGTCGCGCGCGCGATCCACGACCGCAGCCCGCGGCGCGAGCGCCCGCTGGTGAAGGTGAACTGCGCAGCGCTGCCGCGCGAGCTCGTCGAGAGCGAGCTGTTCGGCCACGAGAAGGGCGCGTTCACCGGGGCGACCCAGCAGCGGCGCGGACGATTCGAGCTCGCCGACGGCGGGACGCTGTTCCTCGATGAAGTCGGCGAGCTGCCGCTCGAGGCGCAGGCGAAGTTGCTGCGCGTGCTGCAGGAGCAGGAATTCGAGCGCGTCGGCGGCACCCGCACGCTGCGCGCGGACGTGCGGCTCATCGCGGCGACGAACCGCAACCTCGGGGCTCGCGCCGAAGCGGGCGAGTTCCGACCCGATCTCTACTACCGTCTGAACGTCTTCCCGGTGACCGTGCCGCCGCTGCGCGAGCGGCGCGAGGACATCGCGCCTCTCATCGCGCACTTCCTCGCGAAAGCCGCGCGCAAGCTCGGTCGATCGTTCGAAGGCGTGGCGCCGGCGTTTTTCGAGCGCGCACAGGCCCATGACTGGCCGGGCAACATCCGCGAGCTGGAGAACGTTGTCGAGCGCGCCGCGATCCTTTCGCGCGGGTCGGTGCTCGAAGCGATGGATCCGTTCGGCGCGACGGCTGCACCCGCGCGAGCTCGTGCCGATGCGCCGGAACCGGCGGTCGTCACCGGCACCCTCGAGGACGTCGAGCGCGCGCACATCGAGCGTGTGCTCGCGGCGACCCGCTGGGTGATCGAGGGTCCGCTAGGCGCAGCAGCCCGGCTCGGGCTCAACCCGAGCACGTTGCGCGGCCGCATGCGCAAGCTCGGTATCCGCAAGCCTCGCTGAACTTCATCCGTCGGATCCGACGGGTACCAGCCGTCAAGGAAGGTGGGCCATTGCATTCGACGGCCCGCTTCGCGTGTTGCAGACCTCCGCTGCGCTGCCTTTTCCGTCGGTAACCTTCGGAATTCAGATGGATTTATGCGGCAGGTCAGGCCGGGTCCAGCCGTTGGCACGTTCGCTGCAATGAGAGGGGACAAGGGCAGCGCCCGAAGGCCCGGCAAAGCCGGGACCCACCACCGAACGAGGAGACGACCATGAACGCGATCACGATCAAGATCTGCATCGAGCAACCCGCCATCACCTTGACCCGCGCCGGCTTCGCGCGGCTTGCCGACCGCCTCGGCCGCTTCTGGGTGTCGCTCTTCGTGCCGTCGTCGTGCCCGACGACCGCCGCGCTCTAGCGCTGGTGCGAATCCCCACCCCGGAACAGGAGACGAAGATGAACACGCCAGCAATCTCGTTGACCACCCTGCTCGAACGGATGGAGTCGGAGATCGAAACCGCAGACGGGCGCACCGTCCAGGTCTGCCGGGACGCGAACGGCAACCGCTGGGTCGTGGACGGCACCGAGCGGATCGTGTCGCTGAACGAGTTCGCATCCGAATGCGGCAGCATGGCGCGACAACTGTGCGCACACGAGCGCGCGAAGATGTTCCGCCACCTCGTGGTATTGGTGAAGCAGGCCGTCGCCCGCTCCGCGACGGCGCTCCGGCCCGGTACGCCCGCGGCCCACGCGTGAAGCATTCACGCCCACCGCTGGCGGCACCCGGTGGGCGAAGCGTCGGCTCGCGCTATGATAGGCGTCTAGACGCTTATGCACATAGGTGCCCATGATGGATGAGTCGACGCGCTGGACGGTCAAGGTCTCGAAGGAGACGGACGTCGCCCTGAGGACCTACCTCGCGCAGTCCGGCCTGCGCAAAGGCGATCTGTCGAAGTTCATCGAGGAAGCGGTGCGCTGGCGGGTGCTCGACCGGACTGCCGCGGGCGTGCGCGAGCGCGCCGGCCGGATGGACGCGGGCGAGCTGCAAACGCTGATCGACGACGCCGTCGCCCACGTTCGCGCCGAGCGGACGCCGGCGCGGCGCATCGCCGCGGCTGCCCGCCGTGCCCGGCCCGGTCGAAAGGCGCGCGCGTCCCGCCGCTAGCACGTTGCGGGTCGTCCTCGACACGAACGTCCTGCTCGCTGCCCTGATCAGCCCTGGCGGCGGTCCCGAGCGCCTCTACGAGGCGTGGAAGCGCGGTCGCTTCGAGCTGCTCACGAGCGCCGAGCAGCTCGACGAGTTCGGCCGGGTGACCCGTTACCCGACGGTCCGCCCGCTCATAACCGTGTCGGAGGCCGGACGGATGATCAACCAGGTCCGGGCGCTCGCGACGCTAATCGAGTACGCGAGGCCGCCCCGCGTATCGTCCGACCCGGCCGACGACTTCCTGTTCGCAATGGCCGCATCGGGAGCGGCCGACTTCCTCGTGACCGGAGACCGGAGCGGTGTGCTCAAGGTCCGCAAGCACGGCCGCACCCGGGTGCTGGCCGTTGCCGAGTTTGCGGCGCTTCTCGATTAGCGCGTGCCCCCTCCGGGCATGGACGTTTCCCGGTGCAAACGAAAAGGCCGCCCGCAGGCGGCCTTTTCTTGGTGCGGCGCGTTCCCTACGAGACCTGCTGAATCCCCGCGAGCAGCCAACCGCTGTCGCCCTGGGCGGATTTCTGGAGGTTCCAGATCTCCTCGAACGGCTGCGGGGCGGCGCCGGTGTCCTCGCGCAGCATCCCGGAGAACCGCACCGATGCCAGGTGCACCATGCCCTCGGTCACCACCTCGAGCAGCTCGCCGTTCAGCGTGACGACGTCGGTCTGCTGACCCGCCGCGGCGCGCGCGTCGATGTCCCCCTTCAGGTGCTGGAACATCTCGTCGGTGACGAAGTCGCGGATCGCGGCGGCGTCGCCGCTGTCGTTCGCGGCCTGCAGCGCGATGAAGCTCTTCTTTGCCTCGCGGACGAATGCGTCGGCGTTGAAGCCTTCCGGGATGCGCCGCGCGAACTGCGCGCGGAAGCTCGGTTCCGCCGGGCCTCCCGTGATCTGCGACGGCGGCGGTGCGACGACCGTCTCATTGCCGACGCCCGCATACTGCATGCCCTGCGGCGCCGCCTGCTGAGCGGGCTTGCGGAACAGGCGCATCAGCATCATCACGGCGACGAGCGCGAGGACCCCGAACAGCAGCGCGGTCACGACCGAGCCCAACTGATCGCCGAGCAGGTACGCGAGGCCGAGGCCGGCCGCGAGACCGGCGAGGGGCGCGAGCCAGCGACCCATCCCGGGTTTCGCCGCTGCAGCGGCTGCGCCAGCGGCCGGGGCGGCCTGCTGCGCCGGCGCGGCGGTCGCCGGCTTGTCCGGCGTGGCCTGACGTTGGGTGCCAATAGGCTTACCGCCACCGAGACGACGCGCTTCGGCGTCGAACGGGGCCAGGCCCGCGATGAAGACGAAAGCGAACAGGGCGAGTAACCACTTTGTCATTGTGCTTGCCTCCTCAGTTTGGCGGGAATAAGGGGGCTCAGCCCCCTTGTAGATCCCCGTACGTTAGCTTGCGATCAAACGCTAGATCTTCCAGCCACGGTGCAACGCTACCACGCCTGCGGCCAAGTTGAAGTATTCGACGTTCTCGAAGCCGGCGCGTTCCATCATTTCCCGCAATTCCTCCTGGCCCGGATGCATGCGGATCGACTCGGCGAGGTAGCGATAGCTCGCCTCGTCGCCGGCCACGCGCTTGCCAAGCCACGGGAGGATCTTGAACGAGTACCAGTCGTACGGCTTCTCGAGCGGCTTCCACACCTTCGAGAACTCGAGCACGAGCAGCCGGCCGCCCGGCTTGAGGATCCGGCGCATCTCCGCGAGCGCGCGATCCTTGTGCGTCATGTTGCGCAGGCCGAAGGCGACCGTGGCGCAGTCGAAGTGGTTCGCCGGAAACGGCAGGCGCTCCGCGTCGCACTGCGCAACCGGAGCGACGAAGCCGTCGTCGAGCAACCGGTCCCGACCAACCGCGAGCATCGCGCGGTTGATGTCAGTGAGCCATACCTCGCCCGCGGGGCCGACGCGGCGCGCGAACGCGCGCGCGAGGTCGCCCGAACCGCCGGCGATATCGAGCACCCGGTGGCCTGCCCGCACGCCGCTCATCTCGACCGTGAACGCCTTCCACAGCCGGTGCAGGCCGAGCGACATGAGGTCGTTCATCAGGTCGTACTTCGGCGCGACCGACTCGAAGACGCCCGCGACTCTGCGGACCTTCTCGTCGGTGGGGACCTGCTCGAAGCCGAAGTGCGTATCGCCGGCCATGCGCAGGATCATCGCGTCGCGCAGCTCCCGCCGCCGCGCGCGGTGGGACTGGCCGTGGTGTCGACCTCGCGGCTCGCGCCGGCGGCGGCGAGCCGCTGCAGGTATTCCGCCCACATCCGGTCGCGGTTCACGCCGAGCTCGTAGAGGTAGTCCCAGGAGTAGATCCCGGTGTCGTGCCCGTCGGAGAACTGCGGCTGGATCGCGTAGCTCCCGACCGGCTCGACGGCGATGATGTCCACCGCCTTCTTTCCGCTCTGAAGGATCTCCTGCCCGGGTCCGTGTCCCCGCACCTCGGCGCTGGGCGAATGGATGCGGAGGAACTCGTAGCTCAGCTCGAAGCGCCGCCCGCCCGCGTAGGTGAGCTCCATCAGGCGGGATTTCTGATGGAGCTTGATTTCAGTGGGTGCGGGGGTGGTGGGGTCAAGTCCGGCCATGGCCTGCCTCGTGCATCAGGAGATGCGGGCGCGGAACGCTATCACAAGCCCACCGCTCCGACAGGACAGTCGCAGGCGGAAACGGCGCGGTCATAAAACCGTCACCGAACGGACATAGAATTCCCCCATTGGAGTCACCGAGGCGCCGCGCATGTCCGCCAACATCCTAGTCGTCGAAGACGAGCCCGCGATCCAGGAGCTGATCGCCCTCAACCTGGAGCACGCCGGCCATCACGTGCTGCGCGCGCGCGACGCCGAGCAGGCCGGGGAACTCGTCCGCCACGCGCTGCCCGACCTCATCGTCCTCGACTGGATGCTGCCCGGCCAATCGGGGATCGCCTTCGCGAAGACCCTGCGCCAGGACGAGCGCACCAGGAGTATCCCGGTGATCATGCTCACCGCCCGCGGGCAGGAGCAGGACAAGGTCGCCGGGCTCGATGCGGGCGCGGACGACTACGTCACCAAGCCGTTCAGCCCCCGCGAGTTGCTGGCGCGGATCAAAGCGGTGCTCCGGCGTCGCGCGCCGCAGCTGACCGACGAGCCGATCGAGATCGGCGGCCTGCGGCTCGACCCCGCGACCCATCGCGTCGCCGGGAACGAGACCGCGGTCGCGCTCGGCCCGACCGAGTTCCGGTTGCTGCATTTTCTGATGACCCATCCCGAACGCGTTCACAGCCGCTCCCAACTGCTCGACCAGGTCTGGGGCGACCACGTGTTCGTCGAAGAACGGACCGTCGACGTGCACATCCGGCGCCTGCGCAAGGCGCTCGAGCCGACCACGCACGACCGGCTGATCGAGACTGTGCGCGGGAGCGGCTACCGGCTCGCCGGGACCGCCGCCTGACCGACCGCAGCGGAGCGCGCGTTTCTGTTAAGTTCCGGCCGCCTTCGCGGGCTCTTGGCCCGCTTCCCTCGCGCCCAACCGGATCGTGAAGACCGTCTGGCTCCGCACCGCGCTCCTCGTCGTCGCGCTCGGCGTCGCCGCCCTGATCGTCGGGCTCGCAATGGGTCGGGCATGGGGTTTGG
>Ga0315278_10004303_pt1 | contig 12826 bp, 9 predicted proteins | sample YL17G06_0_MG_FD_203880 | JGI IMG/M metagenome (GOLD analysis project Ga0315278, IMG submission 203880) | Sediment microbial communities from Yellowstone Lake, YNP, Wyoming, USA - YL17G06_0 | ecosystem: Environmental > Aquatic > Freshwater > Lake > Sediment | place: USA: Wyoming | collected...
CCGAGCTGAACACCGGCGACGGCACCTACGACGAGGCCGACCAGAGCCTACAGGCTGCGGCGGCGCAAGGCGAGGAGATGCTGGGGGCCCAGGCTCTCGCGCAGGAGACCACCGACAAGCTGGAAACGACGCTCGCGGAGTCTGCTGTGCCGGATGTCTACGGGTTCACGGTTGATGCTTTGGCCAACGCGCCGGGCACGACGGCCCCGACGAAGGAGCAAGTGGCTGATGAAGTTGACAGTCGTTTGGCGAACGACTTTGAGGCCGTCGGCCTGGCGCTGACCGCGAACAGTGGCGCGATAGCCGCTGTGCGAACGGTCACGGAAAAGCTCGACACCACCATGGAGGCTGGTGTCGGTGGGGCCTCCAAGTTCACGGCCGCCGCGCTGGAGGAAGCGCCGACCGCGGACCTTCTGCGTGTCCTCGGCCTCGCGGGCGAGAACCAGTTCATTGACAATGTGGTCCTTGATGTCGCCGAACGCATGACCTCGGCCCGCCTGCGCACCTACTCAGTCGCCGCCTCCACAGGCACCGACGAGGACGTACTTGCCACCTACGCGATCACTGCCAGTTACACGGGGACCGAGACAACGCCCGCAACCTACGCCATGGAGCGCGTTGAGAACGGTTCGTAGAAGGTGGTAGGCGTGCCTGCCCGTGAGAACAAGCGCAATCAAGGCAACGGGAGGCCCGACCCGGATGACCTCACACCCACTGTCCGCGCCGCCATCGCCGAGGAATACCGCCTGGCTGCCACTCGCTACGCTGAACGCTTCGACGAAAAGCGCGGCGGTAGCCGAGCCTGGGTATACCGCAAGCGCCAGTTGAACCACTCTCCGTCGCAATGATGTGCGCAGCACCTCCAGGGTCAGTGGGCGAGGATGGCTTCAAGGGTCGGCATGAGATTCGATGGGACGGAGACCTTCTTCCCCGTATACTCCTCCAGAAACTCCTGATGTTTGAGGTAGAGAAACTTCCGCAGCAACCGCCAGTCCACCCGATGCCGCAGACTCCCCTTCGTTTCCCTCCGCCACAGTAGCACCTCCGGCGAACAAACCACAGAGATGCCCGCCGCTAGCGCCGCGATTAGCAGGTCGTGGTCCTCAGCCCCACCGAGGCGCTCGTCGAGCCAAATGCCGCGCTCCATATGGACGCTGCGCAAGACGCAGACCGTTCCCGTGCCGAACCCGTTCCCCCCCAGGATCAGGTTCGGGGAGGGCGGGTGTGCTGGCGGGCACTTGAAGAGGGTCTCGGGCGAGGTGACAAACCGGAGTTTCTGCCCGTAAATCAGTTCCGCACCCGTCTCCTGCATGGCCCGCAGGGAGAGACCCAAGCGGTCAGGTGGGCTGATGTCGTCGGCGTCCTGGTAGAGGAGAATGGGGGCCGTGGCCCGCCGGATGGCCCGGTTGCGGGCGGCAGAAGCGCCCCGGTTGGGCTGGCGGATGACTATGAGGCTGTCGTGGTGCTCCTGGAGTACCGTCAGGACGCTGTAGGTGCCGTCTGTGGAGCCGTCGTCCACGCAGATGACCTGTAGGTCTCCTGGCACGTCGGACTGCTCCAGGACGCTCCTGACGCTCTCAGAAACCCACTTCTCGGCATTGTAGCAAGGGACGATGGCCGCCACCGCATACTGCCGCCCGTCCGGCTCCTCGGTCCAGACCCGCGCCTCCTCAGGGGACAGAAGCCTCGGCCGCAGGAAGGTCTGCATTACTGGGGCCTGTCGCCGTGCCGGTCTCCGTGGCATCATCGTTGACTGACCCTCCTGGCTTCCACGCTCGGAACATCATCCACACCTGCCCAGCCTCGCGGACAGGGTCCTCCAGCCAAAGACCTGTCATCTGGAACCAGTGAACGAGCATCCGCCAGGTGAAGACCTGCTTGTGGCCCCAGGTGTAGCAGAAGTTATGAAGGGCATTCTCGGCAGGATGCGAATAGGGTCCCGCCCCCAGCATGGGGTAGAAGGCGTAGTCCAGGTCCTCCGCACACCGCCGCCAGACCTCGGCGAAGTCGGGGACGCGCCCCCACATCACGCCGCCTGGGATCAGGACGCGAAAGACCTCGCGCATGACTTGCGCCAGTTCCTCGTGGTCGAAGTGCTCCAGCAGGTTGTCGGCCATGATCTCAGAGACGGAGGCGTCGGGCCACGGCCATGATTCCCGCAGGTCCCAGCGGATGACCTCGATGCCCGACGTTGGCAACCACTTTTCCGGGTTGTCCGGATAGAAGGCCCGCGACTGCTGGATCAATTCCGGAAGGTGGCAAACGTCCACGTTCAGGTACCCCTCGCGCCACTCGATGCCGCAGCCGATGTTCAGCCTGAACTCTGTGGTTTCACCCATCATTTCCTCCAGACGCGGACCGCCGCGCGCTGCGTCCAGTCCAGCCAGGGCCACACGGTCTCCATGTCACCAACCCCCGGCAACGACTTGCACCAGTCCTGCAGGCAACGGAGCGACGGCACCCACCAGCAGGTTGCATCGCCCTTGTAGTCGCCGAGGTAGAATGTCGCCTGCGGAGGCACAGACCAGCCGCGGTCGTCTACCTCCCCCTCCAGCAGGAGTACCTCACTGGCCACTTCCCAGGCCCGTTCAATGCCGAGCAGCGGGTGCCGCAGGTGGTAGTAGACCCCCGGCATGAAGACGATCTCGGCCCGGTCGCTGGCAGACAAGTCGTAGACGGATCGCTCCTCGTAGATAGCCTCTAGCCAGAAGGCCTCCCGCAGGAGGGCGAACTGGGCGGCACAGTGCGGTTCCACGTCACAGCCCGTGACGACGGCGCCGGCGCGTTCCAGGTGTAGTGATGTCACGCCTGACCAGCACCCTATGTCGCGCACCCGCTTCCCCGCCAGGTCTACACCGTAGGTCAGTTCCGCAACCATCCGCTCCGTGTGCCAGACGCCCGACGAACTGCCATCAGGCCAAGTTACACCCTGACACCACGGCCCCGTCTCTGCCGCCCGTTCCGCCCAGGTCATGTCAGTCGCCTCAGTGCCCCGGTCTCATCCACTCGCTTCAGGTCCTCGGCCACCACATCACCCCAGCGATCCAGAAACAGCCGCCGGCACTCCTCAAGGCGCCATCCCGTCTTGTTGCCGGGAGCGTTTGTCCAGGAGTTGGCGTCGTGGATGACGGTGACCTCCGGGCAGTACCAGACTAAATACCCGGCGATCCGCGCCCGGTAGCAAAAGTCCACGTCGCCGTAGTAGGCTGGAAAGTACCGCGGGTCAACCTGTACTACGTCCAACAACGTATGGTGGAAGAACTGGAAGGCCCCGCAGGTGTAGATCACCTCAGCAGGGTCGCACAGGGCGGGATCGGTGGCCGGTTCGTTCATCCAACGATGCCAGCCAGGCCACTCCTTGCCCTTGGGGAAGCACCCGCCAGCACTCTGTACGCGGCGCGCGTTCTTGTCGGCCGGGTAGAGCAGAAGTGGGTGCACGATGCCCCGGCCACGTTCCTCCCACAGTTGGATGAGGACCTCCCACCAGCCATCGGCGGTCTCGCTGAAGTCCAGATCGGCGTCCAGAGAAGCGATGAAGTCGCCGCGAGCCTCCTCGCAGAGTATCTGCCGAGCCCCGAAACACCCCAACTGCTTGTCAGACCGGATGAGTCGGACGTTCGGGTACGCCTTGCACATCGCCGCGATCCGTTTCGCCTCGCTTGGTTGGCTGGCGTCGTCAGCGACCAGCACCTCCCACCAGTCGCGCTGCGCGTATAGGGACTTCAGGCAGGCCTCCAGCTTCGTGGCGCCGTCGCGGACCGGCATGATGATGCTCAGGGGAATGTGCTGGTTACACCACTTCCGGGGGCGACGACGCGGATAACCCATGTTGTCGGTCACGAGGGAGACGATCTTGGTGGCCGCCTGTTCCCAAGTGAACCGCGCGGCGGTGGCGATGCCTGCCGCGATCCGTTGGGCACGTTTCGGGTCCGCATGGGCCTCCAGCAACTTAGTCTGCAGCGCGGACTGACTGTAAACGCCCCACCGCAGATGTTCCTGACTGTACTTGCTGTCCACCAGTTCTTCGCCGGTGATGGGCAGAAGGTAGGTATTGTCGGTAGTGGCGTATTCCTTAGGTCCGTGGTAATCCGTAACCAGGGGCGGCGTTCCGCAGGCCATCGCCTGCAGCGGCATCAACCCGAATCCCTCCAGATGGTGAGCGTTGACGAAACAGTCAGCCGTCCGCAGCAGCGCGGCCATGTCATACTCGCTAATACGCTCGTTGATGATGCTCACGGGAGGATGATCCGACGCTTTCTCCAAGGTCGCCAGGATGGCCCTGGTCACGTCCTCTCCCCACGACGCCAATACGCCCTTGACGATGAAGGCCACGTCGCGCCGTCCTCGGAAGGCCGCGCAGTAAGCCGACACGGCCTCCTGAACGCCTTTTCTCGGTTGCATGTACCCAGCGGCCACAAAGACGAATGGAGTAGGCCCTGGAGCAACGTCGCGCAACCAGGCCACGTCGGCGAGGTCACGCCGTGGTCCGTCGGGGCGATAGACCAGCGGGTCTACGCCGAGGTGCCAGACCACCACCTTCTCCGGCGGGACACCCCACTCAAGCCACGTTTGACGGCACTGGTGGGAGAAGCACAACACGAGGTCCACAGCGTCGCTTTGGTAGGCGGCAATCATCTCGGGGCGGTGCTTTGGATGTGAGTCAGTGGGGTCTATTTGAATGCGGAAGTGCTCCAGGGTACTGCCTCGACTCAGTCGTCGGCTCCAGTCAATGACGACGTAGGGGCGAACCGGCTTCTGGCAAAGAGGTTCGACTCTACCGAGAAACGACGGTGCGTGGACGGCATCATGGCCCCAGATGGTCGTGTCAGTCGTCACCTCATAACCAAGCCGCCAAAGAGCCTCCCCAAGGTTACGGGTGACGTGACCGATGCTGGTAGCCTGAACCAACGGTCCCGTGATGTGGAAGCCAAGGTCCGACCGTGATCCGGCGAGCACTGTCCCGGCAAGGTCACCTACGGGCCCCTGAACCTCGTGATACCCTGATGATCCAGGCGCCGGCGCAGCGTCCTTGGCGGTGCGCGTATCCCAGACGCGACCGTGCGCCCTCAGGCGGGCGGCCTTGTGTTCCATCACGGCCTCCCCAGACGAGTGATGACCACCGGAGCCTTGCTAAGTGGCATCCACCACTGGCGCAGGTTCGGCAACAGCGCATGGACCCAAGTCTCACCGGCCGGTGGGGGACTGATGGCGCCGCCGTACACCCGGTCAGCGTCAACATCCAGCGCTGCCGGGCGCGTGAACCGCCAGCGCCAGAAGGGCGCAGTGTCGGTGACGACGATCTCGCCCGCTCGGGAATGCCCCGGTCCCTCGATCATGGCGTCACCGCCTCAACTTCAATGGAGGCCATCTCCCGGCCCTCCACGGTGGTCTCGTGCTGTCTCAGATTGTGGGTGACACCAGTGACGCGAAACTTCGTGTCGTTCGCCCCGGCGTACTTCGCCCCGTACAGGCGAGCCACGTGGCCCGGCTTCGCCGTCGTCAGCAGGGGCACCGTCGCCTCGATGGTGCGGGGCCACGCCGACAGCTCATGCACCAGCTCCACGAGTTTGCTGTTCACGTCCGCCCGCGTCTTCAGTTTGCTGTCCTCGTGGCGGTGGGAGACCACCATCCCCACATACTCCTCGGGCACGATGCCCTCCACCTCGCTGTAGTAGATGGCCGTCGGGTTCTGCCACCGGGCGACGATGGGTTCCCTCGCGGCGGTGTCCGCCTGCCCGACGACGACGATGCGGTTGGCGTAGGGCGACTTCCGGCCACTGATCGTCTTCCAGGTCACCTTTAGGGCCTTGCAGACGCTCATCGCCGCCGGATCGGTGAGTTCCAGCACGTTCGGGCTATCCACCAGCCAGAAGTCCACGCCGAGGTCCTCCTCCATCCCCGCCCGCGCCACGTCGGTTGCCACACACCCATCGCTGTTCCAACCGTTCGACTGGTGGGTGTACCAGTTCTCCAACGTCCGCTTCGTCCGGCAGTATTTGCACCCCGTCTTCACCTTGTTGTCGGAGCCGTCGTACCACAGTGCGCCCCCCCAACTGCTCTTCTCCCAGGCCTCCGCCAGTATCCTCAGGTAGGAGGTGCCGATGTCCCACCGTCCCCGGTCGCTGTCCTCCGGGACGTAGAGGTCGAGGTCCTCGATGTCATACTGCTCGGGGCCGATGCCCGCCTGCTCCAGGAGCCATTCCGTGAACTCGTTCAGGTGCCACCCGCGGGCATTCAGTTCCCCCGTGTCCCACTGGATGAGGTTCAGGACCCCCAGGAGGTCTGTGGTCTGGACCTCGGCCTCGCGGGCGTTGCACTCCGCCTCCACCACGCGATACTCGCCGATGTCCAGCGCCCCGTCCACCGCCTCCCACGGTTGGTACTCGGTGTCGCCGCTGACTTCCTCGTAGTCACGCTGACGGTACATCCAACCGGCCTTCAGGCGGAGGTGATCGCCGACGTGAATGTCATCAGTGGGCGGCGTCCCGGCAGTGGGCGGTTCCACTGGGGCCTCGTGCGTCGCGAAGCGGTTGTCCACGGTGAGGCGCTGCTGCTGGGCGGTAAAGTTGCCTAGTTCCGCCGCCACCTGGAGGGCAATGCGGTTGTGGTCAATCTCCTCCCAGCCGGGGTCGCCGTTGACGGTGAGGTCCACGTCCTGGTAGAGCGTCACGGCTTCCACCAGAGGGGTGGTGTATGTGAGTAACTCCTCGGTCAGTTCATGCTCCACGATGTACTCAGTAGAGGGATACTGACCCCGCGCCACCGGGAAGCCGTAGTGGGCGTAGTTCGGGTAGCCCGGGTACTGGGCGATGAGCGGGTCTCCGGCGAAGTTGTCGGTGACGTTGGGTAGGGCGTCCGCCGGCTGCTGGGGCTGGCCCCAGACCACATTGGGATGCTCCACGTCGCGGTAGGCCTGGACCTCAAAGGGTTGGCGGTAGAGGTACGACTGGCTGCTGGACGGGAAGAGGTTGAGGTCCAGCCACATGGTCGCCTGGCCGGGGAAGTTCTCAATGATGACCGGCCCCGCCGGCGACACCGGCTCCGCCGAGTTCTGGACCCGGAAGTAAGCAAAGTCATCCTCGAAGTTGCTCTCCGTCACGCAGATGCAGTGACCGATGGCCCCGATGTGGTAGGTCTTTCCGGTCTCAGCCATGGAGCGGGCGTTGACCGGCTCCAGGTTCCCCTCGGTCCACGGCCGTGCCACCCACTCCACTGGCCAGGTGCCTGCATACCCCGGCGGCATCGTGTAGGAGGCGACGTTCTCATAGAGTTGGGGCCGACCGATGAGTGGCACGAGCAACATCCACCGCCGGTTGCCCCAGACGATGCGCGTCATGCAGGAGTCGTCGTAGCCACCCAACGCTTGCAGGTAGTCTGTGACTTCCTTGTCCAGGGCCTGGCGGCGCACCCCGGCGGCGAAGAAGCCGTTAGGACACGCGCCGACGTACTGGTCATCGCCCAAGTACCCGCCGTAGTAGCCTACCCCGGACCACATCGGGTTGCCGGAGTCGTCCTCGGCGTACTTCTGCGAGCACTCGATGTACAGCCCGTCCTCCGACCGGGTGAAGTCCCAGTTCTGAGGGTAGGTGATGACGCTGGGTAGGAACGCATAGTGCGTCTGCACCCACTCGATGGGCGTCTCCACGAACGTGGCACCGTCAAAGTACGGAGCCTGCCGGATCATCGGGCGCAGGATGAGGCCCTTGATGTGCTTCTTCTCAATCGGGATGAAGACCGGGGCCTCGTCGTTGCCGAACTCCAGGCGCGTCCCCGGCTCGATGAAGCTGTAGGAGAGTGTCCTCTCCTTCATAAGATCATGCATCCGGTCGTAGAACTGCCAGCCCTCGTTGCCCATCTCCACTTCGTAGTGGGGACGACGCGAGAGGGCCTTTTCCACGACGACCTTGGGGACGATGTTCTCGCGATGGGTGGGCATCAGGGCACCACCAGGGAATGAATCTCAGTCAGGTCCCAGGACAGACCGCTATCACGGCTACGGTACTCGGCGATGCCGGGTGTCGCTCCCGGCGCAGTCCAGTCCTGGGTCTTCGGCGCGACGATGATGAGAGCGCGGTCGGATGGTCGGCGAATGATGGCCGGTCGCCCCTCGTCACAGGCTCCGATGGCATTGGCTGCGGTCAGGACCGGCAGCGTCGGGTCGTTCAAGAGGTAGTTACAGACCACCACTTCGCCGGTCGCGCCCTCGTAGGCTCCAACCCGGTAGCCGACCAGCCACAGGTAGGGATCATCGGCATAGAGGTACGGGTACCGCCAGTCTACTAGAGTGTGCTGCGCCACCCACGATGCGCCGGTGTTCGTAGAGGTGTAGAGTTGTGTCTGGCCGTCGGCCTCCACCGCGCACATCATCAGGGCGCCGTACATGGCCCCCGCGAGACACCCGTTGCGGGCCAAACCGCTGAGGTTCGCTATCTGCACCGCCGACCCGACTGCGGCATGTGGCGATGCCTTCTCACGAGTGAGGAAGTATGGCTCGCCGCCCGCAATGGCCACCAACTCGAAGCGCCCATGACGTTCGATGACGTGGGGCGCGAGCCACGCCCCTACTGATTCGGCGGCCCCCCAGGTACCGTCCAGCGAACCGGCGTGGCGCAGGTAGGAGTTGCCCGCGTCGCCCAGGGCAAACTCGGTGCGGTCATGGGCCGCAACGATGTTGCCCCACACGTAGTCGGCGTCCGTGGTCATCGGCGTCCGACTCCACCAAGTGAGCCCCTCGTCCTTCCGCTGAATCTTCGTGTGCCCTGGCCCATGAGGAGCGAGGCGCACGTCGCTGCACAGGACAGTGCGGCTGACCGCATGGTGACTAAAGGCCAGGCAGGGCACGCCGCCCGTGACGACACCGAGAAGCACCGCCCACTCGCGCGTCCGCAAGCGCCCCGCAGTCACGTAGTCTTCGGAGCCCTCCCACTTGATCGCATAATCGAAGATGGCGTGGTCAGTGTCCACAATCCTGAGGCCGCTGGTGGCGAAACCCCCGTGGCCATCCGAGACGACCGCCTCCACATCCTCGGTGTAGGCGCTGCTGCCACCGAAGTGCCGCCGGTACAGTTCCCCCGCCGGAGTGTAGGCGTTGACATTCCGCGCCCGCTTCCCGGCCTCGTCGGTCACCCACCCGTGAATGCGCCCCTTGACGACGTGTCGGACGGTGAAGGTGTACGGCAACCCGCGAACGGCGTTCCACTGGCCGACGCGCACCGCCACCGGGAGGCCGGTCACATCATCTACCTCACCGTCCTCCGGGACCCGCTGTTTCAGGTCCCAGGCCGCCAATACGGTCAGCGTGTGTCCGTCTCGTGTCAGTGCCGCCGTGGCATTCGCCGCTGAATAGGTCGTGATGGTATGGTCACCGCACAACTCCATGAGCGACAGGTAACTCTCCAGCGGCAAACAGGTGGTTCCGTCAATGCTGCCCCCGGCGATGAGTACCACCAGGTACATCCCCCCGGTGTACCGCTCCAACTGGTTGTCATAGGGCGAGAACTGGTCGGGCCACCAGACGCTGCGGTCGTACACTCCATCCACGACCGCTGAGACGCCGCCCTCGCGGTAGCGGAAGTGTTCTTTGTGCAGGATACGGGCGTGAGGCGTAACCGCCGCCCTGGCCGGTGTGGTCTGTGTGTCGCCCGGGTCCAGGCAGAGCAGGGGGTTGCTGGTGAACTGGTAGACCCCTACCGTGTCGAAGGTGAGTTGTAGCGTCGTCACCAGGCAGAAGGCATGGTCAGGGTTGCAGAGGTCCCAGAGGGCCGTCTCCGACACACCCGACGCCAGCGGTGTGGTTGTGGTGAAGGTCAGCGACGCCCCAGCATCGTACTCGTAGTCATCCTGCCGTTCGTCGCTAATGTGACTGTCGGTGAAGACCTCGGCGTCGTGGTAGGTGGCGCTCATGGCCACGTTGCAGGCGGCGGGCGTCGTGATGTTCTGGCGCAGGTAGCCGAAGCCCAGCCAGCAGTAGACGCCCTCGTGGTCCTCCGGCGGAGACCCGAGGCTATACTGGCCATCAGCCTTCCGCACCCAGTACGCAGTCGGGATCGCAATGGAGCCAACGTTCCCCACGGCGGCCTGGCGAGCGGTGTAGTTCTGCGGGATAGTCAGAGTCAGGGTCCCGCCGACCTCCGTGACCTCGAAGTTCCCGCCCGCGTCCGGCGTAGTTACCCCGTCGCCAACCCAGTCCGTGTGTGCCAGCGCCGGACCGGGACCATACAGGCTCACGTTGTCCCGGTGGACGATGGTCGCAATGTCCGTCCGGTAGGGCGACTCGGTCCGGCTAGTCGCCGAGACGAACCACCCATCTATAATCAGGCGCCCATCGTGGTCGAAACTCAGGGTGGCAGTGTCGGCGGGTGTCTCCGCGCCCTCGTCGCCGACCTCTAACCCGAGGGCGATCATGTTGTCCCGGTCAGCCCAGAACTTCACTGTGCCCGACGCGTTCTCCGGGTTCAGGGGAACGCTGTCGAAGCATATCAGACCTCGCGTCTGCACGAAGTCCAGGGCGTTCCATCCGGCGACTGTGTGCCCCACCGGGTTGCCGTCATTGTCAAGGACCCCTGAGCACCAGACTACCAGGTCCGGCACCGACACGCCCTTCATGTCCACTACCTCAAGCGCGAAGTGGTAGTGGTAGGGCGCCCTGATGGCTGTCCCCCACCCCGGATAATCCGCAAACCCATCCCCGTGGCCGGCGCTGATCCACAGATTGACGCCGCCCGCCACGCCCTCGCCACTGAAGTCGTCGTCACCGACGGAGAGCCAGACGCGCTCGGTGTACTCGCTCAGATCAACCACTTGCCCGTTGAACGTGAGGTCGGTGAGGCTGTAGTGCGGTGCCGGGGTTTCCTCCAGATGGTCCGGGTTCATGGAGAGGGCGGCATTCACCTGATAGGTGAACGCTGGCTCGTTGACCACGTTCTCGGTGACGGTAGCGGTCACCCCACCCGCCGAGCAGGTTGCCATGCAGAGCGTCGGATTAGGGATGAAGAACTCGTCGCCGCCATAGTTTTCCTTCGCCGAGACGACCCCATGCTCGCCACTGATCGCCTGCGACCCGTGGCGCATCCGCACCGCGTTGGCCATGCTCCAACCGAAGGTCATGGTCTGCGTGTGCCAGGTGCCATCCTCCCCCTCAGCACACCAAAAGTCCGTGATGTCCTCCACGTAAGGCGGATCGCCACCGGAGCCACCCGTCGCCACCACGGCCCTGATCTGGAAGTGGTAGTCATACGTCACGATAACCGGCGGTGGGATGGGTGGCGGTGGCTGCGGATAGTAATGTGCCTGTTTCGCCAGACAGCAGATGCTGACGGAACATGGCCCGATGGCGAAGACGCTGGTGGCCGAGGGGCCGAATCCTCCTAGTCCACCCGTGGACTCGGGGTCGGTCTCATGGTAGATCGTCCAGGTAAAGGTCCCGGAGCCGGAAACGGCATTGGCGGCAATGTCCGTCAGGACCCAGGCACCGTAGGTGACGGCCATCAGGACTCCCCGTCATCGTCACCAGCACTCAGCAATCGAAACCGCGTCTCCCACTTCTCAACGTATGTGTTCTCTCCGCTGGACAGCGTAGTCTTGAACGTCGCGGTGTAGAGACCATCCTCCGCGTACCCATTCGCCGTCGAGAACTCCTCGTGGTAGAACACGTCCATGTCATCCACGGTACAGTCTTCGCCGGTGCGCGTAGCCACACCCGCCGCGTCCTTGATGGTCACCGTCGCCTCAGTAATGGTGACGACCCAATCACTCTTAGCGGGCTTCCAGGTACAGCCGATGTCGGTCTCTTCCCCGAAGTAGATCGGGTCCTGAGGCATGGTCAAGTCCCCTTAGGAGTTCATCCCGAACTCAGGGCCAGCGGTCGCGCGAAACTCAACGGATCAGGACACATCTCGACGCCAACCGGGGCTTCCACCTGCCAAACGCCCTGCGCGCTGCAGATGCCCCACAACCAGCGGTGCTTTTCCTCGCGCCGCACCCAGCGGTACGAGGTCATGCCGGACACGCCCCCGTTGAGGCCGAGGCGCTCGTGCATGGCCCCGCCGCAGGTCAGTCGGCAACCACTGGCCTCGAAACGGACATACCGCAGACCACAGAAGACCTCAGCGGCATCGATAGTCAGGCCACCTACCCGCGCCAGCCACTCCAGTTCCCGCCAGGGGCTATGTTGCTCCACCTGCAAGTCCGGGTCGGCGTCGGTGAACGTTCTGCCGTCGGACAACCATGCCCGCCAGCCTTCGAGGGCCAGTGACGCCACAGCACTCATACGAACGTCACGCTGAACTTCAGCGTCCCGGTGATGGCCCCGTTGGTCGTCGGACTGATGCTCAGGCCCACGTAGTAGTTATGGGTCGCTGCCGACCCCGAGGCACCGAGATCGTGGGCCGCCGCCGAACCGGCGATGGTCGTGTCCCAGGCAGCATCCCCCTGCTCGAAGCCATAGATGCTGCACCCCGCCGGCACGTCCGCTTCCGTCGCGCCGTAGACGAAGAAGGAGGCCGCCGTGATCTCGGCGTTCGGCGAGCACGATGCCAGGAGGTTCAGGCACTGCACGGTGGTGACCGTGTTGAGGTTCACCGTCCCACCACCCGCAATGTCCACGGTGCCGGAGGCCACGTACTTGAGGTTCGGCGGGTGGCCTGCGGCACACAGTTCGGCGTTCGCCGCGTTGACGATGTGAAAGCCATCGTTCCAGGTAGTGACCGGGATGGCTCCGCCGGTCCCGTAAGCGAAGGCCCCGGTCTTCTGCCAGTAGAGCTTGTCAGTGGCGTCGATGGCCGTGAGGACAGCCCCGCCACCCGGATTGTAGACTACCTTCAGCGCG
>Ga0315278_10004305_pt1 | contig 12824 bp, 10 predicted proteins | sample YL17G06_0_MG_FD_203880 | JGI IMG/M metagenome (GOLD analysis project Ga0315278, IMG submission 203880) | Sediment microbial communities from Yellowstone Lake, YNP, Wyoming, USA - YL17G06_0 | ecosystem: Environmental > Aquatic > Freshwater > Lake > Sediment | place: USA: Wyoming | collected...
CGTGAAGCTCGGCCATCCCGTGCCGCTGTCGAACTTGTCGGTCGAGCTGAACAGCGGCTCGCCCGAGACGATGTCAACGTAGATCCCAGGCTCGTGATTGTCCCAGTAGGTGTTATCGAACGCCGGTTCCGTACCGCCACGCTGAGTCACGTCGTACTGCAGCGGTGTGAGCCGGAGCCGCAGCTCGTCGTCGCTCGGCTTCACGTAGGGCTTTCTCGCGGCGACCTCGATCGCCGGCTTGTCCTTCCAGACGCGCTCGAGGTACGGCCCGCGCCCCGATCCCCACTTGTACGCCTTGTACGCCACGGGGTTCTTCGCGTGGTAGTCCTGGTGGTACGCCTCGGCCCGGAAGAAGGGACCCGCGGGGAGGATCATCGTGGCGATCGGCTTGTCGAACCAGTGCTTCGCTTCGAGCGCCGCTTTCGACGCCTCGGCAATCCGTCTTTGCGTAGCGTCGCGCACGAAGATGGCGGCGCGATACTGCGAGCCGCGATCCGCAAACTGCCCGTCGGCATCGGTCGGATCGATCTGACGCCAGAAGACGTTCAGGATCTGCGCGTAGGTGATCTTCGACGGGTCGAACCGCACCTCGATCGACTCGAAATGCCCGGTCCCCCCCGCCGAGACTTCTTCATAGGTCGGGTTCGGCTTCTCACCGCCCGTGTATCCGGAGACCGCCTCGACGACACCGGGAAGCCCGTCGAAGGCCCCCTCGGTGCACCAGAAGCAACCACCGGCCAGAATGGCGACTTCGGTCTTGCCCTTAGGGGTCGCGGCGTCGCTCCCACCGAACGCCGAAACGGCTGCGATCAGCGCCAGGACGGCCACAGTTACGAGGTAGCGTCGGATGGTCATCTCCCATGATGGCCTATCTGGGAACCTCGCGCCCAGGCTGGAAAATTCTCCGGTCGGGGATACCTTTAGGCAACCTACTGCCCCAGGAGCCCAGATGACGCCCAAGCCTCCCGTTTCGCCCGGCAACGAGCGCGAGTTGCTCACACCGGAGTGCATGGCGTTCGTCGTCGGCCTCGCCCGACGGTACGGACCACGGGTCGCCGAGCTCCTCGCCGCCCGACGGCAGATGCAATCGCGTTACGACGCCGGCTACCGCCCTCGCTTTCTCCCGGAAACACGTTCGATTCGTGAGTCCTCCTGGACCGTAGCCGAGCTGCCCGCCGACCTGCGCGACCGCCGCGTCGAGATCACCGGCCCCGTCGATCGCAAGATGATCATCAATGCGCTCAACTCCGGGGCCTCGGTCTTCATGGCCGACTTCGAAGACTCGAACTCGCCGACGTGGGCCAACGTGCTGGACGGCCAGGCCAACCTCATGGACGCCGTGCGCGGGACGATCGCGTACGACGATCCGGAAACGGGCAAGAGCTACCGCCTCAGAGAGACGACCGCCGTTCTGATGGTCCGGCCGCGCGGTTGGCATCTCCTCGAAAAACACGTCGAGGTGGACGCGCGCCCGATCCCGGCCGCGTTGTTCGACTTCGGGGTCTTCCTGTTCCACAACGCGAAGGCCCTGATCGCCAAGGGGACCGGCCCGTACTTCTACCTGCCGAAGCTGCAGAGCCATCTCGAGGCGCGCCTCTGGAACGAGGTCTTCGTAGAGGCCGAGGGCGCGATGGGCCTCCCCCCCGGCACGATCAAGGCGACGGTGCTGATCGAGACGCTCCCCGCGGCGTTCGAGATGGACGAGATTCTCTGGGAGCTGCGCGATCACGCCGCCGGACTCAACTGCGGCCGGTGGGACTACATCTTCAGCTTCATCAAAATCCACAGGAACGATGCCGTCGGAGTGCTTCCCGACCGGTCCCAGATCACGATGGACCAAGGGTTCCTCAGGGCCTACGCGCAGCTTCTGATCAAGACCTGCCATCGCCGCGGCGCGCACGCCATGGGCGGCATGGCCGCGCAGATCCCGATCAAGGGCGACCCCGCGGCCAACGACGCCGCGATCGCAAAGGTCGTCGCCGACAAGCGCCGCGAGGTGGGAGACGGCCACGACGGAACCTGGGTGGCGCACCCCGGGCTCGTCCCCATAGCGCGCGAAGTGTTCGACGCAGCGATGCCGGGGCCGAACCAGCTCGCAAAGTTGCGCGAGGACGTTGCCGTCGGCGAGAGCGACCTCCTCGCGGTGCCCGGCGGAACCCGGACCGAGGCGGGCCTCCGCTGGAACCTGCGCGTGGGCGTCCAGTACCTCGAGGCTTGGCTCCGCGGGGTCGGATGTGTGCCCCTCTACAACCTCATGGAAGACGCCGCGACCGCCGAGATCTCGCGCACGCAGATCTGGCAATGGCTTCACCACGCAGCCAAGCTCGACGACGGACGCACCGTGGATGCCGCGCTGGTGCGCGAGCTTCTCGCCTCCGAGATGGCCACGGTACGCGCCGAGGTTGGACCAGCTCGCTACGATGGTGGCCGATTCACGGAGGCCGTCGCCTTGTTCGAGCGCCTCATCTTCTCGCCGACGTTCGAGGAATTCCTGACCATCCCCGCTTACGAGCTCTTGCTCGCCTGATCTTCGAGGAGACCTGCATGGCCGATGCGAACCTGCATTCCCCCGCCAATCGCTTCGGCGGCATCGTACGCCCCTACACCCCGGCCGACGTGGAACGGCTGCGCGGCAGCGTGAGGGTCGAGCACACGCTCGCCCGCCTCGGCGCCACCCGCCTGTGGGAGCTTCTGCACACGCGCGACTATGTGAACTCTCTCGGCGCAATCAGCGGCAACCAGGCGGTGCAGATGGTTCGCGCGGGTCTCGAGGCGATTTACATCTCCGGTTGGCAGGTCGCGGCCGACGCCAACACCTCCGGCATGACCTACCCGGACCAGAGCCTCTACCCCGCGGACTCGGTCCCGCGCCTCGTGCGCCGGATCAGCCAGGCTTTGCTTCGCGCGGACCAGATCGAGCACGCGGAAGGCGGCGTCAAGCACCACTGGATGGCGCCCCTCGTCGCCGATGCCGAGGCAGGATTCGGCGGGCCGCTGAACGTCTTCGAGTTGATGAAGGGGATGATCGAGGCCGGCGCCGCCGGCGTCCACTTCGAGGACCAGCTCTCCTCCGAAAAGAAATGCGGCCACCTCGGCGGCAAGGTCCTCGTCCCGACGAACCAGTTCCTGCGCACGCTGATCGCCGCGCGCCTGGCGGCCGACGTGATGGACGTCCCTTCGCTTGTCATCGCGCGTACCGACGCCGACAGCGCGAAGCTCCTCACGTCGGACGTCGACCCGCGCGACCAGGTGTTCTGCACCGGCGAGCGCACTCCGGAAGGCTTCTACCGGATCAATTGCGGGATCGAGATGGCGATCGCGCGCGGCCTCGCCTACGCGCCGTACGCCGACCTCATCTGGTGCGAGACATCGACTCCCGACCTTCACGAGGCGAAGCAGTTCGCCGACGGGATCCACGCCGAATTCCCCGGCAAGATGCTCGCCTACAACTGCTCGCCGTCGTTCAACTGGAAGAAGCACCTGGACGAGGCGACAATCGCCAAGTTCCAGCGCGAGCTGGGCGCCATGGGATTCAAGTTCCAGTTCGTCACGTTGGCCGGCTTCCACGCCTTGAACTTCGGGATGTTCGAGCTCGCGAAGGCTTACCGCGGTGAGGGCATGGCCGCCTACTCGCGCCTGCAACAGGCCGAGTTCGCCGCCGAGCGCGACGGCTACACCGCGACCAAGCACCAGCGCGAAGTCGGCACCGGCTACTTCGACGAGGTGGCGCAGGTGATCTCGGGCGGGACGTCATCGACCGTGGCGCTGAAAGAGTCGACGGAGACGGAGCAGTTCTAGGGGCGCGGCCGCGCGCAACCGCGAGGGCGAGATCTACGAGGGCCTTATCGGGTGCCGCTGGTTCTGGAATCCACCGCCCGGCTTAGCGCCGTAAGCGATTCGCGGTGGCAGCTCGGAAGTCAGTTGGAAGAACGTGAGCTGACAGGGCTTGTCGTCTAGCGGCGTGAGTTCGACGGTGAGCGGGCCGTTGTTCATGATCTCCAGAACGATCGGACCCTCCCAGCCGGGCTGAATCCACGGTGCCGTCTGGTGCATGCTGATCCCCAAACGCGCGTAGCTGCTTCGCCCTTCGACGAGTGCGATCAAATTGCGTGGAACGCGGATCCGCTCGTACGTAAACCCGAGGATGAACTCACCGGGAGCGAGGGGAAACGTCTGCCGATTGCCCAATGGGTCTCGCTCGGCGAGTTCCATCGTGTCCCAGAACCCGGCGGCCGCAAGGCTTCGGAAACCCTGCGCGGCCGACAGCTTGATCCCTGGAAGACGTTTCAGTTTGGTGAAGCTGAAACCGAGCCGCAGATCCACGGACGCCTGGCTCCACTGGGATTCCTCCAGAGGAGGATCGAACGCGATTCGCCCGGTTTCGACCTCCGCCCGAAGCTCGGGTTGCGCCAGGACCATGCTCGTTTCACGCGCCGACGGGCTGCAAGTTCGCGCTGGCCCAAACCGCCGTGACGGCGGCTCGCCCAGCCGCGGACTGGCAGAAGGACCCCGGCACCTCGACGACGACGAGTTCGTCGGTCACCTTTACGATCCACGCGCGAAGGAACGCGCCTTCGCCCTCGCCTGTGACGGCATCCGCCTGGACAAAGCCCGAAATCGGCCCTTGCGCGGATTGAACGGTGACGACTGCTTCACCTAATGGTCCGCCGCGGGCGGCGGCGCACGGCATTCTGACTTCTTGCCCCGGAACGAATTCTGCCATTGGGTTTGTCCTCGAAGTTCAAGCTACCACCGATCTGCCAAGTGCCGGGCAGATTCAGTGACGGGGCGGTTGTGATAAGGAAACCACTCTCGAACGCCTTCACCCGCGACAGCGAAACGCGCCCCGAAACGCCCCGCGATAGGGTCGAACCGGAGAAAAACATCACGGATCCAAGCTTTTTCCGTGGGGTGCGGCGTTTTGGGCGTTCCGAACTGCCTTCGGCGTCGAAAATGACCTCGCAGGATCGTCCAGGAGACGTGATCGCGGCACCCGCCGGGCTGCTGGGACCCCCTTGGAATCGACGGAGACGGAGCAGTTCTAGGGCGTTACCGGAGTCCTCACTGATAGACAGCGCGAGGCCGCTCAGGAAACCGATGGCCGACGACGCGGCGTTAGCCTCCGAGCTGATCGGGTCGAAATCCCAGCGGCGTCGGATCAGACGTCGCTCCCGCCACGCGCCGCAACGAAAGGCTCAAAACGATGTGCTGCCCCGCCCCTACCTCAACGTCGGGAACGCCCCCCACCTGTTGGATCGAAACGACGACCCTGCCCTGGTCCCCGTTGGACAATCTCACCAGGACGAGGGCGCTCGGAGGAAACAGCGGGCTCGTATGGCTTGCCGCCTGAACGAACTCGAGCTTCGAAGGATCGTACGTCACGTCGAAGTTGAACCCGCGCAGCGTCGTGCTCCCAGACGACGGACCACCCATCACGACGTTGACTTGCTCCGTCGTGCTGTCAATCGCCCCCACGCAGTTCATGTTGACGGCGTTCGCCGTCGCGTCGCCGCCGTCGCTGCAAGCGAGCTCGTCCCCCCCCGCGGCTGCAACCGAAGGCCGTCAGCAACGCCGCCGCGAAGCCGAACAAGAACACTCTGCGGGCGATCATTGCTGTGCTCCTGACGGGCAGCTGTTCCAGGCATCCGCCAGCACGACCAGGTCGCGACCATCAACGCGGTTGGACGAGAAGTCGGTCGCGTCCAGGTTCGCGAGACCACGAACGCAGACGCCGCTGGTGCAAGCGTCAACGGTCGTGCAGGCATTCTTGTCGCTGCACAGTGCGTCGCAGTCGTCGTCGATCGCGTTGCACACCTCGGCACCCCCCGGGTGGATCGCGGAATTTGCATCGTCGCAATCGTCGGCGTTGGCGACAAAGCCTGCGGGCGCCGCGCACGTCAAGCTCTCGGCGGGTTGGGCCAGATCGCCGTAGCCATCCGCGTCGAGGTCGCGCCAGATCGTGGTGGGAACGACGCAACCGGTGGCGCAGTAGAGGTAGAGGTTGATGTCGTCGGGATTATAGCCGCCCCAGACAATCATCTCCGTGCCAGTCCACACTGCTGTCTGGTAGTACCGCCTCGACGGCGCGTTCGCGCCTGTGGACGTCGCCGTCCAACTATCCGTCGTGGGGTTGTAACGGCCACCCGTGCTCAAGCGGCGATCGTAGTCAACCCCGCCCCACCGACTCGAGGTGCCAATCTGGTACCTCAAGTGCGCGGACTCGGCCTCGGAGATCCCCAACATGAAATCCGCGACGCCTCGATGCCGAATCGACTATTCCGGCCTGTCGATCGGAATGATGCGCGATTTTCGCCACCCGCTAAACTACGCCCGGCCGTAGAACGTATTCACGCGCGTCGCCCTCTTCGAAGGAGCTCCCGATGACCTCTCGTTCCGCCTTGGTGGCCGCCCTCGTGCTGTCGGCGCTCGCCGCCTTCGTTCCAGTTCTCGCCGAAGACACTCCCTTCACGGAGCTCCCCTACACGCCGAGTCTCGACGTGTCGGCGATGGACCGCACCGCCGACCCGTGCCAGGACCTCTATCAGTACTCGTGCGGCGGCTGGATGAAGAACAACCCGCTTCCGGGCGATCAGGCCAACTGGAGCGTGTACGGCAAGCTCTACCAGGACAACCAGCGCTTTCTCTGGGGCTTGCTCCAGAACGCCGCGAAGCCCGCTCCGTCGCGAAACGCAACGCAGCAGAAGATCGGCGATTTCTTCGAGGCCTGCATGGACGTGGACGCCGTCGAGAAAGCCGGCGCCGCGCCGCTTGCGGCCGATCTTTCGCGGATCGCCGCCATGAAGTCGGTCAAAGATCTGGGTCCGATCCTCGGATCGATCCACGCCAAGGCGGCGACGGGCGCCATCTTCTTCGGTGCCGGCGTCGAGCAGGACGCGAAGGAGTCGACCCAGCAGATCTTCGCGATCTACGCCGGAGGCCTAGGCCTCCCGGACCGCGACTACTACGTGAAGGACGACGACAGATCGAAGGAAACGCGCGCGAAGTACGTCGAGCACATCGCGAAGATGCTCGAGCTCGCCGGCGACACGCCCGAGACGGCCAAGGCGGGGGCGCAGACCGTGATGCGGTTCGAGACGGCGCTCGCGAAGGCGTCCCTCACCCGCGTTGAACGGCGGGATCCCTACAAGGTCTACCACCACACCGCCCCCGCGAAGCTCAAGAAGCTCGTGCCTTCGTTCGACTGGGACGGCTATTTCACCGCGGTCGGCGGACGCCCGGGCGCCTGGCTCAACGTGTCCGAGCCTGCGTTCTTCGAGGAATTGGGAGCCCGCCTGAAGTCCGAACCGCTCGCCGACATCAAGACCTACATGCGCTGGACTCTCGTCAGCGCGAAGGCCGACGACCTCTCGAAGAGCTTCGTCGATGAGCGCTTCGCCTTCTACCGGGGCTACTTGCGAGGGGTGAAGGAGACGCAGCCGCGCTGGAAGAAGTGCGTTGGCTGGGTCGATCGCGACCTGGGCGAGGCGCTCGGCAAGGAGTTCGCCGACCGTGTGTTCCCCCCGGAGAACAAGGTCAAGGCGATCGCGATGACCGACCTCGTCGTCGCCGCGATGAAGTCCCGCATCCAGAGTCTTGACTGGATGAGCGATCAGACCAAGAAACAGGCGCTCGACAAACTCGCCAAGGTCCGCAACAAGGTCGGCTATCCGGACGTCTGGCGCGACTACTCGAAGCTCGAGGTCAAACGCGGGGATTTCTTCGGCAACGCCACGCGGGCGATCGTCTTTGAAAACGACCGCCAGATGGCGAAAATCGGAAAGCCCGTTGATCGCGGTGAATGGGGGATGACACCACCCACCGTGAACGCCTATTACAACCCGTCGATGAACGACATCAACTTCCCCGCCGGTGTCCTGATGCCCCCGCTCTACGACCTCGAGATCGACGACGCGCCCAACTACGGGAACACGGGCTCCACCATCGGTCACGAGTTGACGCACGGCTTCGACGACGAGGGGCGGCAATTCGACGGCGACGGCAACCTGCGCGACTGGTGGACGAAAAAAGACGGCGACGAGTTCGAAAAGCGGGCGAACTGCGTTCGCGATCAATACTCGGACTACATCGTCGTCGACGACATCAAGCTCAACGGGAAGCTGACCTCAGGCGAAGACATCGCCGACCTCGGGGGCACGATCCTCGCCTGGGTCGCCTGGAAAGAAGCGACCAAGAGCATGAAGCTCGAGCCGATCGACGGCCTTACCCCCGAGCAGCGGTTCTTCGTCGGCCTGGCACAGTGGGCCTGCGAGAACGAGCGACCCGAAAACCTCCGCGTGATGGCGGCGACTAACCCCCACTCCCCCGGCAAGTACCGCATCAATGGAAGCGTCGCGAACATTCCGGAATTCGCCGAGGCGTTCCAGTGCAAGGTCGGGTCCGCACTCGTGAAGAAGCCGAAAGACGTCTGCAAGGTTTGGTAGCGCGGGTGTGTTGAGCCCGGAATCGGTCGTCTATCTCCTTCAGCGGACGTTCTCCGCGCGTGGATGGAACCGCGCGGCGAACTCGGACGAACGCTCGCCCGCCAACGGAAACAGCGGGCTCGCGCTCGTACGCCGCTTCACGAGATAGGCGACCGATTCCGGGCTCAACACACTACTCCGCGGGTTTCCCGGGAAGGAGCCCGTCCATCGCGACCGATCGCGGTCCGGCCTCGTCGCAAACGGCGTACTTGGGCTCTGTCCCCGCGTACATCGCCATCCCGGCGTGTTCTCCGTGGACATTCATCGCGTAGAACTTGACGTCGAAGATCGGCGTGCCGTCGGGCTTCAACAGGCGCTTTTCGACTGTGTTGGCCTTGATCCGTCGCAGCGCCTCGGCGATCGCGTCTTTCGGGTGCGCGCCACGCCGCATCTCTTCGACGACGAGAAACGACGACAGGCCGTAGAGGTTGGCCTCGCCGCGTCCGGTGGAGCCGCAGGCGCCCACGTCGCCGTCGACGTAGTTTCCGGCGCCCAAGATCGGCGAATCCCCCACCCGCCCGGGGATTTTGAACGACAGCCCGCTCGTTGTCGTCGCGCCGCAGATCGCCCCTTGGGCGTTGATCGCGTTCATGTGGATGGTGCCGCAGAACCGATCGCGGGACAGGAGCCCCTCGGCGAGCATCGCCTCCCGCGCGCGATCGCCCGCGGTCACGCGCTTTTCGGGATCGAGGTAGTGGCCCGGATCGATGCGGCGTTTCCACTCGAGCCACAGCTTGCGCGAGTGGTCCGTGTTCAAGTCGTCCTCGATCGTGAACCCCATCCGGCGCGCGAACCATTGCGCCCCGTAGCCTACGAGCAAGTGATGATCGGTGGTCTCCATCACCGCTTTCGCGACGAGGCTCGGCGTTTTCACCCCCTCGATCGCCGCGACCCCGCCGGCGCGCTTTTTCGGCCCGTGCATCACGCACGAATCGAGCTGCACGACGCCGTCGGCGTTCGGGATGCCGCCGTAGCCGACGCTGTCTTCGGTCGGATCCAGCTCGAGGATGTTGAGCCCCGCGAGGATGGCGTCCAGCACGTCCTCGCCGCGCTCGATCCGGAAGTAGGCCTCGTGCACCGCGGTTCGCGGGCCGCCATTCTTGAATTCGTTCCCGTTCTGCGACGACACGACGACAGCGCGCGCCGGCTTCGACCGCACGACCGCGGCGGCCACGCCAGCCCCGACTCCTGTTTTCACGAACTGACGACGCGAGATCTTGTCGGACATGGCGCAACCTCCGGCAGCGGATTATCGCCGGAATGGCACGGAAAGCACTCGGCAGACGCTACAATCTCCCCATGAAACTCATCGAGTGCGTTCCGAACTTCAGTGAGGGCCGCGACCGCGCGGTCATCGATGCGATCACCGCGGAGATCGTCGCGACGCCGGGCGCCGTGCTCTTGGACGTCGATCCCGGCGCCGCGACGAACCGCACGGTCGTCACGTTCATCGGCGAACCCGAAGCGGTCGAAGAGGCCGCCTTCCGGGCGATCAAGAAGGCCGCCGCGACGATCGACATGACCCGGCACCACGGTGAGCACCCCCGAATGGGAGCGACCGACGTGTGCCCGTTCGTCCCCGTGGCCGGAGCGACGATGGACGACTGCATCGCGCTCGCGAAGAGGCTGGGGAAACGCGTCGGCGAGGAGCTCGGCATTCCCGTCTACCTCTACGAGGCCGCGGCGACGCGCCCGGAACGGAGGTCGCTGGCCGACATCCGCAAGGGGGAGTACGAGGCGCTCCCCGAAAAGATGAAGGATGCGGCATTCGCCCCCGACTTCGGCCAGGCCCGGTTCAACGCGCATTCCGGCGCCACGGTGATTGGCGCGCGCGAGTTCCTGATCGCCTACAACGTCAACCTGAACACGCGGGACAAGAAGCTCGCCAACGCGATCGCGCAGACGCTCCGCGAGGCCGGCAAGTCGAAGAAGGACGCCGACGGCACGACCACGAACGTTCCGGGCCGCTTCAAAGAGTGCCGCGCCGTCGGCTGGTACATCGAGGAATTCGGGCGCGCGCAGGTGTCGATCAACCTGACGAATTACAAGGTGACGCCGCTTCACGAGGTCTTCGATGCCGCCTGCGAAGAAGCGGCGAAGCTGGGCCTGCGCGTCACGGGAAGCGAGCTCGTCGGCTTGATACCCCGCGAGGCGCTCCTGGCCGCCGGCGATCACTACCTCGCCAAGCAGGGGAAGACGAACGGCGTCCCCGAGAAAGAGCGCGTGCATGCGGCCGTGCTATCCCTCGGCCTTTCCGAGCTGGCGGCGTTCGACGCCAACCTCAAGGTGATCGAATACCGCTACGCGGGAGCGCCGTCGGGGCTCGTCGCCATGACGGTGCGCGACTTCGCGGACGAGTTGTCGAGCAGCTCCCCCGCCCCCGGAGGGGGCAGCGTTGCAGCGCTGTGCGGAGCCGTGTCGGCGTCTCTCGTTGCGATGGTCGCCGCGCTCACATGGTCGAAGACGGGGATGGATGCCTCGCGCCCCGCGATGAGGGCCACGGGAGCCGAAGCGCAGGCGTTGAAGGACTGGTTCCTCGGGGCCGTCGACCGCGATACCGAGGCCTTCATCGCGGTTCTCGCCGCCATGCGCATGCCGAAGAAGACCAAAGAGGACCTCGCGGCGCGCGCCGGTGCCGTCGAGTGCGCCAACCAAGGCGCCACGAAAGTTCCCCTCGATGTGCTCGAGGCGACGATTCGAACGCTCGAACTTTCGCTTCGGGCCGTGAAAGAAGGGAATCCGAACTCGGTCTCCGACGCCGGTGTGGCCGGTGCAGTGGCTCTAGCCGCCGCCGAGGGGGCGGCGCTGAACGTGCGGATCAACGCGCCGTCTCTGACCGATCGGTCGGTGGCCGACGAGTATGTCGCCCGTCAGGCCGGCGCGCTCGCCCGCGCACGCGACCTGGCCGAACAGGTGCGCGGCGCCGTGGACCGGGTGCTGGCGTAGCGTCGAACTCGCGACGTTCAGCCTTGGGCTTCTGGCGCCTCGTCTATCGACAGCCGGTAGATCGTCCCGCGCTTGCTGCCGATGCGCTCGAGAAGCCCTCGGTCGACGAGGCGCCTGAGATTGTCCTTCAGGGTGTTGCGGTTGGCGCCGGTTTTGGCCATCAACAAAGAGGCCGCGCCCGTGCCGTTCTCGCGGATCGTATCGAGTATGGCTCGCTGCAAAGGCGGCAACTCGCGGGCGCGGGATTCGAGGTCGATCTTGGCCTGCAACCGCATGGTCAGAGCTTGCAACGATTCGATGAAAAACGACATCCACGGCGTCAGGTCCGCTTCGTCGGTCCAGATCTTGGTTTCCGCCTGGTCGATCGCGTCGTAGTAGGCGAACCTCATTTCGTCAAAAACGCGCTCCAAGCTGGCGTAATCGACGAACCCGTACCCCGCGCGCCGCAGCAAGTGCGGGAGGATCACGCGAGCGGTGCGACCGTTGCCGCCCTCAAACGGGCTGATCGAGGTGAGATAGATGAAGAACGTACCTGCGACGAGGAGGGCGTGTTGCTCGCCGCCGCGCAGCTCCAATTCGAGCCACGACACGAGATCCTCGATCTTGTCTTGCAGGAGACGGGGAGGTAGAGTCTGCAGGACCCGCCCCTGAGCGCGACCTTCGGCATCGAAGACTTCGAGGTGAAGAGGCGTCTCGCGCAGAGCGCTCGGCGGGGGAGGATTTCCCGGCTTGCCCACGACGACCGCATTCAACGCAGCCAATTCGTCGAACGTCACGATCGGACCCGACGCGGGGAACGATCGGTCCACAGCGGCTGCGTACCCGACGAGATCGTCGCTCTCCGGAGTGGACGACGACGCTCCGGCCAGTACGGCGACAACATCGGCTTCGCTGACGCGAATGCCCGCGATGCGGCACGACGACCCCACCGACTGGACCCGAGTCGTCTCTCGCATCCGAGCCAACTGCTCGGGAAGGACCGATGTGCCCCCCGCCCAAACACCGCGGAATTGGTCGATCCTGGAAATCGTCTTGAGGATTTCTGGGTTGACGGGAATTTTTACGTCCATTTTACCCAATTCTCCACCCAAATCACACCATCTCCGCTTGCGGGGATGGGGAGCGTCAAGTCCTGCTCAAGAGACTTCGCGTCCCCGATGATAGACGATCCTCAGATTCATGTACCAGCGACCGGCCATCGAACGGTTTCCCGGTGGAGGACGATCATGAGCGGCCACCCCGAAGACAGCCACCGCCAAGGCTACCGATTCCGGACGGGCGTTCCCGCCGAACTTCAAGATAACGGTAGAACGATCACCTGCGAAGCCCAGAATATTAGCCGGAGCGGAGTGCTTCTGATCGGTAATCTCCCGGCACCGTCGGCGGACACCGTGGATT
>Ga0315278_10004306_pt1 | contig 12823 bp, 15 predicted proteins | sample YL17G06_0_MG_FD_203880 | JGI IMG/M metagenome (GOLD analysis project Ga0315278, IMG submission 203880) | Sediment microbial communities from Yellowstone Lake, YNP, Wyoming, USA - YL17G06_0 | ecosystem: Environmental > Aquatic > Freshwater > Lake > Sediment | place: USA: Wyoming | collected...
CAGGCTATACCCCGAGGCGAAGGCGATAGCGCTCCCGGACCTGAGCGCGGGAGCGATCTCGCGCTCGAAGACGGCCGGGATGACCTCATCGGGGAGGAGCACGAAGACGATGTCATCCGCGGAGGCCACCGGGAGAGGGACGACCTCGAACCCTTCGGCCCGAGCCCGCTCGGCATATTCATCTTCCTGATTGCCGACGCGGACCTTGACGCCCGAGTCCCGGAGGTTCAGGGCGGCGGTGCGGCCCAGGTTTCCGTAGCCGAGCACGGCCACCACTTCGCCGGCAAGCGCCCCCTTGGGCGCATCCGCCGCTCGATACACCTTCACCTGCTTCTCTGCTGAGTTCCCCATGTTCGAGTTGATCTCACTCTCTCGGGATGGTCACTGCGCTTGGTGCGTCTTCACGGCCGGCGCTGGGCCTCATGCGCCGTGCGGCCCGGCAACGGGCACGTGGCCACTCAGCACCCCGCGGACCTTGCTCGCGAGGTCTGCCACCGAGAACGGCTTGACCACGAAAGGCTCTCCGGGGGCGAGTCGGATACCGAAATGTTCGACCGTCTCGGCGCTGTGGGCGGACATGAACAGCACCTTGATGCCGGGGCGGAAGACGCGGAGGCGCCCCGCGAGCTCGCGGCCATTCATGCCCGGCATCACGACGTCCGTGAGGAGCAGGTCGAGCGGCTCGGGCCGCGAGCGGGCGATCCGGAGGGCCTCACGTGGATCCCTGGTGCCGAGGAGCGTATAGCCCTCGGCCTGCAAGATGCTCGTGGCAAGGGCCAGCACCTCCGGCTCGTCGTCCACAATTAAAATGGTTTCCATGCGATACCGCTTTGCATGATACCTCAAGTCGAGGGCCCATCGGCGACCGCCCCTCGTTTTCGCTGTCCTCAGCGACGGTAGCGGCTCGCGGCCGTGTGCTACCATTCGCGGGTTGGCACGGCTCGGGCGGGCCCCGCGGAGACATCACGTTCGGCATTCACCTGGAGGGAGAGATCATGACCGGAAGGGGAAAGTGCTGCGCGGTATTCGTGCTCGGAGCGATGGTCTTTGCGGTTCCGTATCCGGGCATGGCCCAGCCCTACATCTACCCGGATCGTGGTCAGCCGCCTCAGCAGCAGGAATCGGACAAGGGCCAGTGCTACGGCTGGGCCGTGCAGCAAACGGGCTTTGATCCCTCGAATCCTCAGGTGGCCACGGGCCCGCCGCCGCCGTCGTATTACCCGCAGCAGCAGGCGCCCCAGGGAGGCATGCTGCGGGGCGCCGCGGGTGGGGCGGCCCTGGGCGCGGTTGGGGGCGCCATCGGAGGCGATGCCGGCAAGGGCGCGGCCATCGGCGCCGGGGTGGGTGCGCTCTTTGGCGGCATGCGACGGATGAGAGCCGAAGAGCAACAGCAGCAGCAGATGCAGCAGCAACAACAACAGCAGCAGCAGTACATGGCGCAGCAGCAGAACGCCATGTCCCAAGGGCGCGGGAACTACGAGCGCGCCTTCGGCGCCTGCATGTCCGCCCGCGGCTACACGGTGCGGTGATGATGAGCCGTCAGGGGGAGACTATGAAGTTGCTTGCGATCGGCATGGCGGCCGTCGGTTTCGCTGCCACGTGCCTGAGCCCACAATGGGCCGCGGCGGCCGGGAAGTACGATGGCTCGGCGCCATTGATCTGTGCCGCGATGGCGGTGACCGAGTGCGAAGCGGACGGCAGGTGCCAGCGCCGCAACGCCGACCGGGTCAATTTCCCGTCGCTCTTCAAGGTCGATGTCACGGCCATGAAGCTCCGCAATCTCGAGGCTGAGAAGGGCAGGGAATCGTCTATCCGGAACCTCGATCGCGCGAACGGCAAGATGATCCTCAGTGGCGCCGAGGGCGAGCGGGGATGGACCGTGCTGATCAATGAAGCCAGTGGGAAGATGTCGGCGGCGGCCGCCGGAGACGGCGAGGGGTTCGTCATCTTCGGCCAGTGCGCGCTGCCGTAGTCCGCGATGCTCGGCGTGAAGGGAGATAACGGCATGTCCACGTGGCTCGCAGGCTTGATAATCATCGCGGCGCAGGTTGTGACGGGCTGCGCCGGCCAGGGCCAGTTTTCCGACAGCGGCTTTGGCGGCGGGTTCCAGCCATCTCCGCCCCCACCTCCGCCCCCGATGCAAGCGTACGCACCTCCGCCGCCGCCGGTTCAGCCCTATATCTATCCGACCCGGGGCCAAACGCCGCAGCAGGAGGAGTCGGACAAGGGCCAGTGTTACGGCTGGGCCGTGCAGCAGACCGGCTTCGACCCGGCGAATCCCCGCGTGGCCACGCCGCCGCCTCCCCCCATGTACTCGCCCCCGCCGCAGCAGTCCATGGCGGGCGGGGCTCTTGGAGGCGCCATGGGCGGCGCGGCTCTGGGTGCGGTCGGTGGCGCCATCGGCGGCAATGCGGGTGAAGGCGCTGCCATCGGCGCCGCCGTGGGCGGACTGTTCGGGCTGATGAGACGCGCGCGATCCCAAGAGGAGGAGCAGCAGCAAGTGCAACAGCAGCAACGGCAGCAGCAGGCGTACATGGCGCAGCAACAAGACGCGATGTCGCAGGGACGCTCCAACTACAATCGCGCGTTCAGCGCCTGCATGTCGGCGCGCGGCTACACGGTGAACTGAGGACACGCGTGATGACGCCGGCTCACCAGGGACGTAGCGCGATGAGGCGCTCCCCGCTGGGTCGCGCCGGGCTCTTGCTCGGCGTGCTGCTGCTGGGGAGCGCCTGCGCCACACCAGTGGGCGTGACCCGCGTGGACACGCAGGCCATGTACCGTGGCTTGACGGCCAACGTGCTCTCGACCGGCCAGCCGAGCCCCTTCTCCGAGCACCTCCTGGTGCGCCTGGGGCTGTCCGCCCGCTTCGAGGAGGAACCGGAGGCGGTGCTGGCGGGGCTGAGGGGCCCGGGGGTCGGCCTGACGCGCGAGTATCTCTTCGCGCTCGCGGAGCTGTCGTTCTTCCACGCCGAGAAGAGCCAGCAGCCCGCCTACTACCTCGCCGCCGCCGTCTACGCCTGGGCCTTTCTCTTCGGCACTCCGGAGGAGCTGGCCGCGGACCCGCTGGACCCGCGGCTACGCCTCGCGGCGAACCTCTACAGCATGGGTCTCACGCAGGGGCTGCAGGGGCCGGACGGCGTCAGCGTGGAGGTCGCATCCGGGACGCGTCCGCTGCCGTTCGGCAGCCTGGAGATCGCAGTGGACCCGCAGAGTCTCCACTGGAGCGGGTACACGATGTCGCGCTTCGTGGCGGTGAGCGAGTTCAAGGTGCGCGGGTTTCTCAACCGCTACCGACAGGCCGGGATCGGTGCGCCGCTGGCGGCCGAGCTGAAGGCGGCGGGCGAAGGGCCGGCGGCGGAGGCGGCGCGGAAGCGTATTCCGCCGCGGCTCAAGGTGCCCGTGACGGCCCTCCTCCGGCTGGACAATGTCTCCGAGGGCCTGGCGGACGGGCGGGTGCAGGGCCAGATGGAGATCTTCACCGCGGACTCGGCCGAGACCGTGACGATTGGTGGGCGCCGGGTACCGCTGGAGCTCGAGCCGACGGCGGCGCTGGCCTATCAGCTCGAAGGCGCGCCGGTCTGGGACACCGAGCTAGGCAGCTTCCTGTCCGCGCTGCGCCCGCCGTCGCCCGAAGCGCTGGTGATGATGCACCCGTACCGGCCCGGGCGCGTGCCGGTGGTGCTGATCCACGGTACCGCCTCGAGCCCGGCCCGCTGGGCGGACATTGTCAATGAGCTGCAGAACGATCCGAAGCTGCGGGACCGGATCGACTTCTGGCTGTTCACCTACAATACGAGCAACCCCATCTTGCTGTCCGCGAGCCAGCTGCGCGCCTCGCTCCGGGGACTTCTCGGGGAGCTCGACCCGCTCGGCCGCGATCCCGCGCTCCGTCAGCTGGTGCTGATCGGCCACAGCCAGGGGGGCCTCTTGACGCGGCTCATGGTGACGGACAGCGGTACGCGTTTCTGGGACGGCGTGACCGACGTGCCGTTCGAGAAAGTCGACGTGACTCCGGAGACCCGCGCGCTGCTCGAGGGCGCGCTGTTCTTCGAGCCGCTCCCGTTCGTGACACGGGTCGTGTTCGTCGCCACGCCGCACCAGGGCAGCTTCCGGGTCTCGTCCTTCGTGCTGAGGATTCTCCGACGGCTGATTACTCTGCCGCTGACCGTCGTGGGAGGCCTCAAGGAGCTGACGGAGAAGAATGAGGCGCTCACGGCCTTTGCGACTGCCCCGAATGCCGTGGACAATATGAGCCCGGGGCACCGGTTTGTCCGCACGCTGTCGGCGAGCCCTATCGCCCCCGGCGTGACCGTCCACTCGATCATCGCCGTGCCCCAGGAGGGGCCGCCTCAGGGACAGAACGACGGGGTGGTGAGGTACGAGAGCGCGCACCTGGACGAGGTGGCGTCCGAGAAGCTGGTGCGCTCGTTCCACTCGACCCAGAGCACGCCGGCGACGATCCTGGAGGTGCGGCGCATCCTGTACGAGCATCTCGGGATCGCGTGCGGGCTCGAGTGCGAAGTGGTGGAGCGCGTGGACGCGGCGGCGGCGAGCATGCCCAAGCCAGAGCCCACCGGGAACGCGACGGAGGTGGGTCCGCGACGCTGAGCGGGCCCATGGACAGCATCGACATCGACACCAAGGAGGAGAGCAGATGACGCGAATGACAGGGCGGCTCGCGAGGGCAGGCGCGGCGGCCGGAGTCTTGCTGGTCATGTCGGGCGCGGCATGGGGGCAGACTTTCGTCTACCCACAGAAGGGGCAGACTCCCCAGCGGCAGGCGCAGGACCAGGCCGAGTGCCAGGCGTGGGCGACGCAGCAGACCGGCGTCAATCCGGGAATGCCCGCGCCTGGGCCAGCGCCCGCGGCGGCGCCAACGAGCAGCCCGCTCCGCGGGGCGGCGCGCGGGGCTGCGGTGGGCGCCGTGGGCGGGGCCATCGGGGGCGACGCCGGCAAGGGGGCAGCTATCGGTGCCGCCGGCGGTGCCATGATAGGCGGCATGCGGAGGCGCGACCAGATGCAGCAGCAGCAGGCGCAGCAGCAGCAGACGCAGCAGATGCAGGGGCAGCAGATGGACACTTTCGCCCGCGCGCAGGCCACGTGCCTTCAGGCGCGCGGTTACTCGGTCAACTAGCCATGGGGAGACGGACGATGATCAGGCTTCAGGCGGCGGGTCTCTGTGTCGCGGTGGCGTGCCTCAGCATCAGCTCGCCCGTGGCAGCGGCGGGCAAGTACGACGGCTCGGTGCCCATGCTCTGCGCCATCACCTCGATGGTCGAATGCACGGCCGACGGGAAATGCGAGCGCAGCGCTCCCGAGGCAGGCAATAACCTGCCGACCTTCCTCCGGGTGGATCTGAAGGGGGGAGCCTTGACGGCCAATGACGGCAGCGGCCGGAAGACCATGATCAAGAACTCGAGCGTGGTCGATGGCCAGCTCATGCTCCAGGGCGCCGAGAACCGCAAGGCGTGGAACATGGTGATCGGCTCGGAGACGGGGCGGTGGGGCGGCTCGGTCGTCGAGGATGACGGATCGTTCGCGATCTTCGGGTCCTGCACGCTGCCGTAGGCGATCAAGGGGCTCCGGAGTGTGCTAGGTTCCTGCCCATGGGCGTGGAGGGCGGTGTTCTCCAGGAGTCCGGACCCGCGTGAGCGACGCGCTCGTCGTCCGTCCGGACTGGGCGCCCGGCGTCCAATGGGGCAGGCGTGTGCGCCGCGTGGCGCGCAGCGGTGTGGTGGTGGCGGGGGCCATCGTCGCCTTGGTGGTGGTCGGCGTGGCGGTCTTCGCCAATGTGCTCGCGCCGCATGCGCCCGACGAGCCGAACTTCGAGCTGATCGAGGCGCCGCCGGGTCAGAAGGCCTGGTTCGGCACGGACCGGCTCGGCCGCGATGTCCTGAGCCGGGTCATCTACGGCTCGCGCATCTCGCTATCCGTGGCCCTTGTCTCCATCGGAGCGTCCATGCTCGTGGGCGGCGCGCTCGGGCTCGGCGCCGGATTTACGGGCGGCACCTGGGACAACATCATCAACCGTGTCATGGACGTGTTCTTCAGCATCCCGGGCCTTCTGCTCGCGGTCGGCGTGGCCGCCATGCGCGGGCCGGGGGTGAACAGCGCCGTGCTCGCCATCGCCATCGTCTATACGCCGATCTTCGCGCGCGTCATGCGCGGCCCGGTCCTGGCGGAGCGCGAGAAGGACTACGTCGAGGCCGTCCGTGCGCTCGGCGCCACGCGGCTCGTCGTGGCCCTCAAGCACGTGCTGCCCAATGTGCTCTCGCCCTTCGTGGTCCAGGGCACGGTCGCCTTTTCGCAGGCGGTGCTCATCGAGGCCTCGCTGAGCTACCTGGGCCTCTCGGCGCAGCCTCCGACGCCGTCCTGGGGCAATATGCTGAATGAAGGGCGGACCTATCTCGAGACCGCGCCCTGGATCTCCGTGTTCCCCGGCATGGCCATCATGGTGACGGTGCTCGCGTTCAACCTGCTCGGAGACGGCTTGCGCGATATTCTCGACCCCAACTCGCAGTAGCGACCATCCATGGGAGGAACGACGATGACGACCGACCGCGGGCACTCAAACCTGACTCGCCTGAGCCGACGGGACTTGCTGAAGATCGGCGGCGCCGCGCTCGGCGCTCTGTCCGTGGGGACGCCGGCCTTCGCGCAGACGCCGAAGTCGGGAGGCAGCTTCGTCTCGGCCCAGACCACGGAGGCGACCGGCCTCGACCCGCAGCTGGTGCCCGCGCTGTCGCGGAGCCGGCGCTCGCCCATGATGTACAGCCAGCTCGTCCGCTACGACGCGGACATGAACGTCGTCCCCGAGCTGGCCGAATCGTGGCAGATCAGCCCCGACGGTCTCACGTGGACGTTCAAGCTCCGGCAGGGCGTGAAGTTCCACGACGGCCAGGAGATGACCTCCGCCGACGTGAAGTTCACGTTCGACCGGCTCTTCGAGATCTCGCCGGGCAAGTCGGACTTCATCGCCGTGGACAAGGTCGAGCCGGCCGGGCGCTACGGGATCAAGTTCGTCACCAAGGAGCCCTTCGCCGGCCTGCTGGCGGCGCTCGGCGGGTTCTGGGGCTACGTCATCAGCGAGGCCGGGATCAAGAAGCATGGCGACCTCAACAAGGCGGCGCTGGGCACCGGGCCCTTCATGCTCGAGGACTGGAAGGTGGAGCAGCAGCTCGTGCTGAAGAAGAATCCCAACTACTTCCGCAAGGGACAGCCCTACGTCGACGCGCTCACGCTGCGGGTGATTCCAGACGAGGCCAATATCGTCGCGGCGCTCAGGACGGGGCAGATCCACCACGCCTTCATCGAGGACAACAAGAACTTCAATCTCCTGAAGGATGAGAAGACGCTCACCGGCTACCGCTCGTCGCGCCTCGGCTACGACTACCTCAATATCAATGCGAGCCGCGGGCCGCTCAAGGACGTGCGGGTGCGCCAGGCCATCTCCTGGGTCGTGGACCGCAGCCAGGTGATGCGGGTCGCGACCTCCGGCTTCGGCCGCCTCACCGCGCCGGCGACCCAACCCATGAAGCAATGGCAGCTCCCGGAAGAGCAGTGGATGCGCTACTACAAGGCCGACGTGGACAAGGCCAAGAAGCTCATGGCCGACGCGGGCCAGGCGAATGGCTTCACCGTCAAGCTCCTCGTCATCCCGACCTTTCCGACCATGGTGTCGGGGGCGCCGGTCGTCGCCGCCCAGCTCAAGCGCATCGGCATCAATGCCGAGATCGAGAACGTGGAGTACGCGATCTGGATCAAGCGGTGGCTCGGCAGGGACTTTGACATGACGATGAACTCCACCCCCGGCTACGCCGACCCCGACACGGCCTTCTTCCGGCCGCTGCACTCCACGAAAGGGCAGAACTGGAACTCCTGGAGCGTGCCCGAGCTGGACGCCGCGCTGGAGCTGGGCCGCCGCACCATGGACCCGAAGAAGCGCAAGGAGATCTACGACCGCGTGCAGATCATGATCCTCGAGAACGTGCCGCACCTCTGGCTCTTCTCGGCCGAGCGGATCGACTTCACGCAGGCCTCGGTCAAGGGCTTCAAGCAGCACCCGACGACACTCCTCTACAACTTCGAAGACGTCTGGCTCGACAAGGCCTGAGCGGGGCCGGCCGGAGCCGCGCGAGAGGACATGGGCCGCTACCTCGCGGTGCGTCTGTACTCGATGGGCGTGACGCTCGTCGGGCTGACCGTGCTCGTCTTCCTCATGCTGCGCCTGGTGCCGGGCACGGTGGTCGAACAGATGATCGGCGCCGACGCCATCGTCAGCAAGGAGATGGTCGAGCAGCTCCATCGCTTCTTCGGCCTCGACCAGCCGTGGTACACGCAGTACACGGCGTGGATGGGCCGGCTCGCCCACGGCGATCTCGGCACCTCGTGGCGCACCGGCAAGCCCGTGTGGAGCCTCATCCTCGAGCGCCTGCCGGTGACGCTCGAGCTGACGCTCCTGTCCGTCGCCTTCGCGCTGGTGCTCGGCATGCCGGCGGGGGTCCTCTCGGCGGTGCAGCGGGACCGCGCGGTCGACCAGGTGGCGCGCGTCGGGACGCTCTTCGGACTGTCCATCCCCGTCTTCTGGCAGGGGACGATGCTGATCCTCTTCTTCTCGCTCTACCTTCGCTGGATGCCGCCGATCGCGTGGGTGGGTCTCTTCACGGACCCGAAGCGGAACCTGACCATCATGCTCCTGCCCGTGGTCTGTCTCGGCACCGCGAGCGCCGCGAATATCGCGCGTACCACGCGCGCGTGCATGCTCGACGTGCTGCGCTCCGAGTATGTCCGCACCGCCTCCGCCAAAGGGCTCGCCCGCCGCGTGGTGATCTTGAAGCATGCGTTGAAGAACGCGCTCATCCCGGTCGTGACGGTGGCCGGGCTCCAGGCGGGCATCCTGCTGGGCGGCACGGTGGTCGTCGAGGAAGTCTTCACGCTGCCCGGAGTCGGGCGGCTGGTGCTCTGGTCGATCTACCAGCGCGACTATCCGGTGACACAGAGCACCATCCTCTTCATCGCCATCCTGTTCATGGCCATCAACCTGGCGGTCGATCTGCTGTACCGGTACCTCGATCCCCGCATCCGGTACGCGGGCTGATCCGCGGGAGGCCTTCATGCGCGCGTCGGTGCTCTTCGAGCAGGGCAAGCCGCTTCGGACCGAAGAGCTGGATCTCGAGGCGCCCCGGCAGGGCGAGGCGCTCGTCCGCATGACGGCGAGCGGCGTCTGCCATAGCTGTCTCCACGCGGCGGACGGGAGCTGGAAGGGCGTGCCCGTGCCCATCGTGCTGGGGGACGAGGGCGCCGGCGTGGTCGAGGCCATCGGGCCGGGCACCCAGGGACTGGAAGTGGGCGACCACGTCATCCTCTCCTGGGCGCCCACCTGCGGCCGCTGCCACTTCTGCGTGATCGGACGTCCCAACCTCTGCGAGCGCCGACAGCCCGGCCGCGGTGTCCTCCCGGACGGGACCACGCGCATGTCGCTCCGCGGCGAGCGCGTCTACCACTACGGCCACGTCGCCACCTACGCCTCCCGGACCGTGGTGGCGGAAAGTTGCGCCATCCCCATCGACAAGCGGATGCCGCTCGACCGCGCGGCGCTGATCGGCTGCTCCGTGATGACGGGCGTCGGCGCCGTCATCAATACCGCGGCGGTGCCGGCGGGGGCGAGCATGGCCGTCTTCGGCGCCGGGGGGATCGGGCTCAACGTGGTGCAGGGGGGGGCGATGGTCGCGGCGCACCCCATCATCGCCGTGGACATCAAGACCGCGAGGCTCGAGCATGCGCGAGGGCTGGGAGCGACGCATGGCATCGACGCCTCCCGCGAGGACCCCGTGGCCGCGATCAGGGCGATCACGCGGCGAGGCGTGGACTATTCATTCGTCGCCGTCGGCGACACGCGCGCCGTCGCCCAGGCGTGTGACGCGCTGGGCCCGGGGGGCACCTGTGTCCTCATCGGCGTGCCGGCCACGGGAGCGACGGTGCCTCTGGACGTCCGGCTGCTCGTGACGGGCGAACGTGTCATCCGCGGCTGCAGCTACGGCGGGGCGCGCACCCGCGAGGACCTGCCCAAGCTCGTCGAGCTCTACCTGGCGGGGCGGCTCCGCATCGACGAGCTCATCACCCATCGCTACGGGCTCGACGACGCGAATGAAGCCTTCCGGGCGCTTGCGGCGGGCGAGCTTGGTCGGGGTCTCATCGTTTTCTAGCGGAGGAGAGGCGTGAGAGAGATCGTGTTCGCGCTCGAGTTCAAGGGAAGCGCCGGGCCCAGCGGCGGGTCGGGCACCACGCGGCGGGCCAGGACCACGGCGCCGAGCCAGCTCCTGAGAACGGTGATGGCCGCCGACAGCATCGAGACCGGTGTCGAACCCGTGGCCGGGGATACCGCCACCCTCGACTCCACGGTGGAGCGCTTTCCAGACGGCAGCTTCGTCGAGGAGGGGACGATCACCTATGGCCGTTTCGGTCGAGTCTCCTTCGCCACGGTAGGCAGAGGCACGGTGGCACCGAGCCCCGCCGACGGCTGGGTACACGGCGCCGTCATGTGGATCATCACGGGAGGCGAAGGGCGTCTCGCCGGGGCCCGCGGGCTCATCACGTCGAACTTCGTCGCGAGCGCGCAGGGCGAAGTCATCGACAATCAGATCGCGCGGGTCTATCTGCCGTAGCCTTTCCGTGACGGGACGCCCGTCAGAGTTCGGGCGACTTCGGTATCGGACCTTCTTCTCGAAGCGAAAGCACCTGGTCGCCCGCCTTGAGCGTGGCCGACCACGTGATCCGGATCGCGTCCTTCACGCTCTGGTGCGCGGGGCAGCCCTCGGGATGGGCGGCCAGCGCGCGCTCGGTGGCCTCGCGTGACTCGGCGGGCACGGCCAGGTCGTAGTGAACGTGAATGGACGTGATGCGGATGGTCTTGCCGATGCCGGAGATGCGCCCCTCGACGGAGGCCTTGTAGGATTCCCGATCGTACTCGACTTTGCGCCCTGCCAGGGCGCCTCGCAGCGTGCCGTACATTCAGCCAGCGACGGCAGCCACGATGTGATCAAGCGTGGAGGCGACGGGCGGGCCTGGCGGCGCGCCATAGTATTCGCGGAGCGCCCCCTGGACGCCGTACACGACAGGCTCGGGCACCTCTCCGAGGAAGGCGTTGCGGGCCCCGCCACGGTACTCGAGGCGAGAGCGGGAAATGTACTCGAATGGATCAGGCATGAGTGGCCTCCGTTGTGTGGGCGATGGTGTCGGTCGTGAGGTGCCGTTCGGGAATGAGCATAACCCGCGCCGAGCTAGCCGGCGGCGGTGCCGGACGCGGCGGGCTTCTGGAGCTTGGCCGGCATGTGGACGAAGAGGTCCGCCGGGTTGGGCTTGGCGACGGCGGGCTGGGGCGGTCTCATCTCGTATGTCACCGGGCGCTGGTGGTCGGCGTACTGCCGGTTCTCGTTGACGACCTTGGCGAACTTCCAGAGCATATTGACGTAGTTGGTCTGCCCGCGCATGAGCGCGCGCACCGCCGGGAAGCCGTACCTGGCGACGGCGCCCCAGCCGAGATGCTTGCGGTTGAGGATCTCCTGCGTCTTGACCAGCTCGGCGTAGAACTTGTCGAGCGGCATGCGCGTGGGCAGGACGGCATGCGCGACGTCGAAGAGGCGGTAGTCGCGCGAGGTCAGCCGCCGCGCCTCCGTGAACCAGATCTCGGTGCCGGGGTAGGGCGTGGCGACCGTCAGGTGGACGATCTCCGGCACCGTCATCGCCCACTCGCGGACGACCTCGAAGCGCCGCTCGTCCCAGTCGCAGTCGGCGATGATGTTGACGGCGACCGTGAAGCCCAGCTCCCGGGCGATCTCGAGGGCCTCGAAGTTCTCCCCAGGAGTCACGCGCTTGCGGTGGAGCTTGAGCGACTCCTCGTCCAGGGCCTCCACGCCGAGGAACATGTAGAAGAGCCCGAGCTTTTTCCAGTAGGCGAAGAGGTCGCGATTCTTGATCAGGACGTCGCAGCGCGTCTCGAGGTAGTACTGCTTCTTGACCTTCCGCCGCTCCAGCTCCTCGCCGATGGCGAAGCCGTGCTCGGGATGGATGAAGGCGACGTCGTCCACGAGGAAGACATTGGGCTCGCGGATGGACGCCAGGTCGGCCGCCGCCTTCTCGGGCGACGATTTCCGGTAGCTCCGCCCATAGAAAGTCCACGCGCTGCAGAAGGAGCAGTCCCAGGGGCAGCCCCGCGTCAGCTCCGCGGAGGCGCAGGGGTCGAGCACGCCGATGAAGTACTTGTTGCGCTTTCGGGTGAGGTCACGCGCAGGGAGGAACGCGTCGAGGTCGTCGAGGAGCGTCGGCGCGGGGCCCTGACCCCGCAGCGTCACGACACCGGGGAGGGTCGAGAGCTTGGAATCGCCGATCGCCTCCAGTACGCGCGGCGTGATCGCCTCGCCCTCGCCGCGCACGACACAGTCGATGGCGCCATTGCCGTGCTCGAGCAGCTCGTCCGCGATGAAGGAGCCGCTGTGGCCGCCGATCATGAAGAAGCAGTCAGGCAGGAGCCGCTTTGTTTCCTTGGCGAGATCGATGATCTCCGGCGCGTTCGCCATGTAGTTCATGGAGAAGCCGACGGCCTGGGGCCGGAAGGCGGCGAGCTCGGCGCGATAGTCGGCGTGGCTGAATATCTGCAGGTCGAGCAGGCGCACGTCGTGGCCCGCGGCGCGCGCGGACGCGGCCACGCGCTCGAGTCCAATGGGCTCGAGACGCAGGTACAGCTCCGAGTACATCAAGGCGCTGGGATGGACGAGAAGGACTCGCATGCGGCGCAGTATACCCCGCTTCGCTGGAGGCGGAG
>Ga0315278_10004307_pt1 | contig 12823 bp, 11 predicted proteins | sample YL17G06_0_MG_FD_203880 | JGI IMG/M metagenome (GOLD analysis project Ga0315278, IMG submission 203880) | Sediment microbial communities from Yellowstone Lake, YNP, Wyoming, USA - YL17G06_0 | ecosystem: Environmental > Aquatic > Freshwater > Lake > Sediment | place: USA: Wyoming | collected...
TGGACATCAATAACAGCAACATTTTTACCTCCGATGTGGAGACAGAAATCGCTACTACCTTTAATTTGGGATGGGCGCATATTGATCTCTGGAATGTAGGCTCACCAGATGTTGCTCATCAGACCACGGTTAATGGATTTACTTCGCGCGGTCTGCCTGCAATCGGTTATAACGCCCTTGGTTTTGGTATCGGCGCACCGATGGGAGCAACCCATATGCTGCCGATGCAGTACGATTCTAATGTGATATCTCTTGAGTAGTGTTATTTTGAGTTGAACAGTTGTGAAGCGATGGGAGAGAAGTTACTCTCCCATCGCTTTTTTTGCAAAAAGAGTAAGAGACGTATTTTGTCAGATAAGCGACGCATCTTGTCAAACTATCCCATATTGTTGGTGCATGCTATCCCATTCTCATTCCTTTATATTTAGAAATTAAATAATAATATCTTATCCGTGCTGGAAACTTACTTATCCATGGGCATTCTGTTTCATATGGCCTGAAAATTGCTTATTGAATAATTATCGGGAAATTTGATATAATATCTAAAAAGGAGGCAACTTATGTTAAATATGTTAAAAAGGATATTGTTTGTTATGATGTTTTTTCTTTGCGGGGTTTCACTCCTTTGGGCAGGAACCGTTACAGTTGATAGCATTAATCACGGGTCCCTTGGATCTATGAATGTCGATCAAAACGGGAACGTCAATATAATTTGTGACAATGGCGTCATCTGTAGCGACCAGGTAGTGGTAACCCCATCAACGCTTTCATTCACTGTCACGGTAGGACAGACCACAGACCCTCCGCAGCAGGTTGTATCTCTTAAAGACGGCTGCACCCCGGCTGCCAATCTTGACTTTACCGTAACAAGCACTTCCCAAACGTGGGTTGTGGCTACTCCTACTTCCGGAAACGGCGCGCTGAATGTTACTATCAGTGCTTCTCAGATAACTCAGAGTGCCTCTGCAACCATAGCAATCACTGTTCAGGGGATACAAAAAACCGTTACCGTCAATGTAACATATTCTGACTCGAGCCAGATTCCTGCGCCGTTGCTCGTTGCAGGCGACACTAATATGCTCAACGGGGAGGCGAAGGGTATTCAGACAGTAGAGCAAGGGAAGGAGAAATATTACAAGTTTGTTCTGCCTGCTCAGTGCAATAAGGTTACGGTTAATTGGACCACCTTTGACTGGATTGGGGAAGTGGATATGCTTGTGAAAAAGGATTCTCTCCCCACGCTTGTTGACTACAATAACGCTGTTGCAGGTGGTTATCCGGCAAAAGTTAGTGGCCCTACCCTCTGGTATAACTTGTTTGATTATTCTGGAGACGGCGGTGAAACAGCGGTATTGTCCTATGTGTCTGCGGGGACATACTATATTATGATGAAAAACACTAACTCCGGTTCAAGTAAGTACAAAGTCTGGTATACACCATGTTGCACATGCACTAGATAAAGCCCGCATCCCGGTTACTTACTCTAAGAAGCAAAGAAGGTTATCGGAAGATCCCGATAACCTTCTTTTTTTACTTACAGCTCCCCTCGTAACTATATAGCCTTCCTTCACCTTACCTATTTTTGTAAAGGTATTTAGCGATTTTCCAGAAGAGATTCTTTTCAAGAGACGTCATTTTCTTTTCAAGTGAAGAGAGTAAAAGGGATTTCTCATCGATTGATTTCTGCATAGCCAGAGTCCTTTCCTGAAGAAATGAGGCATTCCTCTCGCAGTCCCTGAGTTCTTTTAATAAGGCGTCTCCCATCCTGAGCGTGTCCAACAATTCTTCTTCAGGTGATTCCGGCCGAGAATTAAAGGCCATCCATCTTGATAGTCCCCCTAAGGTGGGCGGCTTATCGGCGATGAAGAAAGCTTCATAGCAAGATTCCTCGAGAGTGAAAAGCGACCTGAACCTGTTGAGAGAAAGTATTGCGGAGATAAAAATATCCTTTTTTTTCAGCATGCTGTAATGATACTGGGAAAGGGCTTCCCTCTTAGTCTCCAGCTTCCTGCCGATATCTATAAGGGTGTTGAACCGGATGGGAGTGTAAACCTCATAGAAGGCGATTCTCAGCGAAGGGGAGCTCTGAGTATATTCGATGACGGCCTTTGCTGTTTGTCTGTGATCGGGATGTGGATCAAGGGGCGAGGGGACAAAAATAATCTCCGGATCTTTTCGCCGGCATATCTCTGAGATATTTTTCCCTATCTCATCGCTGTTTTCTTCAAATTTTCCGTCGGGCATATCAAGGAAGATTATGTCTTTAACTCCCACCACCTGCATTGCCTTTACAAGTTCTTTTTTTCTCAGATCGCCCTTATTCTCTTCGGGTATATTGATCGCCTCGCCTTTTGAAAGGGTGACTACCGTGAAATCTATCCTATCGGCATATAATGCCATCGTTCCTCCGCACCCAATCGTTTCGTCATCCGGATGGGGAGAAAAAACCAGCGCCCTTTTTACGTCAGGAAGGGCATATCTTATGTCACTCAGCTCAGACATAATATCTCCTTCATGCGATTATGCCAGATTGTTAGATTATAGTTTTTGACTATTAATTCCCGGCTCCTCCGGGATATCTCTTCATAGAAATCTCTATCATGAAAAAGCCTGTCAATTCTGTCATTAATCCTCATTACGATATCATCTCCGTCCAAAGAAGAAACTGGAATGGAAAAGACCGAAAAGGGCGTTTCGGAATATGCCTCAGCGAGAAAACCGACGGGTGTTCCTATTACCGGTAATCCGCACGCCATTGCCTCTGCGGCAGCCAGTCCGAACCCTTCATACCGAGAGGGGAAGAGCATAAAGTCCGAAAGGTTATATATCTCCAGCATCTGTTCCTTCTTCAGACCGGACAGGACACGCACATTATCATTTGCAGGCGGAGCCTCTCCACCTGAGCATGTTACGATAATCCAAAATAAGTTTTTTAAATTCTTTATGACATTTTGTACGATATCGCTGCCCTTTGATAATTCCCATCTGCCGACAAATAGACCGACTTTTCTGTCATGACGGATACGATACTTACTCCTTAATATTTCTTTATTCAACAGTCTAAGGAAGAAACCTGCGTCGATAGGATTCGGTATAATCTCAACCTGTTTGAGTCCATAGTACCTCTCGAGTTCGCATCTGACGCTCTTGCTAACGGCGATTATCTTAGCTCCAGAGGCGGCTGTCTGTTCAAACAACTCTCCAACAATGAACCGTATCTCAAGATAAGTACTCAGAGGAACAAGCCCTTTTATTGCTTCGGCATAAGCAGCATGTGTCGAATGGAAGACAGTAAAAGTTTTGAATTTTTTCGGAAAGTACCCCCCGCCATAATACCCATTGCAGAGAATAAACTTATACCTATCGCTCGGAAGAGCGGAGAGACTCCTGCCCGCTGCATACACCTGTCCAATGAATTCGTGCTTAAGGTTATAGGCGTTTTCGAAACCTGATGCACACGCAAGCTCAGGGTTCACGCCTGACGAATTCAATAAATCGATTAATGTCTGCGTGAAGGTTTCGATTCCGCCTGTGACTGAATAGGGATTAAATCCGGTAAGTATCAGCGCTTTCCTCAAAATAACACCTCTTTTAGGATCATGTAATCTATTTTACAGGATTTCCTGTTTGATGAAACAATGCAGACCGGTAACTATGAAGAATATCGGGCAAAAATCAAAAACACTTAATTCCCATTATCCGTATGAGTAGCTTATCCTCCTGCTCCGGTTCTTTCCCAAAATATTTCCGTTTTATTGTCCTGAATCCGCACTGTCAGATCGGGGCTATACGTTATCCACCCTTCAGGCGATTCATAACGAATTCTGAACTTCATGAAGTTGTCGAAATGGCTTCTCATAGAGCCTAAGGGAGCCACCTCCATCCTTGCCATTCCATCGCCGGTTAGAAAGGCATAATGTCCGTCAGTATAAGGTCCCAATTCCCATGACGCCACATTTTTTGAATAATTCGCTCTAATTGACAAAGGAGCATCATAGATAATTTTTCCACAATATACTCTTGCAATGCCTTCTATTGAACCGGTTATATCCAGCAAGCTTTCTTGAGGTGCAACATACTGCCAAATCCTCCTGCCTGAAAGGTCGTGTTCACACAAGTAAATGTCATCATAAAACCATGCTCCGGGTGAAGTGATACCATAATAACGTTTTAGCCATTGAATCCCTTTAAAAAAATGTCCCTCAAAAGCAGGGTGTCTTAAGAGATCATTTGGGAGTGCGCCGCTAAATATGAAGAGCCCTTCCGCACTTAATTGCCGGGCCCTGGAAAAATGATCATGCCACTCCCTTCTGCTATCAGTTGCAGTATGGAGCAGAACAATCAATACGAGGCCTGCACTCAAGATTTTACCGATTGAGCTGTTGTTCCAGAAGAATCTGGTCATGAAGGATAGGAAGAAGACGATGGCGAACCATACCACCAGAAAAAAACGCGGAGCGGGAGAATGGGCGACCGGCAGGATAGGGAACAGGATCAAAACCCATACCCATAGAACAAAGAAGACCCTCTTCCAATTTTTTGTTAAGAATATTATGGATGCGCCAATAACAGCGACAGCCGCTATAATGCCAAACGGAGATTGCGGTCCGAAAAAGAGATAGAGCGTATTATATGGGAGAAGGATAGCATTCTTAGTTGATATTGCCCAACCGTATCCTCCCAGAAGTGTTCCAAGCATCCAAAAGCGCCAGCCGATATATAAGAACAGCAAAACAAAGTGAGGCGCTGAATACTTAAGGCGATGTTTCCACTTGCCCTGCGGCAGGGTGAGCAGTAAGAAAGCAAGAGGGACGTACACTTCCTTTGCGGCCATTGAAAGGGAATATGCTAAAGCTGAAGCGTAGGCCCATCCGGTTTTGCTTTCTTCGAGGCTCTTCACAAATAAATAAAGAGAAACGAGGGCAAACAGTAGTCCATCCACATAATGCCGTGTCATCAATTGCTGTGCAATCACGGCAACAGGCGAGCCAAGGAGAAACAATCCAGCTCCTAAGAATGCGAAGGGCCTCTGCACCCATTTTTTTAAAATAAGATAGACCATTATGCTGCAAAGCCAGATCACTGTTAATTGATGTAGATAAAACCATTGCGGCCTGAGATCGAATAAGAAAATATCAATATCAAAGGAAAAGAGCAGTAGGGGTGTAACGAATCTCGGTGTAAACTCCTGCCAGATTTGGGGCTGAAAAAAATACTGAAGAGGAGAATAGAGGATAGCGTGTTTCAATATTTGTGTATCGTCATATGTCCACCAGAGGTGAAGAACATTACCATACAAGCCTGCGACTATCAGGGCGAGAAATAGGAGGGAAACAGTATCATAAATAGAAAAATTCCTATCCTTTTTCTTCATTTGGTATTTTCATAGCTCCCTAAAATCAAGACACTTTCTTTTTTTTATAAGCAAGATCAGACGCGTATCCGTAGAAAAGAAATAGGAATTTTAATTATACTACATAAAATGTCAAATTGGCTGAATCTTATCAAATATTTCCTCATTAAGGACATAAAGTCCAGATATGCCGGCTCAGGCCTGGGAGTTTTTTGGACATTTATTCTGCCAGTATTTCAGATACTCCTTTACTGGTTTGTGTTTTCGACCATTATGCGGGTGCGGCCCTATTCGAATGCCCAGATCCCCTATGTCTACTTTCTCCTTTCGACTTTTTTTTTCTGGCTTGCCATTTCCGAAAGCTTCACGAGGTCGGGAATGGTAATTATCGAGAACGCCGAAATTGTGAAAAAGGTTCATCTCCCCAATATCGTTTTACCTGTCTCCGTAACTCTCTCAAGCTATCTGCACAATATGATCGGCGTCATTATTTTCATTGTTATCTTTGCAGCCTCCGGTTCATTCCATCCGCATCTTTTTTTAATAGTTCCTGTGTTGTTCCTCCAGCTTTTGTTTTCAGTGGGTTTAGGTATGGTGATGGCTGCGCTCGTCCCATATGTGAGGGATCTTCAACAGGTGATGGGATATGTGATCCAGGGAATGTTTTTTCTCTCCCCTGTCATTTATAGTCTTGACGCCATCCCTGAAAGATTCAGAGGACTCGCCTATCTGAACCCGATTACAGTATTTATTGAATCCTACCATACGATAATTTTCGAGAGAAATTTACCTGGTTTGTGGTACATCGTGGGAATGATCTGTATTTCGGGATTCTCCGTATTTCTTGGGATAAAGGTTTTCAATAAACTGAAGGAAGGATTTGCGGATATACTCTGAGCATGCAAAACGCTGCAATAAGTATTAAGGGTCTCAAGAAGGTGTATAAATTATATGAAAAGCCTATGCACAGGCTGAAGGAGATACTTTTCCGTCGAAAGTATCACAACGATTTTGCAGCGCTCGAAGGGATCGATATTCATGTGAAGGAAGGCGAGACCCTCGGCATCATCGGAGAAAATGGTGCGGGAAAATCCACGCTGCTGAAGATCATCGCAAAGACGCTGAGGCCAACTGAAGGCGAGGTATTCATAAACGGCCGTGTCTCCTCTTTGCTCGAACTCGGTTCCGGATTCCATCCGGAATTCACCGGAATGGATAATATTTATTTTTACGGCTCTCTGCTCGGAATCTCTGCCTCTGACATAAAAGAGAGGATGAAAGAAATAGTCTCCTTTGCTGAGATCGGCGAATATATCAATTATCCCCTCAAGACATATTCATCGGGAATGTATGTGAGACTTGCCTTTTCTGTTGCCATGGCGGTAAAACCTGATATCCTCGTCGTGGACGAGGCGCTCTCTGTAGGAGACCTATATTTTCAGAAAAAGAGTACGGACAAGATCTTATCTTTCAAGGAAAAGGGGAAAACAATAATTTTCTGCTCCCACAGCATGTATTATATCAACAGGTTGTGTGACAGGGTCATCTGGCTGAAAAATGGAAGGATCAACATGGAAGGCTCTCCTCATGAGGTGACGCAGGCCTATGAAACATATCAGCTGAGTAAGGAAAAAGCCGGGCAGAATGGGAATGAAGAGGTTGTCATGCCGGAAGCCAATGAATTCCCGCTTTTGCTCATTCGCAATATCCTGGTGACACCCTTTCCTATGGTACGGTGCGGCAACGACCTGAAAGTGGAGATAGAAATCACGGCCCGCAATAATACCCTACCCTACCGGACGGCAGCAACTCTCAAGCGAATAGATGAGATCAATATTATCGGGATAGGATCAAAAGAGCTTGAGCCCTTTCACGGGGACAGGAAGATCAGTCTCTGCTTCCCATCCCTTCAACTGAAGGAAGGGACCTTTTTCTTTAAGGTTTATATTATGGACGAGAATTTTGTACATATCTTTGACACCAAAGCCTCATCACCCTTTACGATACCAAAGGAAAGTCCAGAACTGGGCTTTGTGAACATACCATACCGATGGAAGATCGAAGCTTGAGATCTGTTCTTTATGTCCTCCCCGCAACTGCAATCGGAGGAGCAGAAATCCGGTTCAGTAATATAATCAGGCATATGAAAGAAGTGCGGAGCGTTCTTCTTACCCATTCAGTAGTTGCCGATTATTTCGGCGACCTCGGAATAAGCGTCAGGCACTTCGACGAATATGGATGCCATTCGCCAATGCCTGTCTCATTCCGGGAAACGGTGAGGTATGCGAAGGCGGTCGCGGATGCTGTTAAGAATGAAAAAATAGACTGTATACTTGGGGTTATGCACGTGGGGACCTTTTACGCGGCAGTTGCCAAGGACATTTTCAGGCTTAGACAGCCCATTATAGGTACGGTCTTGGGAAATATCTCAGCTTATTTTAGCAAAGCGGAGAGGAAACCGACACTGCTTGAAAAAGCACTCCTCTGGTACTTACTTAGAAGGCCATCATTGTTGGTTGTTCCTTCTGAAGGTGTAAAGGAAGATATCGTAAAAAACTTCAGATTATCTGAAGAAAGCATCCATGTAATCCATAACGGTATAGATATTGACCGTGTTCTTTCTATGGCTTCAGAGAGAATAGATATACTGAATGGATATGACGGCAAAATAATCATTACGGCCTGCAGGCTAAATGCTCAGAAGGATTTTGTCACTCTCCTTGAGGCATTCAAAGAAGTCCGTGGAAAGATGCAGGCAAAACTGGTCATTGTCGGTGATGGTGAATTGAAAGAAGAAATAGTGAAGTATGCAATAGATATCAATATTGAAAAGGATTTAATTATCACAGGATTTCAAAAAAATCCTTTCATATTTATGAAGAAGGCAAATGTTTTTGTCCTATCGTCTTTTTTTGAAGGATTTGGTAATGTCATTGTTGAGGCTATGGCGCTTGGCGTTCCTGTTGTTTCAACCGACTGTCCCTCAGGTCCAGCTGAGATTATTCAAGACGGCATTAATGGGTTCCTCGTACCGATCAAAAACCACCGCATTATGGCAGATAGGCTTTTAAAGCTCTTAACGGATGAAGATCTGCGAAGAATAATTACGGAAAAAGGAAAACTGCGGGCTGCTTGCTTTGGCGTTGATCCTATGATAGAGAAATTCAGAAAACTGATTTCTCAATCTTTAGATGGAAATATTTTTTTTGGAATAAATAATGGAGATTAGACTATATAGGGCGGATGACGAAATAGGTATTACGAACCTCTTTCATGAAGTTTTTGGAAGAAAGATGTCCCTTGAAGAATGGCAGTGGAAATATGCTTACGGAGGAAACAGAAAAGTCTATTCCTCTGTTGCGGTGAATGAAAGGGATGTAATCATTGCACATTATGGCGGGATGGTGCACCATATGATTTATCAGGGCAGGGAGGTGTTCGGACTCGCCATCGGTGATGTGATGATCCATCCCAAATACCGTGGCCCTAAGCTTTTTAAAGAAATAGCTTCACTGGTCCCCGAAGAGGCTGTCAGAGACGGCATCATCCTTGGTTACGGGTTTCCCAACGACAGGGCTTTTCGTCTTCCTGAGAAATTGGGACTCTACGAAAAGATCGAAGACGTTTGTGAAGCAAACAAAGAGGCGACATTTTGGAACAATATGTCACGCTATGTCTACAAATTATTCCCATTAAGTTATGATGATGGAAGAATCGATATTCTCTGGGATGAGGTGAAAGTCAAACATGTTTTGTCCGTTATCAGGGACCAAGATTACCTCAGGTGGAGGTATCAACGGCATCCTCTCTTCAGCTATGAGCTATGGGGTCTCAGGAAGAGATGGAGCAGCAAGCTTTGCGGATTTGCAGTCTTGAGAAGAGATGATGAAAAGGAAAGGGTCCTTATCATGGATTTTGTCTGTCCTGCGAACGAAATGGAAGCTCTCTTCCAAAAGATAGAGAACGCCGTATGCGTGGCCGGGGGAAAGCGGCTGACCCTCTGGCATCCTGAATATATGAAACAGAAGATGCCTATGATGGGTTTTTCCGTTAGATATGCGGGGACTTCTATCCCCCGGACAACCCATGAACGTACCCTCAGGAAATATGAGATGGCCGGAAAATTCTTCTACACTATGGGAGATACGGATTTCCTTTGAAAGCTGCTCCAAGTTACTCAGCCTTTGCAGGTTCGCCAGTGATTTTATCGGAATAGACCTCCAGCCCTGCATCTTTTATAGTCTTTTCTAAAAACTGCTTTGCCTTTGCCTGAGCAAATTCATTTTGCAACTGTTGTCTAATTGAGTCTTTCACTTCCTCAAATGGTTTCGTTCCTGCCTCTTTATAATCTTCAACCTTAATAATGTGATACCCGGCATCCGTTTCCACAATCCCGCTTAACCCTAATGGCTTCAAAGAAAATGCAGCCTCTGCGAAAGGTTTATACATTTTATCTTTTTGACGATATCCTAAATCACCACCTTTCTTCGCTGAACGCGGTTCTTCTGAATACTCTTTTGCCAATTCTGCAAAATCTTCACCTTTTTTCAACTTTTCCAGAACCAGTTCAGCATTTTCCCGCTTCTTCTTTTTTGTTTCTTCCGACATATCGGCTGAGATCTTAAATAAAATGTGCCGTACCTTTACCTGCGCTGGGAAAGAATACTTTTTTTTGTAAAGAGAATAGTATTGTTTTTGATCATCTTCCGTTACAATTACATCGTTCATGGCAAAATGTGCGAGATAATCCTTATAAAGGTAATCGTTTATGAGATACTGTAATTTCTCATTCACTTCAGTTCTCTTATCAAATTCCTCTTTCCTCGCAATATCCGAGACGATTTTCGCTTCCAGTAGCTGTTTTATCAGAATTATTTTCTGGTTAGGATTGTCCTGCAAGTACTTTTGTTTGTCTGCAGGGTAATAACTCATTACTCTCTCAAAATCGGACTTTCGAAAAACATAGTCGCCCACCTTTGCGAGCACTGTGTCTTCTCCGGCAAATACGAACTTACAGAGTAGCAGCGAACAAATACACGTTGATATCACTACTCTCAATAACATTTTCTTCTCCTTACTATTTTTATTTTGCTGAAAAGACGCAAATAACTTCATAAATTTTCATCAATGAGGCGCACCGAAAAAGATATCGTGTTATTTATTGTGCACCTGCGGATGGCGATGAATTCTGTTTTTCCAACGACTGCGCTGCTGCTGCTGCATGTCTTGATTGTCCGGGTGTATGTCTGGGCTGTTGTGTCGTTGTGGCCGGAGCCTGACTTACTGAAGCCGCCCTGCGGGACTCTCTCTGTTTTTGTGCAGGCGTTGTGGCCGGAGCAGCTGGTGGTTGCTTAGGAGCAGTGGCTGCGGTTGTCATAGAGACACCCGCTCTTGTCCTTGGCTTTTGAGGGTCATTCATTGCAACAACCAGTTTCTCTTCTCCCCGCACCATTACGATCTTCTCCGTTTCGATCTCTTTAAGCACAAAGCCGCTCATGGAATCGCCTTTTTTCAGGGCGACCTGTCTCTTGCCCCGACCCGGCGTGTTCCGTGGTGCCTTCAGATCCTCTAAATACGCGAAGCTGATATCGTCGGAGATCATCGTACCGTACAGAACAAATTCAGGCTTTGGCAGAGGTTGCTCAACTGTTTTCTCGGGTGGTATTCTTCTTTCCGGATGAAAGAGATTCTCGTCAACGACAGCAGTGTATTGCGTCAGGGAAGGTATTTCGAGTTCCCCGGTTTTCTTATCCGCTGTCCCTTCAATGTTTTTCGCCGCAGGCAGTGCATATTTGACCTTCATCTCAAGGGTCGGGAAAATACTGTAAGCGGCAAACGCAATAACCGCTGCTATCAATATGATGTTGAGTATGTTGATGTTCTGAAGTATTTTTTTGAGTCTCATATACCTTCCCGATTCATTATAGGGGTACTCATCTGCTGCTCGTCAGCGCAGAGACATCCAGTTTGACCACCTGGTCACGCGGATCCTTGTAGTTCCTGATCCGAGCGTCAATATCTTTAACAGCCAGATACGGAGTCTGCGTCTCGATGCCATAGAGGATATCCCGCAAGGCCCTGGAATCGGGGAGAATGGTGTCCATGCTTACCGTGATGACCTTGAACTTGCCGAGGTCCCCGGGCTTGCCCACACGCTGACTGGATATGGTGCCACCGCTGCGCGTCACGATATCCTTGACCATATCCTGAAGGGCTGCAGAAGCCAAAGAGAGTGTCTGTCCTTCAATCATTTTTACATCATCAGCCTTTCTCGACTCTTTTAACGAGGCAAGTTTTTTCTCCATATCCGGTTTTTCTGCAATAAGCGAGATATATTTTTCAAGGGTTCTTGTCTTTATCGACTGGCTTTCCTTAATCGAGGCAACGTCCGACTGGATCCTGAGGTAAACGTATTGATAGAGGATAAACCCAAGGAGAGCAGCCATCAATGGTATTGTGACGATTAATGTTCTATTCCTCTTCTTCGTCATCAGTCTCCTCTTTTGCTTTCAATGCTTCAATATTTACACCTTCTATCTCCATTTTTATGTTAAACCTGTCGGCATTCATTCTGGTATCCCTGAAGGTGGGTGAAGAGAATTCAACCTTTTTGAAAAATGATGACGTTTCGAGTTTTGATAAGAGGCCTGATGCCGAAGAAGCGTACCCTTCGAGATCGACATTTGTCTCGGAAACCCTTACCCTGGAGAGCCACGCGTTTTTCGGGAGGATCGCTGTAAGTTCCTTGATAATATCCAGGGACATCCTCCGGTTCTCTTTGAAGTTATTGATTGTGGCTATCTCCCCTCCCAGCGCTTCTATTTCCTTCTTGAGAGCCTCGACCTTCTTCACTTCCTCTTTTCTTGACATGATCTGGCGGTCAATTTCCTGGAGCCTCTTTTCTTCAATCTGCAGAGGGGCAACGAGATAAACAATCCACAAGCCCAGGATTATGAGCAGGAGGGTGGCGGTCAGGGATTTCGGAGCCTTTGCTGTTTCGTGGAGACCCTTTGTGAGTAAATTCAGCCCGTTTGCCTTTGGCCACAAGGATTCCAAAGCTCCTCCAAGAGCTGCATAGGGAATACTTTTTTCGGATGCAGGTTGTTTGAGTTTGATATCTGTCTCGTTGAGAAAGGAAACCGGCTGCTGTACCTGTGCCTTGAGCAGTTCTTTCAGCCCGGGACTTGTCTCTCTGAGATGCACCATGATGTGTGGTTCTTTCCCGCTGCTTTTTATTGTATCCATGAGGGGAGTGACTTCTTTGACAACCACATCAACATGTGATCGTTCGTCATCTGTGGAAAAATTACCTGACAAAGCATTCGATATCTCAGTGTCCAGGAACAGAGCACCCTCATATCCGTCTTTCCTCAGCTCGAGAAATACGATATCTCTTTTCATGCCGATAAAGCGGCAGAGAGTCTCGATGCCTGAAAGGTTGGCCGTTACCCTGCTGACAGAGATACCCTT
>Ga0315278_10004310_pt1 | contig 12817 bp, 7 predicted proteins | sample YL17G06_0_MG_FD_203880 | JGI IMG/M metagenome (GOLD analysis project Ga0315278, IMG submission 203880) | Sediment microbial communities from Yellowstone Lake, YNP, Wyoming, USA - YL17G06_0 | ecosystem: Environmental > Aquatic > Freshwater > Lake > Sediment | place: USA: Wyoming | collected...
TCTGGTAGCGATGCTCGCGGTCACGGATCGCGTATGGGTCTCGTCGGGCCAGTGGGGGAGCGCCACCACCTTCGGATTCCTTCTGGCGTGTCTCGGGACCGTCGTCGTCACGCGGGCGCGGCGCGCGGACGTGAGCTTCGCGTTTCTGTCCGCGTGGGCCGCGATCCTCGTGCTTCGATCGCTGCAGCTCGGCGAGCCGATGACGATCCCCCTGCATCGCTTGGAGAGCGGTTCCCTGCTCCTGTTCGCGTTCTTCATGATCTCCGACCCGAAAACGACGCCGGATGCCCGCGCCGGACGCCTCTTGTTCGCCGTCCTCGTCGCGGCGTTCGCCTGGTTCGTGCAGTTCAAGTTGTTCCGCCCGAACGCCCTCTTGTGGTCGCTCGCGGCGGCCTCGCCGCTCGTTCCGTTCATCGACCGCCTGCTCCCCGCGAAACGTCATGCGTGGGAGCTGCCGTCCCTTTCCCTTTCCACCCGGAGGTGGGCCATGAAACGTGCTCTCGTTCTAACCGCGGCGATGCTCGCGGGATCCGCCGTCGCCGTAGGAAACGCCGAGGCGTTCTGCGGATTTTATGTCTCGAAGGCCGACGCGAAGCTCTTCAACAAGGCCTCCCAGGTCGTGATGGCGCGCGACGGGGACCGAACCGTGCTGACGATGGCCAGCGACTACCGGGGCGATCCGAAGGAGTTCGCGCTGGTCATTCCCGTCCCGACCTCGATCACGCGCGAGCAGATCCACATCGGCGACCCCGCGATCGTGGAGCACTTGGACGCCTACTCGGCGCCGCGGCTGGTCGAGTATTTCGATGCCGATCCGTGCGACGTGGCGCGGCGGGACCGGGATTTCAAGATCGCGAAGAACGCCGCGGCGCCGGCGTTGATGGCCGCGGAGTCGTCCCGGGCGAAGAGCCTGGGCGTGCGCATCGAGGCGCGCTACACGGTCGGCGAATACGACATCCTCATCCTCTCGGCGCAGCAAAGCGGCGGCCTTGCCACCTGGCTTCGGGAGAGCGGGTACAAGGTGCCGCCCGGCGCGGCCGAGGTTCTTTCGAGCTACATCGCCCAGAAGATGCGCTTCTTCGTGGCCAAGGTGAACCTGAACGAGCGCGCGAAGCTCGGCACGGTCAACCTTCGACCGATCCAGATCGCCTATGAATCGCCGAAGTTCATGCTCCCGCTGCGGCTCGGGATGGCGAACGCCGATGGAGCTCAAGAGATGTTCGTGTACGCGTTGACGCGCGGCGGGCGGGTCGAGGCGACCAACTACCGCACGGTCAAGATCCCGAGCGATCGAGACGTCCCGGAGTTCGTCAAGGACGACTTCGCGCCGTTCTACAAGGACATGTTCAAGGTCCAGGCGAAAGCGCAGGGCGGAAACGCGGTGTTCGTCGAGTACGCGTGGGACATGGGTTGGTGCGATCCGTGTGCCGCCGAGCCGTTAGCAAGCGACGAGCTTCGGAATCTCGGCGTGTTCTGGCTTCCGGATGGGGGAGGCGTATCGGACGTTTTCCTCACGCGGCTTCACGTCCGTTACGACAGGGCGCACTTCCCCGAGGACCTGGTGTTCCAGGCGACGGGAAACCGGGAGAACTTCCAGGGGCGCTACGTGCTGCACCATCCCTTCACGGGCGCTGCGGTGTGCGACGAGGCCAGAACCTACCGCAAGGATCTGCTGGCCCGTCTGAACGCGCAGGCCTCGACGCTCGCCGAACTTACGGGGTGGCCGCGGGAGACCATCGCCGCGCGCATGGACCTCACCCGCGTTCAAGCCCAAGTCCGCCTGGACGGCGAGCCCTGGTGGCGTGGTCTCTGGAAGCCGTGATCTTTCGGGTGGCACGACCCCCGGAGCGACGTAGAATCTCGCGCGAGGTGCCCGAATGAACGTGAAGCGATGGGCGGTTGCCGCCTTTCTTGTGTCCGGTCTGGTTCGCGGCGCGGATCAATCCACACCCCCCGTGCCGGTCTCCACGAACCCCGCCGACTCTCCGGCGCGCGTGAAGAGCGGCAAGGTCTTCGCGAGCACGGACGTCAACGTCCCGCCGGCCCTCGGTCCGCTTAAGGCGAAGGTCTTGGTGATCGTCTTCAGCGACTTCCAATGTCCGGTTTGCCGACGCTCGGCGGATGCCACGGACCAGATCGCCGAGGAATTTCCCGGTGAAGTACGCGTCGAGTTCTGGCAACACGCGCTCGCGAGCCACGCCAGCGCAGAGAACGCGGCGGTGGCCTCCCTCGCGGCGCAGCGGCAGGGGATGTTCTGGGAATACCACGACGAGGTGTTCCGCAATCAGTCCGCCATCGACCCCGCGAGCCTCGCCCGCTACGCCGAGCAGCTCGGATGCGACATGGAACAATTCAACAAGGACTATGCCGACCCCGACCTTCGTGCGAGGGCCAAGGCCGAGGGCGCGGTTGCAGAACGGTTCGGGGCGACGAGTACTCCGGCGTTCATGATCAACGGGAAAGTTCACATCGGCTGGGGCAGCTGGTCCGGTTTCCGCTCCGACGTCGAGCGGGAGCTAGTCGAGGCCCGTAAGCTCGAGGCGCAGGGGATACCGGTCGAACAGCTCGCCGAGCAGCGGGCGCATGCGGTGATCGAAGACGCCGTGCTATTTGGCGCCTACCGCGAACAGGTGCTTCGCGTCACACCCGAAGAGCCGAAGACGAAGAAAAAAAAGAAGAAGTAGGGCCGCGGCCGCCGACGATCACCGAGCCGAGGCCGAAGGCGCGGGCGGGCTTGCGACGGCCCGATAGGGACGGCGGTCCCGATAGAGAGCGACGCGCGAGACGATCTCGTCGGCGAGCGCCTCTTGCTTGGCGGAGCGAGCCAAGGCCACCGCCTGCTCGGCCGTCGCCACCGCGTCGTCGAAGCGCCGCGCTTCGGCGTAGGCCGCGGCCAGCGTGTCGAGGCAGCCCACGTTCTCGCGGCCGGTGAGAGCACAGACGCGTTCGGCCAGGCGCACGGCTTCCTCGCCGTTGCGAAATTGCGGGTCGCCTTGGGTGGCGCGGATCAACGCGAGGTTCGTGAGGGCGCTGACCGAATCCGGTTTGACGCGCAGGGCCTCCTGGTAATGCCCGAGCGCCTCCGTGAGTCGGCCCGTCTGCCGTAGCGCGTTGCCGAGATTGTTGTGCACCTGCGCGTTATCCGTTTGGACGCGTAGCGCCTCCTCGTACCGAGCGATCGCCTCTTTGAACCTGCCGGCCCGCGCCAGAGCCAACCCCAGGTTGTTGAGCGCATCCACGTAATCCGGCCTGATGCGCAGGGCGTCTTCGTAGTGCCTGATCGCCTCGGCGTCGTGCCCCATGTCGCGCAACGCGAAGGCGAGGTTGAAGTGGGCCTCGGCGAGCTGTTTCTCGTCCTTCGCCGACGCCGTGAGAAGGGCCACGATCGTCGCGTACCGCTCCGCCACGTCGGCGAAGCGGCGCTCGTGGCGCGCGATCTGAGCCAACTGCTCGTGGGCCGCGATGAGTCCAGGCCGCGTCGCCACGATGTCTTGAAGTTCCGCCTCGGCGTCGTGGCCGCGGTTCGAGTGAAACAAGGCGTTGGCGGCCTCGAGGCGCTCGAAGATCGGCAGGAAGTCTTTCGGGTCCTCGCGCCCCGGCGTAAACGCCGACGTCGTAGCCTCCGCGCCCCCGCCCACGTAGCCCAAGGATTGAAGCCGCCTCACCGCGTCAGGGTCGGCACTCGTCGCATCCCGCGCGGGAGCGTCCGCTTCGAACTCCGGCAGCATCTCCTCCAAGCGGTCCCGCAAGCGCTGGGCGGTGGGTTGCTCCTTGTCGATCAAGTTGCTCGTCTCCGCGGGATCGCGCGACAGGTCGTAGAGCTCCTGCCGAGGAGCCCGGACGTACTTCCACGAGCCGGAGACGATGCCGTGGAGCGCGCTGCAGTCGAACTGCGTGGCTTCGAGCGACTCGCAGTAGAGGGGACGCGCCGGGTCTTGCGCCGGTTTTCCCTCGAGGCCGCGGCGCAAGCTCGTTCCTTGAACCCGCCCCGGAGTTTTCAATCCGGCAAGATCCAGGACGGTCGGCATGAGATCGACCAAGCTCACCCGCCCTTCGAACCGGCCGCCCGTCACGCCATGGGGCGCCCGGATCACGAGCGGCACGTGTTGGGTCACTTGATAGACGAAAAACCCATGCGATTTTTCGCCATGGTCGCCCAGGCTCTCACCGTGGTCCCCCGCAATGATGAGCAACGTGTTGTCGTACACGTCGAGCGCGCGAAGGCGGTCCACGACCTGGCCGATCCAACCGTCGAGGTAGGCGATCTCGCCGGCGTAGGGATCGTCCGCGTAGGCCGAGCGGTACGGTTCCGGCGGCTCGTAGGGGAGATGGGCGTCGAAATAGTGAAGGAAAAGAAAGAAGGGGTTGCCCTTGTGTTGGTCCAGCCACGCGAGCGCCGGGCGGCTGACCTCCTCGGCCGAGCGCTCCGAGTGGGTCGACGAGGTTTCGCTGATCTTGGTGAACTGAGAGTCGTAGGTGTCGAAGCCCTGGTTGAGACCGAACTGGGGATCCAACGGGAATCCGCCGACGAACGCCGCCGTCTGAAAGCCGGTCTCGCGTAAAACCTCGGCCAGCGTCACGTTGGAATCGGCCAGGCCGATGCCGTTGTTCAGGCGGACCCCGTGAGTCGGCGGGTACGTGCCCGTGAACATGGAGCTGTGCGCCGGCGTCGTGAGGGGGACCGGCGTCAGCGCCTGTTGAAACAGAACGCCGCCCCGGGCGACCGCATCGATGTTGGGCGTCGTCTTTCGCTTGTAGCCGTAACAGCTCAGGTGATCGGCACGGCAGGTGTCGATGCTGATGAGCACGACGTTGCGGATGCCGCCGATGTGGGTGGCGCGATGAGACAAGTGCCAGCCGGCCCAACCAACGGCGATCGCCGCGACGACCACCGCGACCAAGACCAGCCTGGACGTGCGTGAATTCAAGTTGACCCTAGTTTTGTCGCCATCGCTCGATAACGTCGGTAATATAAACCTGTTCGACCAATCCTGAAGCGCCTGAGGGTCGCTGCGGCGCCAGCGAGGCTCTCCACGTGAAGCGAGACGCCGATTCAGGAACGCCCGCCTCATCGCGGCTCGCGCTCGTCATCGGGGTCGTGGTCCTCGGCGTGTACCTGGCGCACGTCATGCTCTTTTGGCGGCAGATCAACGACGACGCGTTCATCACGTTTCGCTACAGCAAGTTCCTGGCGCTCGGGCGCGGTCCATACTTCAACGTGGGGGAGCACGTCGAGGGCTACACGAACCCGCTGTTGATGTTCGCGATGAGCGCGCTGCTCGCCGCCTTCGGCGACGCGCGTGTGCTCGCAATGGCCAAGGTGATCGGGGTCGTCGCGGGAGGCGCCAGCCTGATTTTCACCTGGTTCTTGTGCCGCTCCTGGCTTCGAACCGTTTCCGCCGTAGCACCCGCGGCATCGACACTTGCCTGGTTCGGCCCGGCGCTCGTTGCGACGCAGGCCGCGTTTGCGCTCAACAGCACGACGGGATTGGAAACCACTCTGTTTTCCGCCGGGATCATGCTGAGCTTGGCGCTCGGCCAGTTCGCCGACGACACGAACCGGTGGCACGGCGCGGGCGCGGTGTTCGCGCTCGTCGTGTTCACGCGACCGGAAGGGGCGGCCGTTTTCGGTCTAATTCTGGTCGGTCGACTCCTCGGAGGCGCTGGTCGCAGCCCCGCAGCGCGCCGCTTTTGGCTGTTGGACGCCGGCATCGGCGTCCTTGCGGTGATAGCGCTCCTGTCCTGGCGCTTCGCGGCGTACGACGGCCGCCTGCTGCCGAACACCTACTACGCGAAGCTCGGCGGCATGACGAGTTGGTCGACGGCGTTCCACTACGTGATGGGTCTCGTGGGCCGGCACCTGGCCTGGGTGGGTTGGGTGCCCGTGCCGCTGGCGTTGGTGTTCGCGTCGCGCGACCTGCGCCGGGCCATCGTGCCGGCGTCGTGCGTCGCGGCCTTCGGTGTGCTTGCGATCTTTCTCACGGGACCGGACTGGATGCCCGGCTTCCGGTTGCTCGTACCGTACCTCCCGTTGTGGGGGGCGCTCTCGACGCTGGGCCTTGTTCTCCTCGCCACGCGCGTGGGCGCGCGCCCGCTGGGTCTGGGCGCGACGCTCCTTCTAGCGATGATCGTGGGGTTGTTCGCGTGGCAGCATCCCGCGCGCGCGAGCTACCGAAACGACCTCGTCACCAGGGCGCGCGGCTATCGCGAGGGCCACTTCGGCCTCGCTTCGTGGTTGCACGACCGAGCGCGAGCCGGGGAGACCGCAGCGCTCATGGACATCGGCATCGTGGGGTTCCGTTGCATCGACCTCAACATCCTCGACCTGACGGGGTTGACCGATCGGACGATCGCCACCTCCCCTGGGGGATTCCTCAAGAAGCGCTATCCGCTGTCGTACGTTCTCAACCGCCGACCGGAATTCATCATTGTCGTGTACACGGGACCCGAGGACATTCCCGCCGACCGGCCCGTGTCGCTGGTTCCCTGGACCGAGATCGAGCGTCGCCTCGTGGCGGATCCGACCTTCAGCGGGCTGTACGTCCACGTGCGTGCCGCCGATCCCGGAGCGGGACTTCTCGAACAGCTCGCCGCGCACTACGGGGTCGCCCGCGTTTTCCGCCACGCCTATCCGGGACGGAGCTATTTCCTCTTCGCCTACGAACGGGGCCCTTAGCGGTTCATTCGCCGGGCGGTTCCGTTCCCGGGAGCGCCGTCCCGGCGGCACCCCGAATCGCGGCCAGATCGTGGGTACTCCGAAAATCGAGCCTGGGAAACCTGCGCCGAGCGTTGTCGATTCCCTGAGGCAACCACGCGACAAGGACGTGCGTGTCGTCGACCGAAGCGAAATGCCGCTCTCGTTCCTTGGAGTACAATCCTTCAATCCGCCTTCGGAAGCCCGGATCGCCGGATTCCAACAAGAGATGGACGGGGTTGTCCGCCCAGAGATCCACCCCCCGCTCGCGCGCGTCGTCCCAGGTCGCTCTCTTGCCGTGGGCCGCCAGCTCGCGAACGAACGGGGAGTGCGCGACGGTGGCGTCCGTCAAACCGAGGCGATCGAGAACCCGCAGATTGGTGTAGTAGGGAATCGCGCCGACGCTGTCCATCGCAACGTAGGTGTCTGGCGGGATCACCCCTCGAGCGATTAGGTTCTGGAGCCGTCTCGCCTCGGGGATCACCGTCCCGAGAAACAGCGCGTGCTCTTCCTGGCGGATTCCGACGAAGTGTTTCGTGGTCTCGCGAATAAGCTCGCGATGCTCTTCGGCGAGCTTACGCAACAGCGGCCATCGATAGAACGCGCTGCGGCCCGGGTCGAGGAACTCTTCGGCGCTGGCGGTCTTGCCGATCCGCATGCCGGGATAACCGTGAACGTACGTCTCGACGAACTGGGCGTTCGAGCGGTAGGGGAGCTCGACGATCCCGATCGCAACGACGGCGACACCGGCGATCGTCCAGCCCGTCGAGCGCGGCGATCGCGCCAGGTGCCTGACGCCATCGAACAACAGCAGGTACGCCAACGGAAAGTAGAGGTCGAGCGGGCGATACTCAAAATGATCCCCTCCAATCGATGCCACGTACACCGCGTGCGGAATGATGACGGCCCCGAAGACGAGCGGTGTGACGAGGGTCGTCCGCTTCTTGTGGAACCAGAGCGCGGCGACGACGAACGGCAACCAGAGGTAGACCGCGTACTCGAGGCCGAACGAGGCGAGATAGCGACCACCCATCGACCACCAGGTCCGCCCGTCGACCTTGGCGTAGTAGGTATTGGGGAGCCACTCGCCGTAATAGGCCCGACGGAAGAGATAGTGCGCGGCGACGATGCCCCCACAGATCGCGAGCGAGCGCACCGCCCATCCCAGTCTCGCGGTCGTTTCGCGCCAGCGAAGGACGCCAACCGCGCCTAAGGCGCACGCGGCGATCAGCACGCCATCCGGTCGCGTCAGTGAGGCCAGAGCGAACAGCACCGCCGCGAGCGGATGGACCCGCGCGATGCCGCGCTGCAGCTCCCCGTCCTCGTGAATCAGACGCAGGGCCCCCGCGACGACGAGGAGCTCGAAGAGCCGCGTCTCCAATCCGCTCGTCGACCAGACGGCGACACTTCGCGTGAGGCCGAACAACAGCAACGGGATCAAGATCAGGTAGGCCCTGTTCCCGTCCGGGCGTTGTCGCCACACGAAGCGCGCCAGTACGGCCCACAGCGCCACCGTGGCGGTGACCGAGAGAATCGATGCCGAAAGCTCCGGGGCGATGCCGATGGCGTAGCCCGCGGCAAGCCAGAGAACCCACGAGAGGTTCGTATACCCCTCGACCCGCTCGAAACCCGGATTGAACACGAGGCCGTAACCCTCGGCGAGGTTCCGGGCGTAGCGGAACGAGATGAAGGCGTCGTCGGTCAGGAAGTTGTAGTGAGCTGCATGCGCCAGAAGGAGAATCAAGCAGACGGCGAGCCCGCCGAGCAAAGGCCAAGGTGCGCTTCGTCCTGGTGGTTCAACGAGCGACACGCGGGAGATCAGACCGGCTCGAACACGACGCGCTCGGGGTCTTTTCCCGTCAGCCGCGCGAAGTAGGTTTCGACCGTCAGGTCCGGAAACGTCTCGCGCAGGCGCATGGCGACGCGCTTCAAGTCCGTGAGCTGCCGCTCGCGCAGGTCGAGCTTGAACGGGAAGAGCTTGTGCTCTTTGTACCAGGAGCAGTCCTGGTGGGCGATCGCGACGATGCGCTTCGTGCCGTGCGCCGCAACCAGCGACTCCAGTCGCCGCCTCAGGAAATTGAAATCCTTCGGCACGAGGTCGAACAGCGTCAACGGCTCGATCCCTCCCGGGACGGCGAGGAAATCGGCGTGGAGGTCGGCTTTAAGATAGTTGACCGTGAAGTCCTGGATCTGCGATCGCCACCGGCCGTCGACGCACGAGATGATAACCGTGTCCGGTCGCGCCGGATTCCAGGGGGTCGCGCTCTCGTAGATCGTCGCGGCGGCCATGGGAACCTAGGACGACGCCTTGGGGCCGCCCGCCGTGCCGCGCGCTTCGGCCTCGACGGTTGCGGCCTCGGTCTTCGCCTGCGCTAGGCGCGCGACGTCGATCCCGAACTGGTCCTTCAGCATCGCGAGCATGGCGGTCATCCCCCCGCCCACGGTGCCCATGATCTTCCCGATGCCGCCCCCTCCGCCCGCTCCGTCTCCCATCTCGATGATGTTGATCTTGTCGATTCCCGCGAGTTGGGTGGCGAAGGCCTGGGCCAGCTCGGGCATCTTCTCGACGAGCATGTTCAAAACCGCGGCCTCGTTGAAGTTCTTCCAGGCCTCGGACTTCTTCTGGAGCCCTTCGGCCTCCGCGAGGAGCTTCTTCTTGATGACCTCCGCCTCGGCCTCGCCGATCGCGAGCACCTTCGCCGCCTCGGCGCGGCCGACCTTCTCGATCTTGGCGGCCTGGCCCGCGCCTTCGTACTCGAGCTCCTTCTGGGTCGCCTCGGCCCTGATGATCGTCGCCTGCTTTTGACCCTCGGCGCGCAGGATCGCCGCCTGGCGCTCGGCCTCGGCGGGCTTCACGACCGTGGCCTGCAGCTCCTTTTCCTTGCGGAGCGCTTCCTGCTCCTGGACCAGGACCTCCTGGGCCTTGCGGACCTGGTCGATCCGCGTCTCCTGCTCGGTGACCTTTTGCTTGGCGATGGCGGTGGCGAGCGGTCCGGCCTGCTGGGCCTCGGCTTGCTTCCCCTGCACCGCGGCATTGAACTCGGCCTGCTTCGTCTCCTTGTCGCGCAGCGATTGCGCAATGGTGACGTCGGCCTCGTAGCGCTTCGTTCTTCCTTCCTGATCGGCGTTCGCCGATTGGATCATCGCGTCGCGCTGGGCCAACGCCTCGCCGATGACCGCATCGCGCTTCACCTCGGCCGTCCTCTTTTTCCCTAGGGCGTCGAGGTACCCCTCCTCGTCGCTGATCTGTTGGATGGTCAGGATGTCGATGTTGACGCCCATCTTCTTGAGGTCGAGCGCCGCCTCGAGGGTCATCTTCTGGGCGAAGGCCTGACGGTCGGCGTTGATCTCCTCGACCGTCAGCGTTCCGAGAATCGCCCTCAAGTGACCTTCCAGCGTCTGGAAGATGACGCCCTTGATCTGGTCGACGCTCATGCCGAGGAACCGCTCGGCGGCCGCGCGCAGGGACATGTCGTCGCCGGCGATCTTGACGTTGGCGACGGCTTCGACCGTGACGGGCACGCCCTCTTTGGTGTAGGCGCGCTGGATCTTCAGCGGGATTGAGATGATGTTCAGAGAAAGGTAGGCGACCTGTTCGAGCACCGGGACGCGGAGCGCGGCGCCGCCCCGCACCACGCGGAATCCGACCTTCGTGCGCTCGCCCTTCTCGTCGATCAGCGTCTGTTTCCGCCCGTAGAAGATGGCGACTTGCGAGGGCGGGACCTTGATGTAGTTGCGGGCGAACAAAGCCATCGCCGCGAACATTCCCAGGAGCCCGAGCAAAACGGCGAAGGCGATCGTGACGGCCGAGAAGCCACCTACAAGACTGCTCACAGCGAACCCCCCGGAGCTTGCGCGCTCGCGCGCTCCACGATGATGGAATCTCCCCGCAGAGCCTTGATGACGACCGCCGTCCCCGGCGGAATCACGCTGCCGTCGCTCGACCGAGCGATCTGCGTCGTGCGCTCGCCGCCGTATTCGAGCGTGACTTGTCCCATCCCGCCCTGCGGGATGCCGATCGTCACCTCGGCCGTCTTCCCGATCAGACGCGACATCCGCACCTCGCTCGAGGCCTGCTGAGAGTAGAGGATCTTCGCGAATTGGTAGACGAGCCCGGACATCGCGGCGCCCGCCACGACGCCGCACCCCGCGGCCGCGGGATGCGAGAGGCCGTAGTAGCGCGCGACCATGCCGCCGACGCCGAAGGCCGTCAGGAAGGACGACATGATGCGGGCGCTCAAGAAGCCCGGCCCGCCTTCATGGCCTATGTCCCCGTGGTCGCCGCCGACGTCGCCGACGTGGATCTCATGGTCGCCGCCGAACAAATCGCCGACGAACAGCATGCCGAGCAGGAAGATCAACCCGAAGGCCCCGATCGCTGCGTAGATGAGCATGCCTGACGCTACCTTTGTGCCCTCCCGATTGTCAATGCGGCGCTCGGTCTCGAGAGCCGAGACTCCTTCTCGCGTTTCGCCGTATATTGGAGGCTTTTACAAGGGGGGGATTCCGAAATGGCCGAATCGACGTCCGCGCCGGCGGGCCTCCTGACGCTTCACGGGCGCCACGCACTCGCTCTGGTCACGGTGATCCTATGGGCCGGCGGCACGGCGCACGCGCAAACGATCACGCAACTGACCGACGCGAGAACGGGCGTGAGCGCGCCCGCCTCGCTCGCAGCCAACGGGTTGACGGGGGTGTTTACCTCGGCGTCCGATCCGCTCGGCACGAACGCAGATCACTCCTTCGAGCTCTATAAGCTGAACGTCGCAACGAACGCGTCGACGCAGCTCACGAGCGACCGGACCGGCGGGGCGCTGCTCGCGACGATCGACGACGCCGCCTCGATGATCGCCTTCATGTCGCAGGCCGATCTCACGGGAGGGAACCACGACCAGAGCCCTGAGATCTTCGTCATGCACGCGGACGGCACGGGATTCTTGCAACTCACCTCGAGCGCGTTCGGATCGTCCGGCGGCCCAGCCATTTCCGGAACCGGAACGAAGGTCGTTTTTACGTCCACCGCCGACCTCCCTTGCGCATCGTGTGCGAACGCCGACCACAGCCAGGAGGTGTTCGTGATCGACGCGAATGGCGCGGGCCTTCGGCAACTGTCTGCTTCGACCCGGGGCTCGGGGTCGCCGCGGATCAGCAACGACGGCACGAGGGTCGTCTTCACATCCTCGGCCGACCTGACGCCTGCCGCTCCAGGAAACGCCGATCTCTCGACGGAGATCTACGCCATCGGCTCCGACGGGACCGGCCTGAGGCAGCTCACCGCAACCATCGGCGCGACCTGCACCGCGCCCGCGCTGAGCGGAAACGGCCTCAAGATCGCCTTCCAGTCCAACGCCGATCTCACGCCTGCTGCCCCCGGGAACGCCGATCTCGGGGACGAGATCTTCATCATCGGCTACGACGGCACGGGGCTGCGGCAGCTCACGAACTCGAAGATCCTGACCCTCGACGGCTTCGCGCAGGCTCCAGCGATCGACGACGCGGCGACGGTCGTCGTCTTTCACTCCCTTCAGGCCACTCTCTTTCCAGTCCAGAACCTCGATGCCAACGTCGAGATCTGGAAGATCTCTCCGACCGGAACGGGCCTCACCGCCCTCACGTCTTCGCTCCTGGCGGACACGCTGGGGTCGTTTTTCCCGTCGATTGCGGGGGATAGTAGCCGGGTCGCCTTCCTCAGCCTCGCCAACCCGACCGGCGGCAACGCCGACCTCAGCCCGGAGATCTTCACCGTCAAGCTCGACAAGACGGGGCTCGGCCAGAACACGACCTCGTCGTGGGCCTTCACCGGGGCCCCGTCGATCACGCCCGACGGGTCCCGGATCGCGTTCGCTTCCAGCGCGAACCTGCTGGGGACGGACGCCGGGACCAACGCGGAGCTGTACGTCGAACAGGCGAACGGAACGGGGCTCGCGAAGCTGACCTCCTCGACCAACGGGGACGTTGGCGGAACCTCCATCACGGCGAATGGGAGCCGGATCGCGTTCCAATCGGCCGGGAACTATGGCGGCAACTCCGATAATAACGACGAGATCTTCGTCGTGAACGCCGAAGGCACGGGCTTGGCGCAATTGACGAGCACGTCGGGGAGCCTCACCGCTCCCGTGTCGA
>Ga0315278_10004314_pt1 | contig 12809 bp, 10 predicted proteins | sample YL17G06_0_MG_FD_203880 | JGI IMG/M metagenome (GOLD analysis project Ga0315278, IMG submission 203880) | Sediment microbial communities from Yellowstone Lake, YNP, Wyoming, USA - YL17G06_0 | ecosystem: Environmental > Aquatic > Freshwater > Lake > Sediment | place: USA: Wyoming | collected...
CCCGCCCGGATGGCCACGCCATCGGCATCGAGGATGGTGCCGAGGTCGTGCGGGTGGATGTCCTCGAGCGTGAAGGCGAGGACCCCCGCCTTGTCGCGCGCCGTCCCGACCAGCCGCACACCTGGCACCGCGCTCACCAGGGCCGTGGCCCGCTCCAGGAGCGCATGCTCCCAGGCGGCTAACGCCATCGAGTCGAGGCCGCGGAGGTAGCGGATGGCGGCGCCCAGGCCGATGACCTCTGCAATGGCCGGCGTCCCCGCCTCGAACTTGGCCGGCAGCGGCGCGAAGGTAGTGCCGCCGAAGCTCACGGTGTGGATCATGTCGCCGCCGCCCTGCCAGGGCGGCATCCCATCGAGCAGTTCCGTACGGCCCCAAAGGAGCCCCACGCCAGTGGGGCCGAACATCTTGTGGCCGGAGCAGGCGTAGAAGTCGCAGCCGAGCGCCTGCACGTCCACCGGCACGTGGGGCGCGGCCTGCGCACCGTCCACCAGCACCACGGCGCCCGCCTCGTGGGCGAGCCTGGTCATCTCGGCCACGGGGTTCACGGTGCCAAGCGCGTTGGAGATATGCACGATCCCGACGATGCGCGTCTTCGGCCCCAGCATCCGCCGATAGGCGTCGAGCTCTACCTCGCCCGCGTCGGTGATGGGAATCGCGCGGACCACGGCCCCAGTCTGCCCGGCCACCAGCTGCCAGGGGACGATGTTGCTGTGGTGCTCCATGGTGGTCAGCAGGATTTCGTCGCCGGGCCTGAGCGTGCTCCGGCCGTAGCTCTGCGCCACGAGGTTGATCCCCTCGGTGGTGCCCCGGACGAACAGGACCTCGTGGGTGGCCGGCGCGTTCAGGAAGACCCGGGCGTCCTCCCGCACGGCGTCGAACGCCAGCGTGGCCCGCTCACTCAGGTAGTGCACCCCGCGGTGGACGTTGGCGTTCTCTTCAGCCAGGAACCGCCGCACCGCCTCGATGACCACGGCCGGCTTCTGCGAGGTGGCCGCGTTGTCGAGGTACACCAGCGGCTTGCCATTCACCCGCGTGGCGAGGATGGGGAAGTCCGCCCGGATTGACTGGACGTCGAATCCGGAGGCGGGGCCGCGAGGCCGCGGGGCAGTGCCAGCGATCGCCATAGTCAGGCCGTTTCCTGCCCCGCTGCCCGCCTGCCGAGCTGCCCGTCTGCCCCGCTGACCCGCTTCCCCGCCTTCAACAGCCAGGCCCGCATGAAACCCTCGAGGTAGTCGACCACCGGCCGGCTGCGGATTTCCTCCAGCACGTCGGCCGCGAAGGCGTAGGTCAGAAGGGTGCGCGCCTCCGCCTCCGGAATGCCGCGACTCCGGCAGTAGAAGAGCGGTACGTCGTTCAGGCTGCCGACCGTGGCACCGTGGGTGCACTTCACGTCGTCGGCGAAGATCTCAAGTTGCGGCTTGGTGTCCACCTTGGCCGTCTCCGAGAGCAGCAGGTTCCTGTTGGTCTGCTTGCCGTCGGTCTTCTGGGCCACCGGGTGGACGTACACCTTCCCGTTGAACACGCCGTGGGCGTGCCCGTCGAGGATGCCCTTATACACCTCCCAGCTGGTGCAATGGGGGGCCGCGTGCTCGATCCGGGTCTGGTGATCGACATGCTGGCGGCCGTCGCCAAGGTAGAGGCCGTAGAGCGTGGCGTGGGCGCCGGGGCCGGCCATGGTGGTGTAGATGTTGGTGCGCGAGAGCGCGGCGCCTTCGGCGAACGAGAACGAGTTCAGGTAGCTGTCCCGCTCCTGTCGGACCTCGAGCGTGGCCAGATGGAAGGCCTGGGTGCTCTCCCGCTGGATCTTGCAGTGATCGAACCGCGCGCCGGCGGCGAGGCGCGCCTCCGTCACCGTGTTGGTGAGCGTGATGCCGTCGGCCAGCGCTGCATAGCTCTCGACCACCGAGGCCACCGCGTTGGCACCGAGCACCACCACGTTCCGCGGATGCACGGCGCCGCGCGCCGCACGGCTGTCCGATACGAAAAGGACGTGGATCGGCGTGTCCACCACCGCGCCGGCGGGGAGGACCAGCGCGTAGCCGTCGGCGAAGGCGGCAGCGTTCTGCCCGACTATGGACGCCGCGGCGGGCTGCACGGCCAGCTGTCCCAGCGTGCCTTCGACCAGTTCCGGGGAGTCAGCCAGCAACTCGGCGAGGGGAGCGAACCGGACCCCGGCCGGCAGCCCAGTCACGCGCGAGAGCGCAGCCTGGAACCGCCCGTTCGCAAAGACCAGCCGCGGCCACTCGGCCTGCCCGAAGAGGAACGGCGCAATGTCGGTGGCCGTGAGCGCGCCGGGAGCGCGGATTAAACCGAGCTCCGCCTTGGCAATCGGGGCCAGGTCGGTGAAGCGCCAGTCTTCGTCTCGCGGGGTGGGCAGGCGGAGCCCCTCGTAGCGCGCGGCACCCGCACGGCGGAGCTCGGCCACCCACTCCGGCTCGGCGGGGCGTGGCGCGGTGGAGCGGGGAGTGCTCGTAGCCGTCACGCCGCCGCTCCCGCCGCTTCCGTGAGCCACTCGTAGCCGCGGGCCTCGAGTTCGAGCGCCAGTTCCTTCCCGCCCGACTTCACGATCCGACCACCGGCCAGCACATGCACATAGTCGGGCACGATGTGGTTGAGCAGCCGCTGGTAGTGGGTCACCACGATGGTGGCGCTGTCCGGACGCCGAAGCGCGTTGACGCCGTCGGCCACGATCTTGAGAGCGTCGATGTCGAGGCCGGAGTCGGTCTCGTCCAGGATGGCCAGGGTCGGCTCGAGCACTGCCATCTGAAGGATCTCGTTCCGCTTCTTTTCGCCGCCGGAAAAACCAGCGTTGACGGCCCGGCTCATGATCTCGGGGCCCCACTCCACCAGCTTCAGCTTCTCCTCGAGCAGGTCGAGGAAGTCCATCGGGTCGAGCTCCTCCAGGCCCTGCGCGGTTCGCTTGGCGTTGTACGCCGCGCGGAGGAAGTAGGCGTTGGTGACGCCCGGGATTTCCACCGGGTACTGGAACGCGAGGAAGATGCCGGCCTGGGCCCGAGCCTCGGGCTCCATGTCCAGCAGGTCCTGTCCCTGGTACCTGACCGAGCCTCCGGTCACCTCGTATGCGGGGTGGCCGGCCAGCACCTGGGCCAGCGTGCTCTTGCCGCTGCCGTTCGGGCCCATGATGGCGTGCACCTCGCCCGCGTTGACGGTGAGGGTGATGCCGCGAAGGATTTCGGTGCCACCAGCGGTGGCAGTCAGGTTCGTGATTTCGAGCACGTGCACACTCTCCACAGGGGCGCCCGCCGGGCGGGCACCGGTGACTCAGCCGACGCTGCCCTCGAGGCTGATGCCGAGAAGCTTCTGGGCCTCGACCGCAAACTCCATCGGGAGGTTCTGGAAGACATCCTTGCAGAAGCCGTTGACGATCATGGAAATGGCGTCCTCGGTGTCGAGGCCGCGCTGCTTGCAGTAGAAAATCTGGTCCTCGCCGATTTTCGACGTGGACGCCTCGTGCTCCACCGACGCGCTGGGGTGCTGGACGTCGATGTACGGGAAGGTGTGGGCGCCGCAGGCGTTCCCGATGAGCATCGAGTCGCACTGGGTGTAGTTGCGGGCCCCCACGGCCTTCGGGAGCATCTTGACCAGGCCACGGTAGCTGTTCTGCCCGCGCCCCGCCGAGATGCCCTTGGAAATGATGGTGCTGCGGGTGTTTCGGCCGACGTGGATCATCTTGGTGCCGGTGTCAGCCTGCTGGCGATTGTTGACCACGGCTACCGAGTAGAACTCGCCGATGGAGTCGTCGCCCTGGAGGATGACGCTCGGGTACTTCCAGGTGATGGCCGAGCCGGTCTCCACCTGGGTCCAGGTAATGCGCGACCGGGCGCCGGCGCATTTGCCCCGCTTCGTCACGAAGTTGTAGATGCCGCCCCGCCCTTCGCTGTCGCCGGCGTACCAGTTCTGCACCGTGCTGTACTTGATGGTGGCGCCCTCGAGCGCCACCAGTTCAACGACCGCGGCGTGCAGCTGGTTGGTGTCGCGCTTGGGCGCCGTGCACCCCTCGAGGTAGCTCACCGTGGCGCCCTCGTCGGCCACGATCAGCGTGCGCTCGAACTGCCCGGTGTCGGCGGCGTTGATCCGGAAGTAGGTGGACAATTCCATCGGGCAGGTGACGCCCTTCGGGATGTACACGAACGAGCCGTCGGTGAAGACCGCGGCGTTGAGCGCGGCAAAGAAATTGTCGCCGGCGGGGACCACGCTGCCCAGGTACTTCCGCACCAGTTCGGGGTGTTCCCGGACCGCATCGGAAAAGGAGCAGAAGATGACACCGTGCTCCTTCAGTTTGTCCTTGAAGGTCGTGGCCACCGACACGCTGTCGAAGATGGCGTCCACCGCCACGCCGGAGAGCCGCTTCTGCTCCGAGAGCGAAATGCCCAGCTTCTCGTAGGTGGCCAGGAGCTCCGGATCCACCTCGTCGAGCGAGCCAAGCGGCTTGACCTGTTTCGGCGCCGAGTAGTAGATGATGTCCTGGTAGTCGATGGGCGGATACTGCACGTTCGGCCAGTGCGGCTCCGTCATCTCGAGCCAGCGCCGATAGGCGGCGAGCCGCCACTCGAGCAGGAACGCCGGCTCCTGCTTCTTGGCGGAAATCAGGCGGATGAGGTCCTCGTTGAGGCCGCGCGGAACGGTATCGGCCTCGATGTTCGTCACGAAGCCGTACTTGTATTCCTGCTGGACCAGCGATTCGACAGGCGAGGTCATGCGTTGACTCCCGGGACCGCATGCGGGTCTCCTGACGGCCGACCGATCCCGACCGGGGCCGGCGGCGTGAACTGCACCTGGTACTCGCAGGCGGCGCAGCCGTCGAGCACGTGGGCCCGGAGGTCCACCGAGGCCCCGAGCGCCGCGCTCAGGAAGCGCTCCTCCGCCGCACAGATTTCCGGGAAGCGCTCGGCGACGGCGCGGATGGCGCAGTTGTGCTCGGTGAGCGTACCACCCTCCGCCGAACCCTCCCACCCCGGCATGAACCCCTCTTCGTGGAGGAGGCGCGTCACGGCGTCCAGCCGCTGTTCCGAAGGGAGGTGTGCTAAATCGGCGGGAAGCCGCTGGAGAAACGCCGCATACCTCGCCTCGAGAGCGCCCACCACGGCTAGGCGGCCCTCGCGCTGCACCAGCGCCTCGAGCACTTCCGTCAGCGTGGCCTCGTAGCGCCGCGGGAAGACCTGTTCCCCAGCCGCCGATAACCGATAGGCGAACACCGGTGCTCCGACCCCACGCTGCTCCCGCTCATACGCCAAGAGCGCATCGAGCTCGAGCTCCTTGAGGTGGTGACGGATCGCGTTGAGTGAAAGTCCGAGCCGGCCGGCAAGTTCCTTGGCCGTCAGCCCCGGCACGAACTTGAGCTCCACGAGGATGGATGCGCGCGGTCCCTTGTAGCCAACCGGGAGGGCAGCTGAGGCTCGGAGGTGGGCAATCGGCATCGCCATGATGCCGACAATCGTAGACCGCAAAGTCGGGATTGTCAAGTTTGCATGGCATTATTGGCGTGAATTCATAAACGACTTGGCGACAAGCCATTAGTACGTCACAGAGGTATCGCTCAACCGTATTTTCCCCGGTTCGGTGGGGGGCCCTGCGGGGTTGGGACAGCCAATCCGGTGCAGGGTGCCTGGCCCTGAAAACCAGCAGTCAGACAGCAAATCATTGTGGGTCAACAGAAAACACAAAGTAGCCGTATATGCTACTACTTTGATGAATCCAAGCGCTCTCTTGTCACTCCCCGCCCCGGATGCAAGATTGGAACATGACCATTCACCGCATTCGCCTCCTTGGCGACCCGATTCTTCGCGCCCGCTGTGAGCCGATCACCAAGCCACGCTCCACCGCCGTGCGCGTGATCCTGGACGACATGCGCGAGACTCTTCGGGATTGGCAATCGCGATTCGGGAGCGGTCGGGCCATCGCCGCCCCGCAAATCGGCGCCCCGGTCCGCATGATCTATGTCGAGATGGACAAGCCATGGCCGCTCATCAATCCGGAAATCGTCGACATCGGCACCGAGGACTTCACGGTCTGGGACGACTGCTTCTCCTTTCCGAACCTGATGGTGCAGGTGTCCCGTGCCTCGCGGATCCGGGTGCACTACCAGGACATCAAGGGTGAGGAGCACGAGGTGGACCTGGAGGGGGACCGCGCAGAACTGCTGCAGCACGAAATCGAGCACCTCGACGGCGTGCTGGCCGTCGACCGGCCGCACGGACTCGACCCGTTCTGCCTCCGGGAGGAATGGAATCGATTGCACGCGGCTGCCGGGCGCTACGGCGAGCCCGAGCCTCGGCACGCGCACTACGCCACACCGCTGACCGGATTGATCTGAAGCGGCCTAGAACCACCGCCCGATGCGCACGTAAAAATTGTCGATGCCGGTCGTCGCGAATCCGTAGGCCGCCTGGACGTCGCCGATTGGGGTGTCGATGGACAGCCCGCCTCGCACGCCGCCCAGCCAGTCGGTCCCGGCCAACAGGGCGCCCCCGTTCCCACTTCGCCCCACCGCCATCAGGACTTCCCACCGGAGCGGTCCGCGGATCGGGTGGGACACGCCGAGACCGCCGAAGACCTCCCGATTGCCGCGCAACTGCTCGACGGCCAATCCCGGAAATCCGAGAGTTCCGCCCAGCGGAAACTCATCCTGCAGCGGGAGGGCTTCGCCCCACCCGATCCGCGCGACGGGAGTCAGCGCGAACTGCTTCAGGCGGAAAGTATACGAGGTCTGGACTCCGATCCGCCGAAACGTGCCGGACCAGACCAGCTCGCCGAACGACTGCCACCGGCCCCGCGGGCGCGACACGGCCAGTCGCAACCCGGCACTCGAGCCATCCGACCCGGAATCGCCGCCGACCAATGTCGTGTTGCCGTCCCGCCAGGAGCGGCCGTCGAATCCGGCGGCGAGGATCCACCCCCCGGTCAGTCCCTGTTCGAGCCCCGCGAACAGGACGCCCTGTCGGGTGTCGGTGCGGGCGACGCTGTTGCCGTCGGCGTCATACAGGAGGATCGTCTGGTTCTCAAGGTGCACGGTGGCGGTCGGCGCGAGCCACGACTGGCCGGCGCCCAGGTAGCGCCGGAGCCCGCCGGTCACGTCGTTGAGGAGCGTCCCGATTCCGAGCGTAAGGCTCCCCTCGAGCGCCTGCCCGAACAGGCGGCGGTCGAGAACCATCAACCCGACCCGCCCGCCAAGGTCCCGGTCGAAGGCCACCGTCACGCCCGCCAGCTTCGACGGCGCCGGCTGGACGACCGCGTGGAACTCCACACCGTTGCCCAGCGCGCCGTTCGGATGTAGCCAGAGGGCGGTGTAGGATCCGAGTCCGGCCACCGCGTTGAGCTGGCGCGCCAGGGCGGGCGGGTCGAGTTCTTGACCGGTAGTGAGGCCCAGGAAGCGTTGAAGCATGGCCGAATCAGCCGGCGTACCGCCGATGAGCGTGAATCCGGCCACGCGCTCGGGCATGACGCCAGCCGCCACGCCGCCGCGCGGCAGGCAAGTGGCAGCGGCGAGCGCCGAGTGGGCGGCGGCGCGGCCGAGGCGGCGGATCGAGTCGATCGTGGCGGGGGTGAAGTCCAGGTTCTTGAACGCCTTCAGGTCCACCCGGATGAAAATGTCCTCCGGCCCGAGCGAATCGAGCGGCTGCGCGAAGAGAAAATTCGCGAGTTGATCGGCCACGGCCAGGGCCCCGGCATGGAGTTCTTCCTCCGTGAGGAGGGGGGAGGTCACGTCCGAAACAATCAGTCGCGTGACGCCCGGGAGCCCGCGCGCGATGCCGGCCGGCACATTCGCCGAGAGCCCGCCGTCGGTCAGCAGGCGCCCGTCGATCTGCTCCGGCGGAAACACCAGCGGAACGGCCATGCTGGCGCGGACCGCCTGTGCCAGGTCGCCCGAGGCCAGCACGACCGCGTCACGCGTGACGAGGTCGGTGGCCACCGCGCGGAACGGGATCGGCAACCGGTCAAAATCTCCTTGGGCCAGGAGGTTCGGCCGGAGGAGAAGCGCCGACAGGAGGGCGTTGGCGTCGGCCTCGCGGACGGCGGGGCTCTGCAGCGCGAAGCCCTGGTCGCCGCGGGCCCACAGGAGCAGCGGCGTGAACGATCCCCAGGCGAGGGGACCGACCGATGTCGTCGAGGAAAAGAGGGAAGTCGGACGGAAGCTGGTGGCGAGCGAATCGGCCTCGCGCGCGGTCATTCCACCCGCGTAGAGCGCGCCGATGATGGCCCCCATGCTGGTCCCCACCACGAAGTCCGGACGGACACCGAGGCTGTCGAGCACGGCAATGACACTGAGATGCGCGAGGCCCTTGGCCCCGCCGCCGGAGAGGACCAGGGCCGTCCGGCCCGTGGTGCAGGCGGGCACCTGCGCGGCCAGCGGCGCGGCGAGGAGGGCCGCGGCATGAACCGCGGTGACGAGCCACCCCTTGCGCGGTGGGAAGGGAGTCCGCAATACTTGCCGCAGGACCCGCCGCATCCCCTGTGCGCCGGGCCATCTTCCCGAGGGAGCGGCCACTCCGATGACGTACGTGATCACGGAACCCTGCATTGGCGTCAAGGATCGGGCGTGCGTCGACGTCTGCCCGGTGGACTGCATCTATGAGGGCGAAGACCAACTCTACATCAACGCGGACGAATGCATCGATTGCGGCGCCTGCGAACCGGAATGCCCGGTCACGGCGATCTTCCCGGAAGAGGACGTGCCGCCCCAGTACGCGTCGTTCATCGACAAGAACAAGGAAGTGTTCGAGAGCGACACTCCCCCAGGCCGGCCCGAGCGCTAGCCGGGCGCGCTCCCTCCGTTGCTGCGGCGCGGCCCTCGCGGGTCGCGCCGCTTCGTTTCCCGCCTCTGATGTCGGCCCCAAGGTTCACCCGGCGACCGGCTGCGGGGCAAGTGCGACGCGGCCGGAGCGGGAGTCGGGCATGCTCTGAAGGGTGGACGCAAGGCGGCCCCGGAACCGTACTGCATGGCCGCGGTTCCGGAGCCGTAGGGTAGGAAGGATGACTGAGACGTCGGAGGCCGGAGTGAGACCAACCGAACCGGCGCCTCATGGAAGTAGACGCCTGAGCCCCCGAGAAGGTTTCACCCGGCCGGGGGCGGCGCGTTTCCGAGCGATTCGAGAAACGACCCCAGGTGCTGGTTGAACGCCTCGGGCTGTTCGAGCGGCGCCAGGTGCCCGGCATCGGAGATGACGGCCAGCCGGGCGCCCGGAATCGCCTTGGCCATCGACTCGGCGTCCTTCGGCGAGGTGAGACGATCCTCCGCGCCGACGACGATCAAGGTCGGTATGCCGGCCAGGGAGGGCAGCAACCCGGTGGAATCGGGCCGGTCACGCATGGCGGCGAGCGCACCGAGAATGCCGGGCACGGCGGCGGCGGCCATCATCGCGCGGACCTCCTCGCGGAGCGGATCGGGGGCCGTGGGCGCCAGCAACCGCGGCAGCATCTGTTCGGCAATCAGCGGCGCCCCGCCAAGTCGGACATCGGCCATGGCCGTCTCACGGCCCTTCCGGCCCTCGGCGCTGTCGGCCTGGGCCCGGGTGTCAGCGAGCACCAGCCCGCGGACGCGGGGGCGGTGGCGCCGCAGGAACTCGAAGGCGATGTATCCGCCCATCGACAGCCCGACAAGCACCACATCGTCCACCCCGACGGCGTCGAGCAACCCCGCCAGGTCGTCGGCGTAGGTGGCCATACTGTAGCCCAGGTCCGGCGCGTCCGATCGGCCCAGACCGCGGAGATCCGGAATCAGGGTGCGCCATCCGGGGAACACTCCAGCTTGGTGTCGCCAGAGCGTCCCGTCGAGCGGATAGCCGTGGACAAAGAGAAGCGCGGGCCCAGTGCCGCGATCGTCGAGCGCCAGTTCCACCCCATGAACTGACACCCGCCGCTGGGGGGCCACGACTGGAGCGGGGGCGGGGAGGAGAAACGCGGCAACCGCGGGCGGGACCGGCACCGCGGACCCGGCCCGGCTGATACAGACGAACACCGACTCCGCGGTGGCAACCAGCACTTCGTCCGAAACGCGGCGGGCCACCTGCCGCATCGTGAAGCTCGTCCGGCCGAGTCGGGTCACCACTTGCTGAAAACGGAGCGCTTGGCCGGGAAACGCGGGAGCCTGGTAGTCGATGACGGTCCGGCGCACGGCGGGCCAGACCCCTTCCCGCTCGAAGAAGTCCATTCCAGGCCCCTCGGCCAGCATCTGCCAGCGCGCGCGTTCGAACAGCACGAGGAAGGCGGCCTGATTGAGATGGCCGAAGGCGTCACAGTCGCCCGGGTAGACCGTAAAGGAAACGGGCGCGTGCGTCATTGAGTGTCCTCCTGACCATCCCCTTGACCGAGAGCAGGCCATGCCCCCAGCCACCGATTACATCCGTCACGCCGCGCGTCTGGCCCGGAAAGTCCACCTGGACGCCGCCTTGGGCGGCGCGCCGGCGCCCGATGCCGAGTTCTACAAGGTGCTCGCCAAGGCGCTCGAGGAAGTGGCCACAGGCCTGGACCTGGTGGCGAAGCGTGAATGACCTAGGAACCGCCGCGCGAGAGCGGGTACATCCGCACCCGCTCCTGCCCGTGCCGCTGCCGCCACACGCCGAGCACATAGTCGGCCCCGATCTCGTCCACGCGTAACCCGTCGGGTGTCGTCACGGTGCCCAACCAGGTGCCGTCGGGAGCGAAGACGGTCCAGGAGGTTGGGACACCCGGTGGGATGAGTGGTGCCGAGACCCAGAGCGCACCGGTCTGGTCGACGAGCAGGCGACCGAACGCGGGCTTGAGCGCCGGGAATGGGGCCTTCCCGAGCTCTCGGAGGAGGACGCTGTCGAGTGGAGTGTTCAGGGTCCGGGCGCCGGTCTTGAGTCGGGTGATGGCGGCCGCAGTGTACTCGGTGGTTTCTGCGGCGGTCACCGGGGTGCGCGGAATGGCGGCCCGCAGGATGCCGACCGGAGTGCCGTCGGGGCCGATGGAGGCAATTTCAAAACTCGCGCCGGTTCCGATGAGCGTCGTATCCCCGCGAATAGCGGCCACGGTGGCAAGACCGAACGGCACCGGGAACGGCGCCGGGGCGTCCTCCGGACGCACGCGCACGCCGAATGTCTGGCCCTGGGGGAACTGCCCGATCGCGGCACGGGGCGTCCCGTCGAGGTCAAACCGCATGAAGCTCGCCGAGTCGCGGATGATCGTGCCGGGCCCGCCAGGAAACGGGTTCTGGGGTCGGCCGAGGCGGAACAGCACGGAGCCGTCGGGATAGCTGGCCAGGGGCATCGCAGCCACCCCGGGGTCGGCCGGCTGGAGCGCCGCCACGCGCGCAAACTTGCCCTTCGCATCGAAGAGCACAAAGCGGCGCGCGACAAAATCGTAGGCGACCACCGTGTCCGCGGCGCCGAGGCCAATCCAACCCAGTCCATGGAATTGGCCCTCTGCGACTCCGCGGCCCCCCGCCGTCGTGAGGGGCTTTCCAGCGGCGCTGAAATACTGGATGGTCTGCGTCGAGCCATCGGCGACGACGATGCGGCCGTCGGACAGGCGGACCACAGACGGCACTCCTCGGAAGGGCTGCGCCGGTTCACCAAGGTCCAGTGTGGGCGTGTCCGCCACGATCCACAACGGGGTTGCCCCCCAGGCCGGTGCCGTGTCGCTGACAATGCGTAGGGCGGCGGGGCCAGCCACGAGGGGACCGGTGTCGGCTTCCGGCACCACCGCGGGGGTATCGCGACAGGCCACCAGGAGCGTGAAAAATCCGCTGGTCCAGGCGAGCCTTGCGAGGGGCAACGGCGGGAGGGATCGGCGCATCGGGGCTCCAGAAATCAGCTGTAGGGTTCGAGGGTCGTAGGTGCGGCGCAGGAATCTAGATGGAACGCATCTGGAAGTCAGGTTCTCACTACGACAACGACGCGACACTGACGCAACAGGATGATGTCAGTATTGCAAAAATCAGGCAGTTGCGGTGCCTCTGTCGTACCGGCACTATTCGGGCATGCCTGTTCAGCCCGATGCACTCGCCCATGTTCCCGCGCCGGAATCACCTGCCGGCGTCGAAGTCATCGCCGACCAGGCGGCCTTCGACGCCCTGCTCGGCGCCCTGGCGCACGAGCCGCTCCTCGCAGTGGACACCGAAGCCGCGAGTTTTCACCGTTTCGAGGATCGGGTCTACCTGCTCCAGATTTCCTCGCGCGGACGCACGGCGGTGGTGGACCCGCTCGCCGTGCAGAGCCTCGACCGGTTCGCCGCGCTCCTCGCTGATCCGGCCATCGAGGTCATCTTTCACGACGCCGACTATGACCTGCGCCTCCTCGAGCGGCAGTACGGCATCCGCGCCGCGCGCCTGTTCGACACGCGGGTCGCGGCCCAGTTTCTCAATGAGCCCGGGATCGGCCTCGCCGCACTGCTCGAGAAGTACTTCGCCGTGACCCTCAACAAGAAATACCAGCGTGCCGACTGGTCCGCCCGGCCGCTCTCGAGCGAGATGCTGTCGTATGCGGCGACCGACACCCGGCACCTGCCCGCGCTGCGCGACGAGCTCCGGGGGCAACTGGAGGCGCGGGGCCGGCTGGCGTGGGTGGAGGAGGAGTTCAGCCTGCTCGAACGGGTGGCCTGGGCACCGCCCGACCCCGCCGAGCCGACCTATCTCCGACTCAAGGGAGCGAAGGCGCTCAAGGGGCGGGAGCTCGCGCTCCTGCGCGCCCTGTACGATTGGCGCGAAGCGACTGCGCGCCGGCTCGACCGTGCGTCGTTCCGGATCCTGAACAACGAACCGCTCTTCGCAATGGCCCGTCAGCCTCCCCGCACGCTCGAGGAGCTCCAGCGCGTCCGGGGGGTGGGGCCGG
>Ga0315278_10004315_pt1 | contig 12809 bp, 11 predicted proteins | sample YL17G06_0_MG_FD_203880 | JGI IMG/M metagenome (GOLD analysis project Ga0315278, IMG submission 203880) | Sediment microbial communities from Yellowstone Lake, YNP, Wyoming, USA - YL17G06_0 | ecosystem: Environmental > Aquatic > Freshwater > Lake > Sediment | place: USA: Wyoming | collected...
CAGCGCGATCGGTTCGTCCTTGTCGTTCTTGATCAGCATCGTGCCGGCCGTCGCCGTGTACGCGAGCGTGGCACCAGCCGTCTTGACCTGGTGCTTCGTCACCCAGACCTTGGCCTCAGGCACGGTTTTATCGTCAGGTTTGGCGGCATCCGCCTTGGCGGTCGCCGCTGCCGGCACCGTTGCGGCATCGGCAGCCAGGACCGGCTGGAGGAACGTCAGCAGCAGCGCAGTAAGGCTGCACAGCAGGGCGGTGCTTTTCATGGGTCGGTCTCGATGGGGGCCTGGCGCGAGTATATGTCGCCGGTCGCGCCGCGTTCGGGGCAGACTGCGGATACACCGCCGTCGAGGAGTTCTCGGATGACTGCAATCAGGCGCCTGCTCTGGCTCATGGTCATCGCGTCCGCACTGGCCCGCGCGGCTGCGGAGCCACCCGCGCTGCTGCGCACGACGCTGATCGTTACCGACGTCGGTCGGGCGATCTCGTTCTACGGCCGCCTGGGTTTCAGCGTCGAGAGCGATCGCGGCGGGCCGCGCAAACCCGACTCGCCATTCCCGCTCGCAGCGGCCTCGACGACGTTCCGGCTGGTGATCCTGGCGACTCCCGACCCGGCCAGCGGCAAGATCGGCTTGCTCGCGTTCGCAGCGCCCCCGCCGCCGGTCACGGTCCGCGCCCGGCCCAGGGTCGGCATCGGCGACCTGGTATTCGTGGTGCGCGCCGCCGACGCGGCTGCGGCCTACGCCGCCCTGCAGGCGGCAGGGGACAACCTGGTCGAGCCTGCGCCGATTCCGTACGAGATGAAACGCCCCGACGGCAGCCCTGGGCGGGGGTCGCTGTTCCACGTTTTCGATCCCGATGGCCGGTTGGTCGAGGTGATGGCCCCGGCAGCGATGGACTCCCCGCCGCGCCGGCAGTAGTCTCTGCGGCCCCAAGCGTGGGGAATCGGGTGGATATCGCATGAAACAGCTCTCCGGCGCCGACGCCATGTTCCTGCAGTTCGAACGCGGCAATAACTTTATGCACGTGGCCTCATTGGCCCTCTACGATCCGTCCACCGCGCCGACCGGCGGGGTGCGGTTCAAGGACGTGCTGCGGTTCTTCGCCCAGCGCGTCGCGCAATTCCCGCAGTTCCGCCGCCGGCTGGTGTCGCTGCCGTTGTCGCTCGACCGCCCGTACTGGGTCGAGGACGCGAGCCTCGACGTCGAGTTCCACGTCCGCCACATCGCCGTGCCGCACCCGGGCGACTGGCGGCAGATCTGCATCCAGGTGGCGCGCATTCACTCGCGCCCGCTCGACCGCAGCAAGCCGCTGTGGGAGGCCTACGTCATCGAGGGGCTGCACAACGTGCCCGGCGTGCCGCCCGGCAGCTTTGCGCTCTATACCAAGATGCATCACTCGATCATCGACGGCGAGTCGGGCACCGAGCTGATGGCGGCGCTGCACAGCCTCTCGCCCGAGCCGCTCGACCTCGACGAGTCGGACGCGGAAGAGGCGCGCTACCACGCCGACCGCGAGCCGACGTCCGTCGAGTTGTATTCGCGCGCCGTGGTCAACAACCTGGAAAAAATGCCGGCGCTCGCCCGGTTCTCGTTCGACACCGCGCGTCGTCTCGCCACGCTCGGGGCGGGTGCGATGGGCAAGATGGCGGCCGAAGGCGGAGGCACCGGATTTCAGACGGTCAAGGCGCTGCTCTCCGGCGACATTGGCGCGCTGATGTCGAAGCTGCCGCCGCAGACGCGCTTCAGCGGCCTGGTATCCGCCCATCGAGTGTTCGATGCAGTCGGCCTGCCGCTAGCCGAGTTCAAGGTGATCCGGGAGCAGGTTGGGGACGTCACCGTCAACGACCTGTTCCTGGCAATCGTCGGCGGCACGTTGCGCGCCTATCTCTCTGCCAAGAAGGAATTGCCCGACGCGACGATGATCGCGATGGTGCCGATGACCCTGCGCGGAGCCGAGAAGGGCGGTGACAAGGGCAACCAGGTCGGGTTTACGGCGATGCCGGTACACACGGATATCGCCGACCCGCTCGAGCGCCTGCGGGCGATCCACGACAGCTCGCAGACGTCCAAGCGCGTGACCGACGCCATCGGCAAGGAGCTTGCCCGCGACCTGCTCGAGCACGTGCCGAACGTGATTGCCGGCGCCGTGCTGCGCAACGTGAAGCTGCCGGGCGTGGGGCTGATCGTCTCGAACGTTCGCGGCCCCGACGTGCCGCTGTACATGGCGGGTGCGCGCCTCGTGAACTACGCACCGATCAGCATTGCGGTGGACGGCATGGGCCTGAACATCACGGGCTTCAGTTACGCGGGCACGATGTGGATCTGTGCCGTTTCGTGTCGCGACATGCTGCCGGATCCGGCCTTCTTTGCCCAGTGCATGCACCGGAGCTTTGCGGACCTGAAGCGCGCGGCGGCAGAAGCAGCCACGGCCCCGGCGACCGTGAAGACGGTGGCGCGCAAGCCAGGCCGCAAGAAAGCCTCCAGCAAGGCCGGTCGCAAGCCGAAAGGCAAGTCCGCGGCGGCCTAGGACCGGCGCCGAACCGAAGGAGGCGGACCCGCCTGGTGCGCGATGTCCACCGCATGCCGGACGAGATCCGCGCGGCGCTGCTGACCGTGTTCGGCGACGGCGTCGATGACGTGCGGATCATCGAGCGCTCCTGGTATGTGCGGTTGCACGGCCGGGCCACGGCCACGACTCGCCGCAATCGCATTTACCTGCGCGGGCGCGCCGAGGATTTCTTCGCGGATCCCGAGTTGATGCTGCACGAGTACTACCACGTGCTGCGCCAATGGAACCCGGGACGTCTGAACCTGTGGCGGTACCTCGTCGAATGGAGCCGTCGCGGCTACTGGCACAATCGCTACGAACGGCAGGCCCGTCGCTTCGTTGCATTGCGCCGGTCGGCGTTTCGCTACCGGTTGTCCACTACAATGCGCCACCCAGGCTGAGCGGCGACCCATGCGTTTCGCGGACAGTTACGACGTCATCGTGGTCGGCGGCGGTCACGCCGGAACCGAGGCTGCGCTCGCCGCGGCCCGGATGGGATCTCGCACGCTGCTCGTCACGCAGAGCATCGAGACGCTCGGGCAGATGAGTTGCAACCCGGCCATCGGCGGCATCGGCAAGGGCCATCTCGTCCGGGAAATCGATGCGCTCGGCGGCGCGATGGCGCGCGCGATCGATCGAGCCGGCATCCAGTTCCGCACCCTCAATGCCAGCAAGGGCCCGGCAGTGCGGGCCACGCGCGCGCAGGCGGACCGCACGCTCTACAAGCGGGTCGTGCGCACCCTGCTCGAGAACCAGCCGAACCTGAGCTTGTTCCAGCAGGAAGTCGCTGACCTGCGTATCGAGGGCGGGCGCGTCACGGGCGTGGTCACACCGGTCGGCGTCGAGTTCGCCGCCCGCGCGGTCGTACTCACCGTCGGCACGTTCCTCGGGGGTCGAATTCACGTCGGCCTCAACCAGTATCCGGGCGGCCGCGCCGGCGATCCGCCGTCGAATCGTCTTGCCGAGCGACTGCGCGAGTTGTCGCTGCGGGTCGGGCGGCTCAAGACCGGCACGCCACCGCGCATCGACGGCCGCACGATCGACTACTCGCACCTGCAAGTGCAGGCCGGCGACGAGCCGGTGCCGGTGTTCTCGTTCCTCGGTAGACGCGAGGAGCATCCGCGCCAGGTGTGTTGCCACATCACCGCGACCAACGAGCGCACGCACCAGTTGATTCGCGCGGCCACCGCTCGCTCGCCGCTGTTCACGGGCGTGATCGAGGGCGTCGGACCGCGCTATTGCCCGTCGGTCGAGGACAAGGTCGTGCGCTTCGCCGACAAGGCCTCGCACCAGATCTTCATCGAGCCCGAAGGCCTCGAGACACACGAGGTGTATCCCAACGGCATCTCGACCAGCCTGCCGTTTGACGTCCAGCAGGAATTCGTGCGCAGCATCCGCGGGTTCGAGCAGGCGCACATCACCCGTCCCGGCTACGCGATCGAGTACGACTTCTTCGACCCGCGCGACCTGCGACCGTCGCTCGCGACCAAGGCGCTGCAGGGCCTGTATTTCGCCGGGCAGATCAACGGCACGACCGGTTACGAGGAAGCGGCCGCACAGGGCCTGCTGGCTGGCATCAATGCCGCGCGCGAGACGCAGGGATGCGAACCGTGGTGGCCGAAGCGTGGCGAGGCCTATCTCGGCGTGCTGGTGGACGACCTCATCACCCGCGGCGCGCCCGAACCGTACCGGATGTTCACCAGCCGTGCCGAATATCGGCTGACGCTGCGCGAGGACAACGCGGACCTGCGACTGACGCCGGTCGGTCGCGAACTCGGCCTCATCGACGACGAGCGCTGGCAGTTCTTCGAGCGCAAGCGATCTGCGGTGGATACGGAACTCGAGCGAGTGAACGGCGCGTGGTTGCGCCCGGGGACACCGGCTGGCGCGCAGGCGGAGGCGGTCTGCGGCGTGCCCCTGTCGCGCGAGCAGCGCGGCTTCGACCTGCTGCGCCGACCGGAAGTGTCCTACGACGCCCTGGTCGGACTCATCGGGGCGGGCAGCGCAGACTGGCATGACGACGAGCGGCTCGCGGCGCAGGTCCCACTGCAGGTGGACGTGCAGGCCAAGTACGCCGGCTACATCGACCGCCAGCACGACGAGGTCGAGCGGCAGCGTCGTCATGAGGAGACCTGCCTGCCCGAACAGATTGATTACGCCCTGGTGCGCGGACTGTCGAACGAGGTACGGCAGCGCCTGGCCGAACACCGCCCGGTGACGCTCGGCCAGGCCGCTCGCATTCCGGGCGTTACCCCGGCGGCGGTGTCGCTGCTGCTGATTCACCTGAAGCGTCACCAGCTCGCCGACCGGGCCGCGGCGCGGGCACTGCCCGGTGGTTGAAACGATGCAAGAGCTGTCGCACCGCGGTTGGGCCGGACTGCGAGCGTTGTTGCTCACTGGCATGGTGGCCACGCTGGTCGCCTGTGGCGGCGGCGTGTCCCCTGCGCCGTCGGCCGGGCAGTCTGCATCACCCGCCGCTGCCGAGGCCCACACCACCCTGCGCCGCGGCAACGGACCGGAGCCGGACACGGTCGATCCGCAGCTCGCGCGCACGGACGGTGCCTTCAACGTCCTGCGCGATTTATTCGAGGGACTGACGGCTATCGGGCCGGACGGCGCAGCGGTGCCGGCCGCGGCCGAGTCCTGGACCGTTACCCCCGACGGGCTCGAATACGTGTTCCACCTGCGCCCAGGCCTGCACTGGTCCAACGGGGATGCGCTCAAGGCCGCGGATTACGTCGCGGGAATGCGGCGGCTGGTCAACCCGTCCACGGCATCGCCGTACGCGCAGTTCATCGACCCGGTGCTCAATGCCACGGCGATCGTGCGCGGCGAGAAGCCGCCCGACGAGCTCGGTGTCAGTGCGCCCGACGACCGCACCGTCGTGATCCGGCTGGCCAACCCGGCCCCCTACCTGGTCGGGCTGGTCGCGCAGCCCCCGACATTCCCGGTCCATTCGCCGTCGCTGGCAGCGAACGGCACGCAGTACGCCAGGCCGGGCAAGCTGGTATCGAACGGCGCGTTCATCCTCGAAGACTGGGTCGTCGGTACGCAGATCGTCGTGCGGCGCAATCACGCCTACTGGAACGACGCGGCGACGCACCTCGAGCGCGTCAGGTTCGTGCACTTCGCGGATCCGGGCGACGAGTTCCGCCAGTACCGCGCCGGGCAGATCGACGTGAGCTATGTCGTGCCGCCGCCGCAGTTCGCGTGGATCAAGGCCAACCTGGGGGCGGAGCTGCACGTGTCGCCGCAGCTCAGCGTCTACTACTACGGCTTCAACCTGACGCAACCGCCGTTCAAGGGCAATTCGCGCCTGCGCCGCGCGCTGTCGATGGTGATCGACCGCGAGAAGCTGACCACGGCGGTCACCGGTGTGGGCGAGGCGCCTGCGTACGGCTGGGTGCCGCGTGGAGTAACCAACTACACGCCCCAGCAGTTCGACTATGCATCCCAACCTTATGAGGCGCGGGTGCGGGAAGCCCGCGAGCTCTACCGGCAGGCGGGATATTCCGCGGAGCACCCGCTCAAGGTGGAGATCCGCTACAACTCCGGCGAGGTTCACAACCGGCTCGCAGTGGCGATCGCCGCCATGTGGAAAGAGACGCTCGGAGTGGAGACCACGCTGTACGCGGAGGAGTTCCGCGCGCTGCTGCAGAGCATCCAGGCACGCAAGGAAACCCAGGTGTTCCGCTCCAGCTGGGTGGGCGACTTCAATGACGCCTATTCGTTCGAGCAGCTGCTGCAGAGCGGCTTCGGCATCAACCTCACGGGCTACTCGAACCCGCACTACGACGCATTACTCGCCTCGGCGGTACGACAGGCCGACCCAGCGGCGCGCCGCGCCGCGCTCGAGGAGGCCGAGCGCACGATGCTGGCCGATCACCCGGTCCTGCCGTTGTACTTCTACGTCAACAAGCACATGGTGAAGCCCACCGTGCGTGGTTGGACCGACAACGTGATGAACGTGCAGTACAGCAAGAACCTGCGGCTGGATCCCGCGACCTGAGGGGCTCGTCACACTTTCTGTTCGACAAAGCCCATTATCCATTGAGCATAAGGCGTCGCTTTGCGACCATTCGTGTCCCAGGAAAGAAAGATAGCTATGGTCTGGTTTGTCGCATTCGCCATCACCGTGTTCGGCCTCTACTTCTGGCGCGAATATCGGGTTCAACAGCGTGACCAACAGAGCGCGTCCGCGCCGCATCGCGTCGGCGAACGCTACATCGGCCAGGTCGTCACCGTGCCGCAAGGCATCAGCGACGGTGCCGGCCGCGTGAAACTCGGGGTCCGCCAGTGGTCGCTGCGGGGTCCCGACGTTCCGGCTGGATCGCGCGTGCGCGTCACCGGCGTCGACGGCAGCATCCTGATCGTCGATCGCATCCCGAGCTGAATTAATCAGTTCGTATCGATAGTTCGCTATCATCGGCCATGCCGGGCCAATGATTATTAACCGATAATAAATAAAACCAGCGACGTCAGGGGACGCTCGCCAGCTCGAACTCTGCGCGCACGGTTGCCGTGAATTTCATGTCGCCCGTCTGATAGGAGGCCTCCGGCGGAGGGGCGGATGCCATCGCATCCGCGGCAGCCATCATCGTCGCCCGCCGGTACATCGGCATCGGCGGCGAGCTCGAATCTCCGTTCAACGTGCAGACGGCACCGAGCTTCACGCCCGCGGCAGTTGCAAGCGCCTCGGCATTCAAACGAGCATCCTGTACGGCCTTGGCCATTGCCTGCCGCTCCAGCTCCTTGCGGTGGCTCGAATCGAGCTGCGCCCCGCCGACCTGGTTGACGCCGGCATCGGCTGCCCGCTCGAACAGCGTGCCGAGCTGATCGAGGTCGCGGAGTTCGACTTCGACCTGGCGGCTGACTTGGTACCCGAGCAGCACCTGCTTGCGGTCCTTCTCGTTCCAGCTGTATTCGGGCTGGACCTGCATCTGCGTGGCGTTGACCAGCTTGGGGTCGATCTTGAGGCTCTTGGTCAGCGCCAGTACCCGCTCCACCGATGCGGTCACCTCGGATCGCGCTGCCGCCAAGGTCGGTTTGCGAGCCTCGATACCCAGGCTGATGCGGGCCAGATCGGGGGCCGCGGAGACCTCGCCCTGTCCGGCCACGGCCACGATGCGCTGGGTGCAGTCACCGGCAGCCGCGGCCTGACCGCAACACACGCATGCCACCGCCGTCGCTATCGTCCAGATACCCCATGTCTTCGTCATGACCGACCCCCCCGGCTCGCGCCGCGAATGATTGTTGCAAGGCAGTCTATGACAGTCCCCGGCCGGTGAGAGTGCCCGCAGCGTGGCCATTCGACTCGCCAAACGCTTTTGATTAACATGCCCGACCGCTCGGCCGCCGGCTGGCCGAGCCTGATCCGCACGGAGTAAGAAATGACCTCGAGATCGGCCTGGCTCGCACTGAGCCTGACCATCGCGGCGCTCGCGGCGCCGGGCCTCGCTACAGCGGGCGATGCGGCCCGTGGCGCCAAGCTGGCATACACCTGCCACGGCTGCCACGGCATCCCGAACTACAAGAACGCGTACCCGGTTTACAGCGTGCCGAAGCTCGGCGGGCAGCACGCGGCTTATCTCGTGGTCGCGCTCAAGGAATACGCCAGCCAGGACCGCAACCACGCCACCATGCACGCGCATGCGGTCACGATGTCCGCGCAGGACATGCAGGACATCACCACGTACCTGACCGGCAAGGAATTGAGGCCCACGGGCCGGCCCGTCGGCACGACGCCCAAGGCCGGCCAGACCTGCGTCGCGTGCCACGGCAGCGAAGGCGTCGGCATCCTCCCGGAATACCCGAACCTCGCCGGGCAGCAGCCCGACTACATCCGCCAGGCGCTGCACTCCTACAAGAGCGGCACCCGCAGGAACGCGATCATGGCCGGCATGGCGGCGGCGCTCACCGAGGCGGACATCGAGGAACTCGCCGCGTACTACTCGAGCCAGCGGCCGAGCCTGTGCTCGACGGACGTGATCCGCGAGAACGGCAAGTGCCCGGGGCCTTGAGCCCGGACGCGACATTCGTGCATACGCAAGGCCGGGTTGATCCCGGCCTTCTTGTTTTCGGACGCGTTGCGCCTCACGCTAGTTGGCCCGACTCGAGCCGAAACGCACCGCCACGCGAGAGACACCCAGGATGACCGCCGCCGCGTCCAGCGCCCGCCGTGAGCGCATCGCCCAAGCGCAGGGCAACGGCGTGCATCTCATCGACACCCATTACATCCGGCCGGGTCATGCGGCGAGCCACCTCGTCGTCGATGACGGGCGGGCGGCCTTCGTCGATACCGGGGCCGCGCCCGCCGGCCCGCGCCTGCTGGCGGCACTCGAGGAACTGGGCCTCGGCCGCGACCAGGTCGACTATCTCTTCCTGACGCACGTCCACCTCGATCACGCGGGCGGCGCCGGCCAGCTGATGCAGGCGTTGCCCAATGCGAAAGCGGTCCTGCACCCGCGCGGCGCCCCGCACCTGATCGATCCGACGAAGCTGATCGCCGGGTCGATCGAGGTGTATGGCGAGGAGCACTACCGGCAGTTGTACGGCGAAATCGTGCCCATCGCCGCCGACCGAGTGATCGTCACCGAAGACGGCACGCGGCTGCGCCTCGGCCGCAGGACGTTCGAGTTCATCGATGCCCCGGGACACGCCCGGCATCACCACTGCCCGATCGACCTCGATCATCGCGAGGTCTACAGCGGCGACAATTTCGGCATCTGCTATCGCGAGTTCGACACTGTCGCCGGCCCATTCATGTTGCCGACAACCACACCGGTGCAGTTCGACCCGGTGGCGATGCACGCGACGCTCGGCCGCCTGCTGTCGTATCGGCCGACGCGGATCATCCAGACGCACTTCGGCCCGGTCGAACAGGTCGATCGCCTCGCTGCCGACCTGCGCGCGGGGATCGACGAGCTGGTGCGGATCGCGCGACAGCATGCCGCAGCACCTGAGCGACGCCTGCTGATCGAAGCGGACATGTTCCGCTACTTCAGCGTGCGCCTCGACGAACACGGCCACGACAGCAGCGCAGCGTTTCGCCACGAAATGCTCGACGACGACGTGCGCCTCAACACCGCCGGCCTCGAGGTCTGGCTCGACCGTCGGTAAATGCATCCCCCCTATCCACTATCCGCTAGTCACTACCCCATGAAGCCCTTCCGCGCCTATCGAATTCATCGCACCGACGGCCGCATCGAGCCACGGTTCGACCAGGTCACCCTCGACGATCTCACGCCCGGCGACGTCGTCGTGCACGTCCGGTACTCCGACATCAATTACAAGGACGCGCTCGCGGCCACGGGCACGGCGCCGATCCTGCGCAAGTACCCGCTCGCCGGCGGCATCGATCTTGCGGGCGAGGTCGTCAGTACGACGGATCCACGCCTTGCGCCCGGCCAGTCCGTGCTGGTCACCGGCTGCGGCTTGAGCGAAACTCAGGACGGCGGCTACTCCGAGTACTCGCGCCTGCAGGGCGACTGGGTCATTCCGGTGCCGCCCGAACTGACCGAACTCGATGCGATGCGCCTCGGCACGGCTGGCTTCACCGCGGCGCTCGCGATCCACCGGATGGAGCGCAACGGCCAGGCACCTGCGAACGGCCCGATCGTCGTGACAGGTGCGACGGGTGGTGTCGGTGCACTCGCGATCAACATGCTGGCGGGTCGCGGCTACGAAGTCGTCGCCCTGACCGGCAAGACCGATGGCGACGACTTCCTGCGCGACATCGGCGCGACGCGGATCCTGCGCCGGCAGGAACTGAACCTCGGCGCGAAACCGCTCGAAGCCGTACAGTGGGCCGGAGCGATCGACAACCTCGGCGGAGACGTCCTCACCTGGCTGACGCGCACCGTCGATTTCTGGGGAAACATCGCCAGCATCGGGCTGGCCGCCGGCACCGACCTGCGTACGACCGTAATGCCGTTCATCCTGCGTGGCGTCAACCTGCTCGGCATCAATTCCGTGGCTACGCCGCGCGACGTACGCCTCGAAGTGTGGCGCCGGCTGGCGACCGACCTGCGACCCACCAAGCTCGACCGCATCAGCTCCCGCATCGTCGCCTTCGACGACCTGCCGTCGCAGTTCGACGCTTACATCCAGGGCCGCGTGACCGGCAGAACCGTGGTGAAGATTTCGTGAGCGGAAAACCCGCAGCGCCGGCGGTCATCGACCAGAGCCTCGTGCCTCCCGCGCGACTCACGCACCTGCAGCGTCTGGAAGCCGAGAGCATCCAGATCATGCGCGAGGTCGTTGCCGAGTGCGACCACCCGGTCATGCTCTACTCGATCGGCAAGGACAGCGCGGCGATGCTGCACGTCGCGCTGAAGGCCTTCTACCCGGCGCTGCCGCCATTCCCGCTGCTGCACGTCGACACCCGCTGGAAGTTCCGGGCGATGTACGAGCTGCGCGACCGCATCACGCAGCAGTTCGGCGTCGACCTGATCGTATACACCAACCCCGACGGCATCGCGCAGGACATCAACCCGTTCACCCACGGCTCCGCCGTGCACACCGACGTCATGAAGACGCAGGCGCTGAAGCAGGCGCTCGACAAGTTCGGGTTCGACGCGGCCTTCGGCGGCGCCCGGCGTGACGAGGAAAAGAGCCGCGCCAAGGAGCGCATCTTCTCGTTCCGCAGCGCCCAGCACCGCTGGGATCCGAAGAACCAGCGCCCCGAGCTGTGGAGCCTCTACAACGCCCGCAGGCACAAGGGCGAGAGCATCCGCGTGTTCCCGATGTCGAACTGGACAGAGCTCGACATCTGGCAGTACATCTACCTGAACGATATCCCGATCGTGCCGCTCTATTTTGCGGCCGAGCGGCCGGTCGTGGAGCGCGGCGGCACGCTCATCATGGTCGACGACGACCGCATGCCGCTCGAGCCGGGCGAGCAGCCGATGCTGAAGAAAGTGCGCTTCCGCACGCTCGGCTGCTACCCGCTCACCGGCGCGATCGAGAGCGAGGCCGACACGCTGCCGGCGATCATCCAGGAAATGCTGCTTACGACGACTTCCGAGCGGCAGGGTCGCGTCATCGACCACGACCAGTCGGCGTCGATGGAGAAGAAGAAGCAGGAGGGCTATTTCTGATGGCACACGTCTCCGCCATGATCGCGACCGACATCGAGGCGTACCTGCACGCGCACCAGCACAAGAGCCTGCTGCGCTTCATCACCTGCGGCAGCGTGGACGACGGCAAGTCGACGCTGATCGGGCGCCTCCTCTACGACTCGAAGATGATCTTCGAGGACCAGCTCGCGGCGCTCGAGGCCGATTCGAAGAAGGTCGGCACGCAGGGCGGCGAGATCGACTTCGCGCTGCTGGTGGACGGCCTCGCCGCGGAGCGCGAGCAGGGCATCACGATCGACGTCGCCTATCGCTTCTTCTCCACCGACAAACGCAAGTTCATCGTCGCCGACACGCCCGGGCACGAGCAGTACACGCGCAACATGGTGACGGGCGCCTCGACCGCCGACCTCGCGGTGATCCTGATCGATGCGCGCAAGGGCGTGCTCACGCAGACGCGCCGCCACAGCTACCTGGTGTCGCTGCTCGGCATCCGCAAGGTCGTGCTCGCGATCAACAAGATGGACCTCGTCGGATATTCAGAGGAGGTCTTCGAGCGGATCCACGCGGACTATCTCGCGTTCGCGCAGCAGATCGGCCTGCACGACATCGTCGCGATCCCGGTGTCGGGCCTGCGCGGCGACAACATCACCGCGCCCAGCGAGCAGACGCCGTGGTACCACGGGCCGGTGCTGATGGAGTACCTTGAGTCCGTCGAGATCGAGGACACGGACCAGCGCCTGCCGCTGCGCTTCCCGGTGCAGTGGGTCAACCGGCCGAATCTCGATTTCCGGGGCTTCGCGGGCACCATCGCCAGCGGAACGCTGCAGGCGGGCGACAGGATCCGCGTGCTGCCATCGGCGCGCGAAAGTGTCGTCACCAGAATCATCACGATGGAAGGCGATCTCGAGCGCGCTGTTGCGGGACAGGCGATCACGATCACGCTCGCCGACGAAGTGGACATCAGTCGCGGCGACGTCATCGCCGCGCCGGATGCGCTGCCGGGCGTGGCTGACCAGTTCGAGGCGACAATCATCTGGATGGCTGCCGAAGCCATGCTGCCGGGGCGACCGTACTGGCTCAAGATCGGCACCAAGCAGGTAACCGCAACGATCACCGAGCCGAAGTACAAGGTCAACGTCAACACGCTCGAGCACCTGGCGGCGAAGAAACTCGAACTCAACGAGATT
>Ga0315278_10004318_pt1 | contig 12806 bp, 4 predicted proteins | sample YL17G06_0_MG_FD_203880 | JGI IMG/M metagenome (GOLD analysis project Ga0315278, IMG submission 203880) | Sediment microbial communities from Yellowstone Lake, YNP, Wyoming, USA - YL17G06_0 | ecosystem: Environmental > Aquatic > Freshwater > Lake > Sediment | place: USA: Wyoming | collected...
CCTTACGCCTCTGAAAAATTTCCAGACCTCACTGAAAGGTTTCCGGAACACCCCGAAAACCTTCTTCAACCCCACGACAGGTTACGTCAACCCCCCGACAACTTTCTGCAACCCCCCGACAGGTCGCTGGAACCCCCCGAAAAAATTCCGGAGGCCCATGAAAATTTTCCGGAACACCGCGAATGAATCGTGGCAGGTCGCAACGGAACTTTAAGAGATCCCGAATGAGATCCCGATGGTCCCGAATAATGAATTTATCCGTCCGAAAGAATCCTGGAAACCCCTGGCAATTTTTTTGTTGACCTGGACAATAATTTTGTTATTAAAAAAGGCACCTTCCCAGAACTCAGACCTTGGATTTTGGTTTCCCAGTGGGACCCTCGCAGCCAAATGAAAAAAATCACCCTCTCTTTTAACCCTTCAACCCCATATCTTCAGGTTCACGGACTTCTTTATCCGAAGGGACAAAGTTCCGCGACTTCACGCATCAAGCCGGAGGGCGTCCTCAAGGTAATCGGGTTCCGAATTCTCCTTTTCAAGGCTTGAGATGAAGCGATAATGGAGATATATAGTTACATGAATTTTGCATGTTTATGTGTTGTCTTAATCAATTTCTCATTAAATTCTTTGAAAATACACTTTAACTCTTCTGTGTCGATTGGCAATTCATAATTAAAATTCGACCATGCGATTCTACCAAATTCATCGTAAATTTTTCCCTGTTTAGGTGGATTATCCGGTCTGTTAATGGTTTTTTTAGTGAACTTGATTAATTTTTCATTATTGTCAAAAAAGTAACAATATTCATTTGAGTAAATTTCCATAGGCATTTCAAATTTGACACATACAAGACTAAAAGTATCTTTTTCATAATTAAATATAAAGTAGAATTTAATTCCAATTGCATGAACTTCAAGTGCATCCATTACATACTCAATATTCATTAAAGAAAATTTTTCTTCTTTAATCCCTTGTTCGATGAGGGCTACCTTACCATTTACTAACTTAATTGCACTATCCTTTTCAGAATAGACTTGGTTGTAGATTAGACCAATTAATAAGAATAAAAAAAAGATTTTTTTCTTTTTCATGTTGTCTCCTTTTTGTTAATTTACAAAAAATTGGGCAAGCATTGTTGCCAGTTGAACATTATTATTGACGAAAGGATTTAACATCAGATCATTAAAAATTTGAACTGCGAGAACACCTCGATAACCACCTCCTTCTGAGTTATATATGCCTAAAACATCATCTCTTACTCTATCGGAATAAGCGTTTTGATAATGTGGGCGATCAAAAGGATCCTGCCAATTTCCGCCCCACTCTCTAAAACCACTTGCAAGCCCAATTTGTCCTACCTGTTGCCAATTAAAATCTTCTGACCATGATGGGCCACCATTCTGATTCTGCGGAACAATATCAACTGCTAAACCATAGTTATGCCATGAACGGCCCGCTACAGCAGCCCCTCTTGGATTCGAGGCATGAGCTTGCTGTTGCTGTGCAAAAGTACGGTATCCGGAAGCAACATATAGTGCATGTTCCCTATCCCTTGCGTGATATTTAGCAATAGTTACTATTGTTGATTTCTTTATACTTTCAATTAAAAGAGGGCTTTGCAGTTCATTTCCTGAATCAAAATGGTGCGTAAAAGAGTGAATATTTTGATAATCTTGTCTTCCATACTCTCTCCTGTTTGGTTTAAGATCATTCATAAGATTCCACCTATCTCCATATTTGTGGTGTTTAATTGGGATTAATGTGTATGTTGGATTGTGATGGATATATTCGCCTCCATCATTGGTAATTACATCTCCTTCATTATCGATATTTCTTGGATCATAAGTGAATAGAATTTTTCCCTTATGTAAATAAACCCTCTGATTCTTTTTCTTTGCATATTCATTAACAAATTCTCTAAAAGTGAAATTCATTCCCGATACATTCGAAGTCCACCAGTATGCACCTTCTAATTGTTTTCTGTTTAGAACTTCCAATCCCATTGGATCGGTGAAATTCGCCGGGTTCATTCCAAACCCCTGGTAAAGGTTCATGGAATCTTCATACCCCATTGGATCCGGCTGCAGGAACCGCCCTAATTCCGGGTGGTAATATCGGGCACGGTAGTAATAAAGACCCACTTCCGGTTCGTAGTCCCGGCCATGCATCAAACTGTTGTTGCCAAAGATGCTGTGGCTACTCTCCGTCAATATCGAGTAACTAAACAGCATTTTACTCTCGACATTCAACTCAAAATCCAGGGAAAAAAGCTCGATTACTTTTCCCGCATAGTCTTCGACATCAGTTACTTTCACGCTGTATTGCTTTGTATCGGATAACGGCTCATCCGGCGTAAATTTGACCTGGTTATCGCCAATGATACCGATAGATCCGCTTACCGCCGTTCCCTGGTAAGTCAATTCGATATGATCGCTTAAAGACGCCGGCTTGACATCTTCATTAAACTCGATCAATAGTTCATTTCCTTCATGCGTTACACTCTCAACTCGCGGCGCCCCCTGATCATGAATAACCTCTACCGCTCCTCCATGGTACACAAAATCCTGTGAGAGCAGTGGGGTTGATTGATCAGCAAAACTGGAACCTGTACTATCTTCTTTAGAATTTACTTTTATGTTGAGCGGTTCATCCTGGGGAAGCGGCCCCGAATCGGGGGCTAAAAGGTACTGCCGACCGGACTGACTGCTTTCTATATCTATCGGGATCTGCTGCTGACTCCCTATTATCACCACCTGGATATCGATGTTGTTTATGTCCACCGGCCTATCGAAATAAAGTTTGATTTTTCCATCCCTTATGGTTATACTGTCCACTTTCGGGGAATTCTCTGTATTGTAGAACTTGACCTTGCCATATGGATTGTATTTATACTTTTCGATCAATAACCCGGCGGCATTGGTCAGGCCGATCACGTTGCCAATACTGTCATGAAGCAGGTAATAACTCTTGTATGCGACCGTTCCATCCGGTTTCACTTCCCGCTTTTCCATCTCGATACGCTCATCGATGCCGTTTCCATACGTATATCGGTATTTCAACGTGTCTTGCTCATCCCTCTCCTCGATGACCCGGTAGCCATCATGAACATAACGAATAACGCTTTGACTTTCCGGGGCTTTGATTATTTTCACTATCCGCCTGCCCAGCGCATCATATTTATATTCAAGATTTAGACCTGTACCGGTGCTCACTTTCACCAGTTGGTTCTTCCAGTTATAGAAATACCCTGCCTTATCAAAACCCGTCATATTGCCGTTGTTATCGTAGGTTAAGTTCTTTCCATCATAGTTTACCAGTTGCTGACGCTCATTGGTTACGGCGCTTTTGGTTTCCGTTACCCCGTTTTTGGTCTCTGTGCCGGCAACAAGGTTTTCCAACTCATCCAGCTTATACTCATACTGAGCGTTGTCGCTCTTATTATCAACCTTTCGCAAGCGATAGGTGGAGTCGTAGGTGTAAGCGTCTTTTTTACCGTAATCAAGATCAAATTCTTTCAAATCCACTTTGTTCCAGTTCATGGCTTTATCGATGTATACTTGTTGGATTTGATTATTTTTGTAAGTCATGGATAAGGGACGACGGCCATCATCAAAAGCGGTATCCATGGTAATGACGTTATGAATATTTTTCTGACGGATTTTTCCTTTGCCCTCGTACGTGTATCCGGCGATCAAGGTATTACTGCCGTCTTTTATGGTTGAAATCCGGTCCAGGGCATCCGGCGCGATTACGACCACTTTACCGGAGGGATAAGTGATTTGAGTGTTGTTCCCGTTGTCATCATGCCGGTAATTCACGGTATATGTGGCGACAACCGATCCGCCGCCACCACCGCCGCCGCCTTCCCCGCCATCCTTCAATTCCTGGATTTCTGTTTGCAAACGCCCGGCCAGGTCATAGACAAACCGAACGTCCGCTTCGCTGTTGGAGGCCAGCGTCAACCGGTTCAAGCCGTCATATTCAAAATGTTCATTAAAGGGGCCTTCAACTCCCGGAGCGGCTGCGGTTGTTATGTCTATCAAACGTCCCGCGTCATCGTAGGTATTGGTAATTACGGTCCCGTTCAAATCCGTGTAGGTTAAAACCTGGTCGCGACCATTGTAAGTGATGTGCTCATTGGCTGTACCTGGATAGAAAATATCCGTTAACCGGTCTTTGCTATCATATTCATAACGGGTAATGTTATTCTCAGAATCTGTAATGATTGAAAGGTTGCCGTTGGCGTCGTAATTATACGTTGTTCCTGCCTCTTTTATCACGCCTTGATAAGCGATATGCCGCTTTTCTGAGCTTAACCGGTTTAAGCCATCATATGCAAACGACGTCAATCCTTTTTCCGGGTCAAGGATGTATTCCGGGAGTTGCCTGTCCCGGCTGTAAATTTGTTTATAATCGCGTCCGATGGAATCGCCGGTCACATCCGGGGCGCCAAGCACTGTATGGCTAAAGGTGCGGGTCAGGTTTTTTCCCACGGCTTCATTCTCTATTTTACCGGATAGCCAACCCCTTCTATCATAGGCGTAATCATCCCGGTTGCCCAGCGGGTCGGCCAGGTGTTTGGTCAATCCCGATCCCGTCAGCGTCATATCCCACTGGTTCTGGTTGGGTGTTACCATGGAGACCTTACGGTCCGGGATATTGTAAATATATTTTGAAAGGATATCCCCGTTATCTTTCCGAACTCGTTGTTGCGTCACCCGGTCCAATGGATCATAGTCGAAATCCTGGTTGAAGGTTTTTCCGTCGATGCCGATGCCGGCGAATGCGGTTACATTGGAACCGGCGTCATATTCACAGCTTACCTTATTTCTCAGTGGGTCTATGACCTCTTTTAAGCGATCATGACCATCATAATTAAAGTTGTATGTTTTGCTTTCGCCGTCTATCATCCGGTTCACATTTCCGTTACCGTTGTAATTATAACAGATTGTGGTTAGATTGCCAATAGTTTTGTTTGCAAGAAGATTCCGGTTGTCGTAGATAAAGATATCTTTATTACCTTTAGGATAAACCACCTCTTTGACATTTCCCATATCATCATAGACATACGTCATGGTCTGCGTCGTTTCGCCGCCCTGGCTGACGATGGTAGTGGGTAAGTTTAACAGGTTGTAGGCATAGGTGGAGGTAATTCCTCCTTCCGTGCGGGTCTTTACATTGCCGTTATCATCATAAGTAAAAGTGGTTGTATAATTGACTGCTTCACCACCGTTTGAGGCCGAGGTGGCGCCCGAGGTAATTTCGGTTACCTCGTTAATCAAGCAAAAATCTTGTTCAGTTTTGCCCTTATTTCACGCCGAATGGTTATTGGCAGGAATAAGAGGGAACATGTCGTATTCCATTCAATCTTTTAGTGGTGGAATTTTCCAAATTTTTGGAGCATCATCAAAATCTAACTCCATCCATTACCGAACCGTTGGTGTTTTGCATCGGGATGTAGGACTCGAGCGTACCGTCACCATCAACGTCCTTTTCAATCTCCACCGGCTCATCGATGCTGTTACCATAAGCATAACGGGAACCTCCCGGAGCGTCGGGGGCCTTTTTCTGCACAAATTCTTGTGAGGAACCGAAATTTTTTTAATTTTTCATTTTCTTAATTACTAGAAAGTGTCTATAATCATCAATGGCAAGTCTAACGTAATCGACATCAATAAATATATTTCCACATTGACAGCCTAAATTATCATTTGGTACAGAGGGGATAATATCTCCACATATTGTGCACTTGTAATAAATATCTTTTCCTTTCATTGCTTCACTTGTGTCTTTTATCTTATCTGAAATTATTTTGAATTTTTGATCTTTCATTCTATTTTCCTCAAATATTTATTATCCAAATAATACTGAATCGGTTTTTCTTTGGTCACTCAACACCTTCAGGTAATCACATTTCTTAGTGGTGAACAACCATTTCATCATTCAAATCACTTATTAATTTTCTAAGTTTCTTCTTCAGATTTTTAACTTCAGTATTTTCAATCTCAGGATTATCTTTTTTATAATTCTCAACCGCTTTTACAATCATTTCTTCCATTACCATATCAATAATGGTAGTTTTCTCTTCCTGATTAAGATTGCTCTTCTCTTTATACACTTTTTTTAGGAATTTTTTCAATTTTGGTTTTAAGTCCCTTTCGACTACTTGAGGGTCAAAGTGCTCTTTTTTCATATTTCACCTGTTTTCATTTTTTCTTCCCTTTATTCATAGATTTTAGTACCGTATCAATAGCTGAAAGAATATCATCTGTTTCTGCAATGTTTTTGACTTTTTCATAAAAATCTAGCTGATCTTTCACTTTTAAATATTCTTGTGTAGTATCTAGCTTTTCAAATTTTAATTTTTTAGTACTTGGTCTAGAAGGCATTCTTACACCTTTAGGAAATTTAGCTAGTGGCTTCACAAATTTTCCTGTTGTTGTTTCTTTCCAAACAAAATATCCTTTGGGATGCAAATAGGGTTTCACTCCTTTAAATTTAACTCCACCGGAAAACATTAGAGCTACATTTTCTGGGTCACTAAATGCCTGATAAACATTCTCAAAGCCAGCTTCTGCAAACTCTTTAAATTCTCCTCTAAATAATCTTCCAAATTGTTCTCTTGGGCCTTTGAAGGTCAATGTATACTCGATTCCTAATGCTTGATTTTCTGAATCTGTTAAGCTCAAATCCATATAGTGAGTTTTTATCCGACCAACTAAACTCCCATCCCAAAAGTATTTGGAGTAGTAAGTATTTTCAGATATTAGTTTTAAAGCTTCATCTTGACTTACACCAGCGTCTTTCAATGTTTCCCAATATTCCCCTACTGTCATTGGTCGCTCAACTTTTGAACCTTGAGGTGTTACTGTTATTTTATACTGCATTCCAAACGGGTCAACAAAGTTAGCCGGGTTCATGTTGAACCCCTGGTAAAGGTTCATGGAGTCTTCATATCCCATGGGGTCCGGCTGCAGGAACCGCCCTAATTCCGGGTGGTAATACCGGGCACGGTAGTAATAAAGCCCCACCTCCGGCTCATAATCCCGGCCATGCATCAAACTGTTGTTGCCAACAATACTGTGACTGCTTTCGGTTAATATGGAGTAAGAAAACAGCATTTTACTCTCAACGTTCAACTCAAAGTCCAGGGAAAAAAGCTCAATCACTTTGCCCGCATAGTCTTCGACATCAGTTACTTTCACGCTGTATTGCTTTGTATCGGATAACGGCTCATCCGGCGTAAATTTGACCTGGTTATCGCCAATGATACCGATAGTTCCGCTTATCGCCGTCCCCTGGTAAGTCAATTCGATATGATCGTTTAAAGACGCCGGCTTGACATCTTCATTAAACTCGATCAATAGTTCATTTTCTTCATGCGTTACACTCTCAACCCGCGGCGCCCCCTGATCGTGGATAACCTCAATCGCTCCGCCATGGTACACAAAATCCTGTGAGAGAAGTGGGGTTGTTTGCTCAGCAAAACTGGAACCTGAACTATCTTCTTTTGAATCTACTTTTATGTTGAGCGGTTCATCCTGGGGAAGCGGCCCGGAATCGGGAGCCAGGAGATACTGCCGGCCGGACTGACTGCTTTCGATATCTACCGGTATCTGCTGCTGACTCCCTATTATCACTACATGGATATCGATGCTGTTTATATCCACAGCCCTATCGAAATACAATTTGATTTTACCATCCCTTATGGTTATACTGTCCACTTTCGGGGAATTCTCTGTATTGTAGAACTTGACCTTGCCATATGGATTATATTTATACTTTTCAATCAATAAACCGGCGGCATTGGTCAGGCCGATCACATTTCCAATGCTGTCATGAAGCAGGTAATAACTCTTGTATGCGACCGTTCCATCCGGTTTTACCTCCCGCTTTTCCATTTCGAGCCGCTCATCGATGCCGTTTCCATAGGTATACCGGTATTTCAACGTATCTTGCTCATCCCTCTCCTCGATGACCCGATAGCCATCATGAACATAACGAATAACGGTTTGACTTTCCGGGCTTTTGATTATCTTCGCTGTCCGCCTGCCCAGCGCATCATATTTGTATTCAAGATTCACTCCTGTACCGGTGCTCACTTTCACCAGTTGGTTCTTCCAGTTATAGAAATACCCTGCCTTATCAAAACCCGTCATATTGCCGTTGTTATCGTAGGTTAAGGTCTTTCCATCATAGTTTACCAGTTGCTGACGCTCATTGGTTACGGCGCTTTTGGTTTCCGTTACCCCGTTTTTTGTCTCTGTGCCGGCAACAAGGTTTTCCAGCTCATCCAGCTTGTACTCATACTGAGCGTTGTCGCTCTTATTATCCACCTTTCTTAATCGATAGGTGGAGTCGTAGCTGTAAGCTTCTTTTTTACCGTATTCAAGATCATATTCTTTCAAATCCGTCTTGTTCCAATTCATACTTTTATCAAGGAATACTTGTTGGATTTGATTATTTTTGTAAGTCATGGATAAGGGACGACGGCCCTCATCAAAAGCGGTATCCACGGTTATGACATTATGAATATTCTTTAGGCGGATTTTCCCTTTGCCTTCGTACGTGTATCCGGCGATTAAGGTATTACTGCCGTCTTTTATAGTTGAAATCCGGTCTAAGGCATCCGGCGTGATTACTACCACTTTACCGGAGGGATAAGCGATTTGAGTGTTGTTCCCGTTGTCATCATGCCGGTAATTCACGGTATATGTGGCGACAACCGATCCGCCGCCGCCACCGCCGCCGCTTTCGCCGCCGTCCTTTAGCTCCTGGATTTCTGTTTGCAGCCGCCCGGCCTGGTCATAGACAAACCGAACGTCCGCTTCACTGTTGGAGGCAAGCGTCAACCGGTTCAAACCATCATATTCAAAATGCTCATTAAAAGGACCCTCAATGCCCGGAGCGGCCGCGGTGGTTATGTCTGTCAAACGTCCCGCGTCATCGTAGGTATTGGTAATTACGGTCCCGTTCAGGTCCGTGTAGGTTAAGACCTGGTCGCGGCCATTGTAAGTGATATGTTCATTGGTTGTTCCTGGATAGAATATATCCGTCAACCGGTCTTTGCTATCGTATTCATATCGGGTAATGTTGTTCTCAGAATCCGTTATAGTTGAAAGGTTGCCGTTGGGATCGTATGTATACGCGGTTCCTGCCTCTTTTATCACGCCTTGATAAGCGATATGCCGCTTTTCTGAGCTTAACCGGTTTAAGCCATCATATGCAAACGACGTCAATCCTTTTTCCGGGTCGCTAATGTATTCCGGCAGTTGCCTGTTCCGGCTGTAAATTTGCTTATAATCGCGTCCGATGGAATCGCCGGTCACATCCGGTGCGCCAAGCACTGTATGGCTAAAGGTGCGGGTCAGGTTTTTTCCCACGGCTTCATTCTCTATTTTAGAGGTTAGCCAGCCCCTATTATCATAGACATAATCATCCCCATTTCCCAGCGGGTCGGCCATGCGTTTGGTCAATCCCGATCCCGTCAGCGTCATATCCCACTGGTGCTGGTTGGGCGACACCATAGAGATTTTGCGATCAGATATATTGTAAATATATTTTGAGAGGATTTCCCCGTTATCTTTCAGCACGCGCTGTTGGGTAAGACGGTTCAATGGATCATAATCGAAACCCTGGTTGAAGGTTTTTCCATCGATGCCGATGCCGGCGAATGCGGTTACATTGGAATCAGCGTCATATCCATAACTTATTTTATTCCCCAGTGGGTCTATGACCTCTTTTAAGCGATCATGACCATCATAATTAAAGCTGTATGTTTTGCTTTCGCCGTCTATCATCCGGTTCACATTTCCGTTACCGTTGTAATTATAACAGAATGTGGTCAGATTGCCAATGGTTTTTTTTGCAAGAAGATTCCGGTTGTCGTAGGTAAAGGTATCCTTATTGCCTTTGGGATAAACAATCTCTTTGACATTTCCCATATTATCATAGGCATACGTCATGGTCTGCGTGATTTCACCGCCCTGGCTGACGATGGTGCTGGGTAAGTTTAGCAGGTTATAGGTATAGGTGGAGATAATTCCTCCTTCTGTACTTGTCTTTACATTACCATTTTCATCATAAGTAAAAGTGGTTGTATAATTGACTGCTTCACCGCCGTTTGAGGCCGTGGTGGCGCCCGAGGTAATTTCGGTTACCTCGCTGTAATCGTTATACTCATATTGTGTCTCGACTTCTTCTCCATCCGTGCTGCTTGTTACATTGCCCAGACGGTCGTAGACATAACCCTGGGAAATGTTATCCCCTCCTACATCGACTACGATCTCTTTTAAATAACCCCCTGTTTTTGTGTCAAGGTCTCTACCGCCCTGGCTCGCTTCACCCTCTCCTGAGGGCGCTGTCTCCGGGTAGTAATCATACCTCGTTATCTGCCCCAGCGGGCCGGTTTCCTGGATTAACTGACCGTAATCATTATAGGTATAACTAGCCGAAATATTACCGGGATATGTGACCTTTTCCACATTGCCGTTTAATGAACCTAAGATAAATTCGGTTTTATTCTCTCTTGGGTTGGTAATCGAAGTTACCCGGTTGGTAAAGTTATTGTAGGTGTATGAGGTTTGCAGTACTTCCCCTCCCTGCGCAGACGGAATATTTTTGACCGAAAGCACATTCGCTTGAGACCGCCGTTCTCCATTACTACTGTCATAAGAAAATTCCGTGGCGTTGCCCATCGGATACGTTATGGTTTTAATCAACCCTTCTTCTGCACTGTAAGTAATATTGGTGGTATAACCGCCTTCCGTTATCGTCAGCGGGCGTCCGTTATCATCATGAGTAAAGGAGAGCAAATTCCCGTTGGCATCGGTAACCGATGCCGATGGCCCCGGACTTATATTAATCGTCCCGTTACCGATTTTGACTGAACTTACCTTATCTTCCACATATATTACGTTTAATATGGTCTGTCCCAGGGGGTCCTTGACTGTTTGTAAGTTGTGTGCCAGCTTAACATCGCCAGTGTCCGCTGAATAGGTGTATTTTACAGTGCGGCCGTTAAAGGCTTCTTCCAATAAATCTCCAGTGGTTTCATCGTATTTATATTCGACTTTCCTACCGCTGAAATCGGTGATTTGTTTTAAACGGCCCGAAGTGGCTTTGAAACGACCGTTGGGTTCGCCGGTTTCATCCGGTTCCATTTCAAAGGGGTAATACTCCAATTCAATCAACCGGCCCATGGCGTCCATGACCGCCGTCAATTGCCCGGCCATGTCATAGAAAAATTCCATCTTGTTGCGGTTGCGGTCCTGGATTTTGACCAGGCTGCCGTAAGCGTCGAAAAACTCCACAACGCCGTCGCTGTACTTATGCGTAAAGGACCCGTCCGCGCATTTCTTCAACTCGGTAAACCACCCGGCCGGCGCTTTGTAACCCTTGATGATATTGTTTTGTTTTACCGCTTCATAACGCTCCCTCCTGCCGGCGCCATCATAATATAAAATATCGCCGCCGATCATTTCGGCCAACCGTTTGTTGTAATTGTGGTCCCAACCCCACCCCAGGGGACCGGAATAAACGGACTGGGAACGGTACGTCCGATTGAAAGCGAAATCAAAACCACGACCGGGGATTTGCATATCCACATTGCCCTGGAAGAATTCCCCGGAATGGAGAAAAACATTTGCATATACCGCCGGGTTATTCACCGGGCTGTTGGGTTTCTCATCCCGCAGCTTATCCAGGTTTTCCAACCGGTCTACGTATTCGGCCCGAATGGAAGGTTTCTTATCCCCGCTGCGGACGCAATCGTTCCGCGTTAAAAAGATACGTCTGTTCAGTGTTCCCTCTGTGCCCTCTGTGCCCTCTGTGGCTTGCGCCTGGCTTAACATGTTCTCATAAACCTTTTCCGATAAATGCGCCCATATCATATCGCCGGACAATAACCTGACGTCGCCTGCGCCTGAACCCGCGCTTGACGGATTTAACATTACCTTGATGGGTCCGGATAAAAACATTTTATATTTATCTTCATTAGCCTGGTTGGATTGCCGGTAAAGCCTTACTTTCTTTATATAAGTCCTGGCGGTCTTTATATCCTTATCCCACGGAACCATGGGGTTCTCATATTTATTAAGGCTCCACAACGACGCTTCGACAAAATATTGCCCGTTTTCCACATCCCCCGGCAAACCGATGCCACCGGGCAGCAAGGCCATGATATATATTCCCCCGGGGTAGGGCTGACCGGTCAAAGGATCAACCGTGTTGTCTCGATCTCTTAAATCCACGGGAGCTATCTTACTCGCCTCCCGGTAGATATCATTATATTTGTACACCAGCTTGATCTCCGGGTTGGCCAGCTTGATGGCGTCCACCCCTTTGTCCATCTGCCCGATATAAGCGGTATGCAACTCTTTATCGATGGCTAAACCGAAACGGGAAACTCCGGTGGTATGGATATGGCCCAACACCCGTTCTTTTTCATTGCCGCTAATTTCAAATGTATCCCCGGGGAAACTGACATCCACCAGCGCCAACCCCAGGTTGTGATCCGACACATAAAGCACCTGCTTCTCCTCATCCAGCACCAACTCACCCATTAACCAGGCGTCTTGCAGCGGGATTACTTTCTTGATAAAAAGTTCGCCGCCGGTATGTTTGCTAAAATCGATCATACAGATTTTACTTTCGATGGGGATAGTGAAAAATAACAGGTCCCTGGATTCGTCAGTGGCAGTGACATTTCGTTTCAGGGGCGTTTCTTTTAGGTCTTTTTCGTTATCGTTTTCTTCGTCCTGGCCCCGCCTGCCGTCGCTGTCGATATCCACCCAGAAATCTTGCGC
>Ga0315278_10004319_pt1 | contig 12805 bp, 11 predicted proteins | sample YL17G06_0_MG_FD_203880 | JGI IMG/M metagenome (GOLD analysis project Ga0315278, IMG submission 203880) | Sediment microbial communities from Yellowstone Lake, YNP, Wyoming, USA - YL17G06_0 | ecosystem: Environmental > Aquatic > Freshwater > Lake > Sediment | place: USA: Wyoming | collected...
CCGCGGTGCCGTCGCCGTTGTCGCCGCCGGTGGTCGGGAACTTTCGCGCCGTGGCTTGCAGCAGGAGCTTGATCTGCTGCGGCGTCATCGTCGGCTGCGCCGACAGCATCAACGCGGCTGTGCCGGACACCAGTGGCGCCGAAGAGCTGGTGCCGAGCGACGGGTTGAAGCTGTCGGTCCAGTCCGCGGCGACCGGGGTGGTCGTGCCGGAGTTGGACGTCGTCAGAATCGGGTACAGGCAGGGGGATCCCGCCGTGACGTTGACGCAGTTGCCGCCGGGTGCGCCGACGGTGATTTCGGGTCCGAGATCCGAGAAGCCGACCTTGGTGCCGACATGACGCAATGCGGCGACGGCGATGACGCCCGGGCAATTGGCGGGGGTGCCGACCGCATGGCCCGCCGAGTTCCCGGCGGCGGCCACGATCACGGTGCCCGCAGCGTTGATCGCATTGACGGCGTCCCGATAGGCGGCGCTGCACGTGCCCTCGCCGCCCAGGCTCATGTTGATGACCTGCGCCCGGTTCAGGTTGGCGGGCACGCCCGGCACCGGCAAGCCGGCGGCCCAGCGCATGCCGGCGATGACGTCCGAGTCGAATCCGCCGCCGCACTTGCCCAGCACGCGCACCGGCAGCACGCGCAGGTTGGGGCCCACGCCGGCCATGCCGACTCCATTGTTGGCGAGCGCGGCGATATTTCCCGAGACTTGCGTGCCGTGCCAGGAACTGTTCTGGGCCGAGTACGTCCCGCTGCCGGGATCCAGCGTCGTGCACCGGTAAAAAACACTGCTGCTGCTGTTGGCCTCCGTCGCGGTGACCCAGTCTCCGGGGTCGGTGGCATCGGCGTCGCGCCCGTCGCCGTCGTTGCCCAATTCGACATCACTGACCATGTCGTAGCCTGCCAGCAGATTGCCGCCGGCCGCCACGGCCAGCAGGTCAGGGTGATCGAAACGCACACCGGTATCGAGCACGGCCACCACCACGCCCGGATGGCCCGTCGTGACGCTCCATGCGGTCTCGATGTCGAGCGACGACTTGACGGCGCCGGCCGGTGCCCGCAGGTACCACTGGCCCACGGCCGGGCCATTGCCGGGCACCCCGTCGGCGTACAGCGGGTCATTCGGCGCCGCGTAGGCGCGCCGGCGCAGGTCGGGCACCGCATAGTCGACATCGGCCTCCCGCGCGAGGCGCTGCGCCAGCTCGGCCGAGGTGATGCCGGTGGCAAACACCACCTGCGCGCGCTCGGACACGGCCCCCCCCGCGCTCATCGCCAAACCGAGCCGCTGGCCGAGGGCCTTGGCATGACCGGTCCGGCGCTCGGCGGTGGAGAGCGCCGGCTGGCGCAGCAACGGCGAGTCGGCTTTGAGGCTGACGATCACGCGGGCCGGACTGCCGGGGAGCGCGAAGCTGGCGGTCTGTGCCGGAATCGGCAGCGAGATCGGGGCGAGCAGCGCTGCGCACAGGGCGGCCAGGCTCAATGGGGTCGGGCGCTTCAACGGAACCTCCAGCAGGGGGTGGGGCAAGTTTACGGCAACGACCGGGATGCGGGCCACGCCCGTATTTTCTTCGGACTTTCGACTTGGTGAACTGGAATGCGTTCACGGTGATGCGCACTCGCAGCGCGTCGCGGCTCGATGCAGTGACGCAGTGAACGCACGCCGGTTGCCCCCGGCACGCGGGGCACATCGTCCACCGGCGGATGACTGGGTGCGGGAGTCGCTGCGGGTCGGTCGCGAGGGATCGGCTCGACATCTCAGCCGGCGCCGGGCCGGTCCCAAGCCGGCTGAGCACCCCCCATGTATGCGTGGGGGAGGCGAACGAAGTGAACCTGGGGGCAGTCAGCTCAGATGTCGATCCGGCCCCGTTCCGTTTCCGGACGCCCCTTTTCCCTGACTCCGTGCTCGCCCGGGGCCTTTGCCGACCGGCGCCCTTCATCCGGCGCCGCCGCCGCTCCCCACACCAATCGGGCCTCGAAGCCCGCGGTCTGCCCTTCGGCCGGGCTGACCAGCACCAGCGTCGCCCCCATGCGTCGGGCCAGCGTATCGACGATGGAAAGGCCGAGACCCGCGCCGCTTCCCACCGCGCCGGACCCTCGCGCGAATCGCTTGATCAGCGACGAGACCTCGACGCCGGGCGCACCGGGACCGGCATCGATCACCGCCAGCATCGCGCCATTGCCGACCCGCTTGCACACCAGCCGGACCATGGCTCCGCCGGTGCCGTGGATCAGCGCATTTTCGACCAGATTGCGAACCGCGAGCCCCACGGCGTCGAGATCGGCGCGCACGCGCACGGGAGATGCCTCGGCGACGATGCGCCATCCTCGCAGCCGGGGGTTGCGCTCGAATTCGTCCACCGTCAGCCGGACCACGTTGGCGAGGTCGACCCAGTCGTCGGCCAACGGCTGGGCTCCCTCGGCGCGCGCCAGGGCAAGCAGGCGCTCGGCCAGCCGCGCGAGGCGGGAAAGCGCGCCGGCCAAGGCGTCGGCCTGCTCCTTCAGCGCACTGCCTTCCGCCATCGACGCCAGCAATTGCGCCTGCGCGAGGGCCCCGGCGATCGGCGTCCGTATCTCGTGTGCGCTGTTGTACGTGAAGCTTCGCTCGGCTTCCAACGCGGCGGCGAGCCGGGCGAGCAGCCGGTTGGTCGCCTCGACCGCGGGACGCATCTCGGTGACGACGCCGTCCAGCGGGAGCAACCCCAGCGCCTGCGGGTCCTGCCGCGATACCGCGATGGCGGTGCCCTGAACCTGCCGCACCAGCGAACGCGACGCGCGGAACACGATGAACGCGGCGAACGCCAGCAGCGCCCCCAGCGGCAGCGTGAGCCACAGCAGCGACGTGACGAGCGCATCGCGACGCTCGGCCAGTGGATCGGCGAGCTGGAGAAAGCGGTTGTTGGCGTGGTCGGCCAGCGTCACAACGCGCCAATCGCCCGCATCGATGAAGCCTTCCCGCAGCGGCACGCCGAGCAGATCGGGCGACGCGGTGTGGGAGTGCAGGAGCACGCGGCCGGAGGCGTCGCGCACCTGGTAAATGAATCGTTCGTGCGGTAACTCGGATTCCGGCCGCGATTTGGTCTCGCCAAGCACCGCGGCGGTGATCAGGAGGTCGTCCGTGTATCGGATGAGAGACATCAGGATGGCTGCGCTCTCCTGCAGCTCGGCATCGGAGTTCTGGTCGATCAGCCGCTTCAGCACGATTCCGCTGCCGAGCACGCCGGCGAGCCAGAGGAGCGTCAACCCGACCAGCAGGCTGCGCGTCAGCGCCCGGGAGAGCGAGCCGGCGCCGCTCAGCGTCATTCGTCCGCCTCGGCGCCGACGGCGTCGGTGACACCCCACTGGTAGCCGAACCCGCGGACCGTGCGGATCGAGTTGCGGCCGAACTTGCGCCGCAGGCGGGACACGTAGACCTCCACGACGTTGGAAAGCGCGCCATCGTCCAGCGTGTAGATGGCGTTTTCCAGCTGCCGGCGGCTCAACACCTGTCGCGGGTGCTCGGCGAATTCGACGACCAGCGCATACTCCTGGGCCGTGAGTTCCACCCGGTTTCCGGCGAGCCGGACCTCGCGCGATACCGGATCGATCGAGAGCGCCCCCTGTTCGATGCGCGGCGAATGCCGGCCCGCGCGCCGCCGGACCAGCGCCCGCAGCCGCGCCGCGAGCTCCGGCAGGTCGAACGGTTTGACGAGATAGTCGTCGGCGCCGGCATCGAGCCCGCGGATCCGGTCGGACAGGCGATCGCGCGCGGTGAGGATCAGCACCGCCGGCGGCGCGTCGTGTTTGCGCAGCATGGGCAGCAGCGCAAGTCCGTCGCCATCAGGGAGCCCGAGATCGAGCACGACGACCGAATAGTCTCCGGGAAGGCAGGCTCGCGCGGCCGCGAGGTGCCCGGCCAGGTCCACGGCGTACGATTCGCGGGTCAGGTAGTCGCGGACCGCCGACCCGAGCGTCGGATCGTCTTCCACGAGAAGTATCCGCATGGCCGTAGATTACGACACTTGGCACGGCATCGCAAAGACGCGATGCTTGCGTCAGATGTGCTTCATGTTCTTCTTTCGCTCGGAATGGGTCGTCGGGAAGTGCGGTTCCGGTTCCTGGACGATCGACACGCGACCGAGTGCGATGGCGAGCGCCGGCGCTGCGGTCACCTCCGCCAGCGAGGCATCGGCGTCATTCGCGTTTCGGCTGCGCCAGCGGTTGCAGCACAGCCGCCAGCGCGGGCAACGCCTGGCGGTCGAGTTTGCCGGCTTCCGTCAGCGGCAGCCGCGGGACGAAGCACACGGCGCGCGGCCGCTTGTGCGGTGCCAGCCGCGCGCCGATGTAGTCGGCCAGTGCGGCGGGCTGCGGGGCCGCGTCCGCGACCAGCGCGGCGGCGACGGTCTGTCCCCACGTTTCGTTCGGCACGCCGAAGACGCCGGCGGCGGCGACGCCCGGAAAGGCTTCCAGCACCCGCTCCACCTCGGCCGGATAGACGTTTTCCCCGCCGGTGACGATGAGATCGACGCGCCGGGCGTGGACGATGAGACATCCGCGCTCGTCGATTTCACCGAGATCGCCGGTGTCGAACCACGCGCCCACGGCAAGTGCGGGTCCGTCCCAGTAGCCCGCCATCAGCATCGGCCCATTGATCTCGATGCGTCCATCCGCGATCCGCAGCGCCACGCCGGGCAGCGGCCTGCCCGCGCCGTGGGCCGCCGGGGCAAAGCGCGCCTCGTAGCGCGTCGCGACCACCTGCGAACACGTTTCGGTGAGACCGTAGGTGATGATGATCGGCAACCCGCGATCCTGCGCCCGCCTCAGCAGCGCGCAGGACGCCGTGGCTCCCCCGAGCAGGATCGCCCGCAGGTGGGAAGGCGCCGTCCAGGCAGGATGCGCGTCCAGCAACCGGATCAGCATCGTCGGCACCAGCGAGGTGAGCGTGACCCGCTGCGCCGCGATCCACTCCGGGAACGACGCGGCATCGAATCCCGGCGCGAGCGCCAGCGCGCGCCTCGCCGCGAGACAGCGGGTCACGATCGAGAGTCCGCCCACGCGCGCGATCGGCATCGCCAGCAGAGCGCAGTCGTCGTCGTGCCACCCCAGATTCGCCGCGCTGGCTTGCGCGGAGGCGATGAGCGCCGCGCGCGTCAGCACGGCGCCGCGCGGCGTGCCCGTCGTGCCCGAGGTGAACAGGATGGCGGCGGCATCCGCGTGCGGGACGCGGCCGGCGCGGGCGGCGGTGTCGAGCAGGGCAACACGTTCGGACGGCGCGAGGCGCGGGTCGACGAGCAGCGCGGGAACGCGGCGCTCGAGCAATGCGTACAGCGTGACGAGCGTCTCGATCGTGTTGGTGGCGATGAGCGGATAGGGTATCGCGTCATGCACCTCGCGCTCGAGCGTCCGCAGCCGGTCTCGCGTCATTTCCGCGAGCTGCGCGAACGTGAAGCAGCCGTCGCCCGTTCGCAGCGCCACCGCGTCGGCGGCCTCGCGCGCCGCCGCGAAGATGGAAAGTGGATCGTTCAACGTCGAGCCTTCGTGGCGCCCGATTGGCGCAACCCGGGCTACGCGGCTCTGCTCACGGCAGCCGCTTGAACTTGCGGAAATCGGGTTTGCGTTTCTCGACGTAGGCGTTTCTGCCTTCCTGGCCTTCCTCCGACAGATAGTAGAGCAGCGTCGCGTTGCCGGCGAGCTCCTGCAACCCGGCCTGACCGTCGCAGTCGGCGTTCAACGCAGCCTTGAGGCAGCGCAGCGCGAGCGGGCTGTTGGCGAGCATCTCGCGGCACCACGCCACGGTCTCCGCCTCCAGCAGCTCGTAGGGCACGACGCAGTTGACGAGGCCCATGGCGAGCGCCTGCTGCGCGTCGTACTGGCGGCAGAGGAACCAGATCTCGCGCGCCTTCTTCTGCCCGACGATGCGCGCCATGTACGACGCGCCGTAGCCGCCGTCGAAGCTGCCGACCCTGGGCCCCGTCTGCCCGAAGCGTGCGTTGTCCGCGGCGATCGTGATGTCGCAGACCATGTGCAGCACGTGCCCGCCGCCGATCGCGTAACCGGCGACCATCGCGACCACCGGCTTGGGCAGGGTTCGGATCTGCCGCTGCAGATCGAGCACGTTGAGCCGCGGCACGCCGTCGCCGCCGACGTAGCCGCCCTTGCCGCGGACGCGCTGGTCGCCGCCGGAGCAGAAGGCGTCGCGGCCGGCCCCCGTGAGGATCACCACGCCGATGTTCGTGTCGTCCCGCGCGTCGGCGAAGGCGGCTTGCATCTCGTCGACGGTTTCCGGCCGGAAGGCGTTGCGCACTTGCGGCCGGTTGATCGTGATTTTCGCGATGCCCTCGTCGGCCTTGGCGTAGATGATGTCCTGATAGCCGGCCAATGCCGTCCACACCGGCATGGGTGAGGGTGTCGCTGCTTTCATCGGGGGCTCCGTTGCAGGATGTTGAAGTGCGGCGTGCGGTTGCACTGCCGCCGGATTCGTTGCGGGCGCTGCGCGTCGGCGCGTCCCGGGTCAGTCGATTTTCGCGCCGGATTCGCGGACGACGTTCGACCACTTCCGGGCGCCGGCGGCGATCCGGCGCGCGAATTCGTCGGGGGTGCCCGGAACCGGCTGCGCGCCGTGCGCGAGGAGCGCGTCACGCACCTCGGGGTCGTCGAGCGCCCTGCGGATCGCCGCGTTGAGCCGGTCGATGACGGCGGGCGGCGTTCCCGCCGGCGCGAGCACGCCGTCCCACGCGCTGACCTCGAAACCCGGAAGTCCGGATTCCTCGATCGTCGGGTACTCGGGTGCGGTCGGAAAGCGCCGGGCCGTCGTCACCGCGAGGCCGCGTACCTTGCCGCCCTTCGCCAGCGGGTAGGCGTTGGGCATCACGTCGATCATCATCTGCACCTGCCCGCCGACGACGTCCATCGCCGCCAGCGCGCCGCCGCGATACGGTATGTGGACGATGTCGATGTCGGCCATGGTCTTGAACAGCTCGCCGGCGAGATGGGACGTGGTGCCGTTGCCGGCCGACGCGAAGTTGACCCGGCCCGGATGAGCTTTCGCGTAGCGGATGAGATCCGCCACCGACTGGGCCGGCACATCGTTGTTGACGACCAGCATCGCCGCGATCAGCGTCATCGGCGACACCGGCGCGAAATCCCTGACCGTATCGTAGCGCAGGTTTCCGTACAGGGTCGGGTTGATCGCAAGCGTGCCGTTGGTTCCGTAGAGCAGCGTGTAGCCGTCGGGCGCCGCGCGCGCCACCAGCTCGGAACCGACGTTGCCGCCGGCACCGGGCCGGTTGTCGATGACGATGGCCTTGCCGAGGTGCTGTCCGACCTTGGGCATGATGATTCGGGCCAGCGTGTCGGCGCCGCCGCCGGCAGGGAACGGCACGACGAGCCGGATCGGCTGTTCCGGATACTCGGCCGCCGCCGTCACCGGGAGGAGTGCCGCGACAACGATCGGGAGCGCGCCGGCGATGCGGCGCGCCATGGTGCGCGGGGACGCTGGCGTCATTGGGTCTTCGGGAAAGGGATCGGATTGTAGCGGACGCCTGGCGGCCGCAACGCCAATCGTACCGTGCGCGGCCGGTGCGGTGCCAGTCAACCGCCCGATGCCGGTGCAAGCGCCGATGCGCCGCCATGGCTGCGGTCGCAACGCGATCGAGGTTAGATGGTAATCTCACGCCTGCAAAGGCCGTTGCCGTCGGGCCGGCGTGGTCGGCGGGCGCGCGACCGCAACGCCGGGCGTGCCGCAGGGCAGGGTAGAGCGCCCGCTCTTCCGGGGAACGAGCGATGGCCCGGGTGGCGCCGCGCGAACGCCAGAACCATGGACAGAACCGCAGGAATTCATCCGGGAATGACCGGCAGCGAAGCGACGCGCGTGACCCGCGAGGTCACCGTCGCGCATTTTCATCCGGAGATGCCGGAGGTCTACGGCACCCCGTTCATGATCTACCTGATGGAAGTGGCGGCGAGCAATGCGATTCAGCCTTTCCTCCCCGCCGGCTGCGTGTCGGTGGGCGCCGAGGTGAACGTCAGGCATCTGGCCGCGACACCGGTCGGCCACAGGGTGACCGCCAAGGCGACGGTGACGTCGGTCAACGATCGATTCATCGCGTTCGCCGTCGAAGCCTTCGACGATGTCGAGCGCATCGGCGAGGGCACGCACGTGCGCGCGGTGATCGACCGGTCGCGGTTCGAGCGCAGCCTCGCCGGCAAAGAGGTCGCCGGAGCCTGAACGATGACCCGCGGCGTGCACGACATGGGCGGCCTTGCCGCCGGCCCGGTGGACCGGACCGAGCACGAAATGACGTTGTTCGACCAGCGCGTCGATGCGATGCTGCGCCTGCTGGTCGATCCCGCGCACGGTCACTTCACCATCGACGCGGTGCGGCGCGCGATCGAGGCGCTTCCGCCCGACGACTACCTGGGGCTCACCTATTACGAGCGCTGGATACGCGCGCTCTGCCGGCTGTCGATCGAGACCGGTCTCATCGCCGAAGACGAGCTGCAGCGCAAGCTTGCGGCGCTGGCGCGGGACGGAGGCGGCGGATGACCCCGCGGTTCGCGCCGGGCGACCGGGTCCGGGTGTGCGTGCGGGACGTGGCCCATCATTGCCGCACGCCGCATTACCTGCGCGGCAAGCGCGGCGTCGTGGCGCGCGTACTCGGCGTGTTCCCGGATCCGGAGCAGCTCGCCTACCATCGACCCGGATCACCGCACCTTCCGCTCTATCAGGTGGCGTTCGATCATGGCGAGGTATGGGCGGCGCCGCAGCGCAAGACCGTGATCACGGCCGACATCTACCAGCACTGGCTCGAAGCGATCGACTAGCGATGCCGCACGACCACCCGCATCGGCACGACGATGATCGGCCGCACCATGAGGCGGGCCCCCATGCGCCCGTCAACGAAGCGCATGGCGTGCGCCCGGAGTCGGCGCTGCTCGAGCGCGCGTTGCGCGAACTGCTGATCGAGAGGAAGGTGTTCACCGCCGCCGACATCCGGCGGCAGATCGAGGCCACCGAGTCGCGCACTCCGGAGGAAGGCGCGCGGGTCGTGGCCCATGCCTGGAGCGATCCGGAGTACAAGGCATGGCTGCTCGCCGACGCGAAGGCCGCGATCGAGAGCTTTCTCGGCATCGACTTGAAGCTCACGCCCGAGCTCGTGGTGGTCGAGAACACGCCCGGCCGTCATCACGTCATCTGCTGCACGCTGTGTTCCTGCTATCCGCGCGCGGTGCTGGGCGTTCCGCCGGCGTGGTACAAGAATCCCGAATACCGCTCGCGCGTCGTGATCGAGCCGCGCGCCGTGCTGGCGGAATTCGGGACCGTGCTCCCGGAGGACGTCGAAATCCGCGTCGTCGACAGCACCGCCGACGTGCGCTACATCGTGCTGCCGTTGCGGCCGCCCGGGACGGAACACCTGAGCGAAGCCGCGCTCGTGGCGCTGGTGACGCGCGATTCGATGATCGGCGTGACCGTGCCGTCCTGACGCCAGCGCCGGCCTGCCGGCGTTGGTCAGTCCCGCTGCACCAGCACGTCGACGAGGTGGGGACGTCCGGCCTCGACGGCGGCGAGCGCGCGCTCGAGCGCCGGCGCGAGGTCGCCCCGCTTCTCGACGGGACCGGTCGCCTCGACCCCCTGGGCGCGCGCGAGCGCGCACAGATCGACGGCCGGCTCGTCGATGTGCTGGCCGATCCCGCTGTTCTCGACCGGGCGGCCGCGCAGCCGCGCCATCGCTACCTGATGCGCGACGTCGGTCAGATTGGAGCGGTTGTTCGAGATCACGAACAGCGCCGGAATGCCGTACCGGGCCGCGGTCCACAGCGCGGTTGCGCCCTGCAGGAAATCGCCGTCGCCGAGAATGCCGGCGACGACGCGCCCGGTGCCCAGCAGCGCCAGCGCCGCGCCGACGGTGTTGCCCGGGCCGGAACTCAGGCCGCCGCCGCCGTCGTAGCCCAGAAAATCGAGCGGCCCGGTGAACGCGTAGGTGTCGCCGTCCCAGGCGATCGGGACCCGCGCCAGCGTGATCTCGCGGCCGGCCCGCGCGGCGCTCAGCGCGAAGCCGATGTCCGCGGCGGTGATCGGGCCGTCGGCCGGCTTCATCGCGGCGCCGGGCGGCCTGCTCGCGGCGGCGCCATCGCCGTGTTTCCACCGCGCCTTGCCACCGAGCCGCTCCTCGACGGCCGCGAGAATCTGCGCGGTGAAGACCTCGGGCTCGGTGCGCACCGGAACGTCGGCGGGGGCGAGCCCCAAGTGCTCCATCGAGGCGCCGTGATGGACGTACGGCTCGAGCGTGCAGTTGACGATCGTCGCCGCGACCTCCCCGCCGAGCGCGGCGAAGAATCCTGCCGCGTCGACCCAGTCGAGCAGCAGCACGGCGTCCGCCTCGCGCGCGGCGGCGATCGCGTCGCGGCTGATGCGCAAGGTGAGGCCGGGAAGGTGCAGCGGGTGGTTCGTCGGGAAGGCCGCGGCCGACTTCAAGTCGGTCGCCACGCGGGCGCCGAGGAGTTCGGCGAGGCGCACGCGCCGGTCCCAGCTCGCCCGCGAGCGCGACGAGCGGCCGGCGAAGATGACGGGCCGCCTGGCGCCGACCAGCAGGTCGGCGACCCGGTCGACCACCTCCGCGGAGGCCACCGCCGCGGGAGCGGGCGCGAACCGCTCGACCTTCGGCATCGGGACCGGCGCCGCGAGCGCCGCTTCCTGCAGTCCGGCGTCGAGGCAGACGTACACCGGCCCGCGCGGCGGCGCCCGCATCAGTGCGCCGGCGCGCAGCATGCTCTCGACCAGCGCCTCCGGCGACCGCGGCTCGTCGTCCCACTTGACGCTGTGCCGAAGCAGCGCGCCCTGGTCCTTCGTCGTGTGGATCCAGTCGATCCACGGACGCCGCAGCTTCGCGTCGACCGGCCCGTTGGCGCCGATCACCAGCATCGGGGCGCGGTCGCACCACGCGTTGTAGATGCCGACGAGCGCGTGCATCAGCCCGACGTTGGCGTGCAGCGCGACGCCCATCGCCCGGTCGGAGGCCTTGGCGTAGCCGTGGGCGATCGCGACCGCATGGTCCTCGTGCAGGCACAGCAGAATCTGCGGATCGCGGTTGCCGAGGTAGTTCACGAGGCTGTCGTGCAGCCCGCGGAAGCTCGCGCCGGGGTTCAGCGCCACGTACTCGATGCCGAGCCGGCGCAGCATCTCGGCGGCGACGTCGCTGCCCCAGCCCATGCCGGTGCCGTCGCCGGCGACGGGGCGTTCGCGGGCTTGCGGATCGGGCGCAAGGGAGCCGATCGCCTTGCGCCTTCCTGCCGTCAGCGGTCCGGCGCCCGCAGTGGTCATGGCTCGTGTTCGTCCCGGCGAGGCAGCGCCGCGCGCTCAGGCCGCGGCGACGGCTTCCCATCGCCCGCTCTGCTCGGACCGGAACAGCGCGTCGATCGCGTGCATGTTGGCGATGGCATCCTCGATCCCGTAAGGCAGTGCAAGCTCCCCGCGCACGGCCCGCGAGAATGCCTCGCCCTGCAGCATGTACTGGTCGCTCCCGGGCAGTGTTTCGGTCACGATGCCGGTGCCTTCGAGCGACGAGCAGTCGTCGATCGAGATCCGCGTCTTCGCCCCTTGCGGCGCGTTGACGGGGATGGGGATTTCGATCCGGCCCCTGGTCCCGCACAGGTGGATGCGCTGGTGCGGCGCGATCTGCGTCGAGACGGTGAAATCGAGGCGGCGCCCGTCGCCGAAATCGACGAGCGCGCTGGTGAGCCGGTCGGTGCGGAATGCCGGATCGCGGTCGACGAGCGCGATGCCGCGCACCGGTTCCGCCTCCAGGAAGAAGCGGCCCGCGACGATCGCATAGCAGCCGATGTCGTAGAGCCCGCCGCCGCCGATGTCCGCCCGGTTGCGGACGTTGGCGGGGTCGAGGTTGTTGTAGCCGAAGAACATCTGCACGACGCGCAGCGTGCCGATGCGGCCCTCGCGCACCAGCTCGCGGGCGCGCAGCCATTGCGGGTGGAAGCGGACCATGAACGCTTCGGCGATCAGCACCTTGCCCGCCGCCGCTCGCAGGCGCGTCGCTTCCGCCGCCGTCAGCGCGATCGGCTTTTCGCACAGCACGTGCTTGCCCGCCACCGCCGCCTGCAGCGTCAGCGCCACGTGCAGGTGGTTGGGCAGCGGGTTGTAGATCGCCTCGATGGCGGGGTCGGCGAGCAGCGCCTCGTACGAGCCGTAGGCCTGCGCAATGCCGAGCGCATCGGCGGTCGCGCGGGCACGGGCCGCGTCGCGCGAAGCGATCGCCCGGATCTCCAGCAGAGGGCTCTTCTGCATGCCCGGCAGCACGCGCTCCCGCCCGATCTTCGCGGTGCCGAGCACGCCCCAGACGACCTTCTTCATCGAGCCTCCCTTGCGCGGAGCCGCCACGAAGCTCGCTTCCGGCCGCCCCGGCTCGTCCGGCCGGACCATGCCCGAGTTTGCCCGCGCCGACGCGGAAGTCAAGGCGGGCGTGGCGAGCCGCCGCCTTTTCGTGCCGCCGCCGACCGCGTGCGCGCCGCCGGCGGATTTCACGATGGCCGGCCCGGCGGACCACGGGATCGACGCGCCGGCGAATCGCTTCGGCATCGAGTCGCCGGGGCTCACTTCGTCGCCGGCCATCGCGCGCCACGTCGCCGCGCTGCTCGCGACGTAGAATGGAGTCAAATCGGGCTCTATCCGCCCAACGCGGAAAACAAGGCGCGTTACGAGGCGGCCGAGTGCGGCCAATCCTGACGCGGGGACCACCGTGACCATCGACCGCGAAACGGTTCTGCAAGCAGCGCGCGAGTATCCCGCGCTTGCCATCTCTGCCGCACGTGCCGCCGAGATCGC
>Ga0315278_10004321_pt1 | contig 12803 bp, 14 predicted proteins | sample YL17G06_0_MG_FD_203880 | JGI IMG/M metagenome (GOLD analysis project Ga0315278, IMG submission 203880) | Sediment microbial communities from Yellowstone Lake, YNP, Wyoming, USA - YL17G06_0 | ecosystem: Environmental > Aquatic > Freshwater > Lake > Sediment | place: USA: Wyoming | collected...
CCACTGTAATATTGCCAGCCCACATAGAATTGCACCGGAGTCGCTAGAGCCAGTAGCAACCAATTCAACCAGGGTTGAGCCTGGCGCATGGTTGATGCCATGGCATCTGAATTATTCAGGTATGCGTATGCCGGCAGGAAGCCCAAATCCCTGCCCATTGAAAGCAGGAAGAGCGGAACGGTAAAAATGATACCGACTATCAGAAAACGCAATTGCTGGGAGATTTCGTGCTCGCGTGCCTTTGCTTCAGCATCTTCCGCATTGTTGCCTACTTCTTCAGTATCAAAACCGGAGCGTTTCACGGCTGCCCGGATTTCAGCCTGGCTCACCACTGTCGGTACGTACTTTACCCGGGCGTGATCGGTAGTTATGCTGACCGTGACAGCAAGTACGCCTTCGAGTTTCAACAGGTTTTTCTCGAGGCGACGGGCATCATTGTCATCCCCCAAACGCTTGATGGCCAAGTCTGCTTCACCGGTAGCGACGCCATAGCCAGCGCGTGCCACGCGTGCCACAAGGTCTGGCAAGCCGGTTGTCAGCGGATCAAATGCCACTGTGGCGCGTTCGGAGGAGAGATTAACGACCGCCTCCGTCACGCCCTCCTGCTTCTTCAAGCCACGCTCGACAGTGGCAACGCAATTTGCGCAGGTCATGCCGGTGATCGGGATTGTGAGTTGTTTAATGTCAGCCATATTTTACCAAATCGATTTCTGATCGCTTCAGGATAGGGCGATATAGTTGAAAAAACGAATCCGGGTAATTTGACAACCCATACCCTGCATCGGGATTCGGAAGGGGTTGCCATGTTTGAAGATGGGTAATCCTACACGGCAACCGGGTAATTAATCTCCGCCAGCAACGCCTTGATCTTCTCCTCGGAAGCCGGTGCTTCAAAGACGACCTCTACTAACTTGCTCTGAGCATCTGCCTTGACAGACTTCACGCCAGCCAGGTCAGTGATCTCGCTCTGGATGGTGTGGACGCAATGCATGCAATTAATCGCAGGTACTTTATAAGATACGGTAGTCATTATTTTCTCCTTATGAATAAAAAGTAATAACCGTCATACTTTCGTGGCGGTCTCGAACACATCCGTGATTTCTTTCAATACACGCTCACGCTCTTCGGGATCTTCACCGCGGATGGCGGTTGTAACGCAGGAGTTGAGATGGTTCTCCAGGATGCCTGCGCTGACCTTGTTGAGGGCAGCCTGAACCGCTTGAATCTGGCGGATCACTTCAATACAGTAGGCATCTTCTTCCAGCATACGTATCACGCCGCCCATATGGCCTTCGACGATCTTCAGCCGTTTCAAGGTTTCTTCATGTTTCATCTCTCACTCCTATCCCCCCGGGGGGGAGGGGGTAAGTAATATTACCCCATAATACTCCATATTGTCAAGATTAAGATCAGTTATTGGGAAGGATTAATATTAAAATAAACCTCCGTTCCTCTCTTTTATCCTATAATTGAATGGAGGATCATTTGTAGACCACAGGACAAGACGAACCTTGTTCCATTCAATTGTGTTAATTATTACAACCCTGGTAAGGAGGAAAATATGGCTAAAATTGCAATTATCACTGATACCGATTCAAATTTACCGCACAACCTGGCAGGAAAATTCGACATAGTTCAGGTTCCCATCCTTGTCCAATTTGGGGATGATTCATTCAGGGACACCTACGATATCGATAACAAAACCGTCTTTGCCCGGATCGATAAAGAAGGCAAACTTCCGACTACTTCAGCTCCTTCACCGGGTCAGTTCGGAGAGGCTTTCAAAGCAGCCTTTGCTTCCGGCGCCGAGGCGATCCTTTGCATGAACATCAGCAGCGAGATGAGCGCCACCTACGCATCTGCACGACAGGCAGCTGAGTTATTCCCTGGCACGCGCATTGAGGTGCTCGACACGCGCAGCCTTGCCATGGGACAAGGTTACATGGTCCTGACAGCAGCCGAGGCAACAGCCAATGGCGCCTCCATCGAGGAAGCCATCCGTCTGGCCGAAGATGTCCGCAGCCGGACTTCTCTTTTTGGAGCTCTTGCTACTCTCAAATACATTGCCATGAGCGGACGAGTCAGCTCTCTTGCGGCCGGTATCGCCAATATTCTTGACATCAAACCCATCCTTTCCCTGCAGAATGGGAAGCTGGAACTTCTGGAGAAGATCCGTACCCAGGGCAAATCCTGGAATCGGGCGGTGGAATTATCGAAAGAGAAAGCCGGCGGAAAAGGGATTGAAAAGATGGCCATCATGAATGTCCACTGTCCTGAGGATGCACGTAGGTTCGAGAAGCTTCTGCGGGCGGGACTGGATTGCCCGGCTGAAATCATCCATGTTGACTTGAATCCAGGTCTTTCAACACATACGGGTGCTGGGATGGTCGCGGTTGTATTTGTGGTTGCCAAGTAAATTTCATTGAAATGCGACCGAGCCGGGTTTCTTCACAGCGACCCGGTTCGTTTTATAATTCATGCATGGATACTTCCCACATCGTTTTCATCCACGGTTCAAGCGGGGATAAGAGCAACACTTACAAGGCTGTCTTACTGCGGACCAGGTTTCCCGGAATGCTGACTCCCGATTTCGAAGGGGATATTCAGACACGGATGGCGAATTTAATAAGTCTGCTTGGAAATGAGAAGGATTGGATGCTGGTCGGTTCCAGCCTGGGAGGATTGATGGCAACGCTGTTTGCCGCGCAGGCTCCGGGTCAGGTGAAGAAACTCATTCTTCTCGCGCCTGCTTTGACCCTGCCCGAGTTTGCCGATCACCTGCCGGATCCGATCCATGTTCCAACCATTGTTGTTCAGGGCACAAAGGATGAGTTGATCCCATGGGAGGCTGCGCGGAACCTGGCGGAAAGAGTATTTAGCAATCTGAACTTCATCATCGTTGACGATGACCACCGCCTGCATAAAACTGCTGAGACACTGGATTGGGAATCCATGCTGGCATGAATGGTAAAGCCAAATCAATTCTGAATATCAACCTGCGTTGGTTCCTGCTGGCGATGATCCTGGCGAACATTGCCGGGGCGATGGCTTACAGCATGCTGTCGTTGTATCTGATTGACATGGGTGCCAGTGTCAGCCAGGTTGGTTTGGTCTTCACGGTGGCCTCCGTCGTTCCAATGGTGCTCCAGATATTTGGGGGTTGGATCTCGGATACGATCGGTCGGTTGAGAGCAATTGCCATTGGTAGTTCATTTGCCGTTTTTGGATATTTGCTGTTCTTCCTCTCCCCCTCCTGGCCGTGGGTCATGCTGGGTCTATGCGTCGAGTACATATCGAACTCCTTTGTCGGCCCAAGTTTTGGGGCTTACATCGCTGAACAGTCAGATGAGACCATGAGTGGGCGGGTGTACGGAATCACTCGCGGTATTTTCATGGTGGTTACTGTCATTGGTCCTGCCCTTGCAGGTCTGCTCGTGCAGCAATTTGATTTTCGCCTGATGTTGAAGATTGCCTTCGTATTCTATGCGTTCGCAACAGCTGTGCGGATCTGGATGGCAACGGCTGATCGGTTCACTCCCAAACGCGCGGCCATAAAACCTACGTTATCCGGATTGAAAAGCCAGCTGGGCGTGGTATTCGGGTTGTTGTTTTCGGGCGGCATCCTCACCTGGATCTGGATCACCGATGCGATCGGGGATACATCCTACAACCTCACGGGCGATTTATATCCGATTTACCTCTCAACGATTGGGAGGCTTTCCGTCCAGCAGATCGGGTTGGTCGGCTCTTGCTGGGGGTTGGCAAGCATTGCAGGCGCCTTCCTTGGCGGCTGGCTGACTGATAAGCGCAGTGAAAGAACGATCATTTCCAGCGGCTTTCTACTTGTCATGTTGGGGCTGGTTGCGATGATCCTGGCTCGTTCACCGATTGCCTTTTTTGCATCACGCAGCCTCAATGGGCTGGGTGTCGGCATGCTCATGCCAGCCTATGATGCGCTCATTTCGAAAGTGGTTCCGGAGGAAAGGCGCGGGCTGGCCTTTGGATTTTTTGGTACTTCGCTGGGTATTCTGTCGCTGCCGATGCCGTGGATTGGGGCGCAATTATGGGAACATGTCAATCCACAGATGCCCTTCTGGATCACCGCGCTGGCTTGTTCGATCTCAATACCAATCGCATGGTTCAGATTTAAGCTAAAAGCAAAGGAAGAAGGGGGAGATTAGAGTATTACTGGCACAACCCTGATCCTCGTTCAGCCACCCGCCAACCGGACCAGGAACTCAGGCACCCAGAAGGATCCATAACCCAGTACCAGGAGAGCGAACGAGAGGACCAGTAGCAGCACACCGGCTGCGATCAGGATCCGGTCGCGCCTCCGGTAGATCAGCTGCTCCAGCCAGGAGCGCGGTCCGATCCCGAAGGCGCGCAGGTCCATGGCGTCGATGATGTCTTCCGAGCCGATGATGGCGTGGATGGTGACCGGTACAATAATAGGCCCAAGTTTGCGCACCTGCTGGATCAAACCGCCGCGGATCTTGTCCAGCTCGTAGCCTCGGGCGCGCTGGGCGTCCATGGTCAGCTGGAAGTCGCGCCCGAAGGTGGGGATGAAGCGCATGGTCAGGTCCATGGCGTAGGCAATCTTGTCCGGGAATCCAAGGCCGCGGAAGGTGATGCCGTACAAGGCCGGATTGAGCGTGTACGGGATGAGGATCGTCATGATGGCGACGCTGAAGACACGCGCCAGCTGGCTGACGGCAAAGAACGAGCGCTCCACACTGATGTTCAGGGTCGGACGCCATCCGAAAACGGTAAAGGGAGCCGCCAGGCTGCGAATGAGGTGCTCCTGTTTATACGCCTCCACCCCTCCCCGTCCAGTCAGGAAAGTCAGCAGGGCGTAGAAGATCACAAAACCGATGATGAAGAAGAAGGCGCGGCGCATTTCCTTCCAGGTCACTCCCGAGGTGACCAGAACCACGACCGCAATCACGAAGAAAAAGGACAGGAACCGCAAATCCCAGAAGAAAAGCGTGCAGACCAGAAAACAGGCGTAAAAGATCAACCAGGCACGCGGGTCAAACCACTGGATCAGGGACTTGCGGTCACGGTAACGCCAGGAGACGAGCATGATTTTATCCCGTCATTGCGAGCCCCCGAGTGGCAGGTGGGGACTCGCAATGACAATATGAACTAACGTCCAGACTGGCGCTGGACAGCCGCGTAAGCGACCACCAGCAGCGGGACCAGGATGGCGGCGAAGATCAGGTTCGGGCCGGCCGCCGGCAGGAACTCGCCGACGATCGCCGTGGCCGGGGAGTAGCCATTGATCCAGATATCGGAGATGGCGGCAAAACCGATGCCCAGGATGTTGCCGAGCATGCCCCAGGTGACTGCCGCGGCAATGTCGATGTTCTTGCCGAAGGCAAAGCGCACGACCAGCACCAGCATGAAGCCGAACAGGATCGAAATTCCAGCCATTAAGGATACCGGCTGATCAAACGGGTAGACGAGCTGGTTAATCTCGTTGCGGTTTAAGAAATAGATCACGGTTGCGACCGCCGCCAGCACACCCCCGGCGATCAGGACGCTGTCCAGGCTCTTCTTCTTATCCGCGAACAACATGGGCAGGCCGGCGATGAAGCCGATCAGACCGTTTCCGATGCTCCACTGCGGATACAGGCCGAAGCCGGTCAGGGCATCCCCGAACATGTTGCCGACCGCGCCGGTGAAGAACCCGACGATCGGCCCGAAGGCATAGCCGAAGAACATCGGGATGGCGATGGCGGGGCGCAGGGCCACCTGGCTGACCGAGGGGACGACGAAGACTGTGCCGTTGAACAGCCAGGAGAAGACCGCGTACAGGGCCGCGCCGATGGCCATCCAGACCACCTGGCGGGTGCCGACTTCCCAGGCCTTGCTTTCCTTGGTCCCAAGGTAGACACCCAGCGCCACCAGCAGACCGACAATGACGAAGACGAAGCGCAGCACGGGATTCTCGCCGGTCTGGAAGCGTGAAACGCCCAGCACACCGCCGCCCAGCCAGACGAACAGCATGAAGATGGCCAGGATGACGACCAGTGCGACGACAACTCCAACCAATTTCTTATTCATACACATTCTCCTTATGTAATCAGGTTTCCCTGCACCTCTCCCGACCGGGAGGGGTCAGGTCCGAGGGATGGATCAGACATGCGCCAGGGCTTCGGCGCGCAAGAAACGCTTGGTCCGCGGCCAGGCCTGCAGATTTTCCGCCAGAAGCGAAGTGGGCACCAACCGGCAGGCCTCCAACCGTCGGGCGTCGCCCAGCACTTCGTGCGGGGAACCGTCATCCACCAGCCGGCCGTCCGCCACCAGCAGCACCCGGTTGGCATAAATGACCGCAAGGTCGATGTCGTGCGTGATGAACAAGATTGCTTCGAAACCGGGCATCTGCAGGATGGCATCCATGAAGTTCATGTAGTTCCGGTAGTCCTGGCCGGCGGTCGGCTCGTCCATCACCAGGATCCGAGACCGCATCGCCAGAATGGCCGCAATACTGACCCGTTTCTGCTGCCCGAAGGACAGCGCCAACGGTGGGTCCTTTTCCTTATCTGAAAGGTTGACAATTTGCAGGGCCTCTTTCACCTCCTTCTCGATCTCCTCCTTCGGATGGCGCAGGTTCTTTGGACCGAAGGCCAGCTCCTCGTGCACCGTTGGGGCGAAAAGCATATGGCTCGGGCTTTGAAAGACATAGCCGAGCGTGGCGGCGATCTCGGCCACGCTAGCTTCCTTCGTATCCTTGCCGTTCACCAGCACCCGCCCGGACTTTGGTTTAAGCAGCCCGATGGCGTGCTTGACGAAGGTGGTCTTGCCGGCACCGTTCGGACCGAGCACGGCAATCACATCGCCGCGCCGGATCTCCAGGTCGATCCCGTGCAGGACCTCGCGCTCGTCATAGCCGAAGGCGACGTGCTCGAATTTGACCAGCGCCTCGGCTGCGGACCCCGGGCCTGTCCCGAGCCCCGTCGAGGGAATTACGCTCGGCAGGATCTTGATCTCGACCGGAGCGGGGTCCTTGGCGGCCAGCTGCATGACGACTTGCGCCTGCAGTTTGACCTCCCGGTAGTTCACTGCCGCCCCCAGCCCGTCCAGCGGACCCAGGTAGCGGATGCCGCCGTCCGACATGAACATGACCCGCTCCGGGTGGATGCGCAGCACGTCCTCCACCCGGTGCTCGATTAACACCACGGCCATGCCCTGGTCGGCCAGCTGGCGCACCATGTCGAGGGTCTCGTAGGCCGAGGCCGGGTCCAGGCTGGCCAGGGGTTCGTCCAAAAGTAGAATGGAGGGTCGCATAGCCAGGACCCCGGCCAGGGCCAGCTTCTGTTTCTCGCCGCCCGACAGGCGGAAGGTCTCGCGCAGGCGCAGGTCGGAGATTTTCAGGAAGGCCAGCGCCTCATCGACGCGCGGCAGGATCTCCTCACGCGGCAGGCCCAGGTTTTCCAGCCCAAAGGCCACCTCGTGCAGGACCTTGGAACCCAGGATCTGGCGCTCGGGGTCCTGCAGCACGGTCCCGACCGTCTGGGAGATCTTATGCAGCGGCCAACCGGCCGTTTCCTGGCCATGCAATAGAACACGGCCCGACACTTCGCCCTTATAAGAGCGGGGGATCAGGCCGTTGATGCAGCGGATCAGGGTGGTCTTGCCGCAGCCGCTGGCACCGGCAATCAACAGGATCTCGCCTGCCAGGGCGGAGAAGGACAGGTCGCGGATGGCTGCCGTTTCCCGGTCGCGGTAACGGAATGTGAGGTTATCGACGAAAAGGGGGTGCTCGGGCATGATATTAAATTTAACACCAATGATGAAAGGGTGTTTCTATTCTACCACTTCAACCAATTCACCGACCTGGATACCTAATGTTTTTGCAGCGCTGCCGCTAACGATGGCTATCTCAACAAAGCCTTCACTGTCCACCAGGGCAACCAACTCACCGGGTTGTTTAAGGCCATAAGTTGCCATCAAACCGCGCACTTCGTGTCCACGAAGATGGAAAGTAACCTGTTCACGTTCAGTCAACAAGGCAGCGGGCAGGTCGGTGGTGCAGTTACCAAAGATGTCTATCACAGTGATATGGGCGCGCCAACCTCCGGAGGTCTTCTCGGGCTTCGGCATTGACAATCTCACCGGGTCGATTATGGCTGGACCCAGGTTCGCCAGCGGGATTCCATTGGCAAGGTGGGCGGCGACCGGGGCAAAGATATCGCGTCCGTGGAAGGTGCTGCTTACTTGGGGCAGGAAGAATTTCTCTTCCTTCAAATGGATGATTTCCACCGGCCATCTGTTCTTTATGGCGTCCTCGAACATGGGCGTGAAAAGACCGTTATCCGGACCTACGAAGGTATGTTCGCCGAGGTGTACTGCAATCGGGCGGCGTGTCGTGCCGACGCCGGGATCTACGACTGCCAAGTGGATGGTTTCCTCTGGAAAGAACCGATACGCGCGCCAGAGGGCGAATGCGCCTGCTTGGACATTCTGCGGGGAAATTTCGTGGCTGATATCGGCAATCTGAGCTGAGGGGCATATGCTCCAAATGACACCTTTCAGCGTGCCGACGAAGCCGTCTTTGGTACCGAAGTCAGTCGTGAGGGTCAGGACGGGTATGGAAGGCATTTTGAGGCTCTATACAGGGATATGCTATAATTTTACCAATCAATTTTATCCCATTTACTTAACTAGTATACATTTATTTTCCTACACAGGTCAACAAGGCTAAATTACAATTAATCAAAAATTTGCAAAAGACTCGGAAAACCAGTATTCGTAAACAAGGATAACCAGCCAGGATAAAGATGGGTTCTAAAGTTGTTGTTGCCATGTCTGGAGGAGTGGACTCTTCCGTTGCAGCAGCCCTGCTCAAGCAGCAGGGCTATACCGTCATCGCGATGATGCTGCGCCTGTGGAGCGAGCCTGGCAGGGAAGAGTCGAACCGTTGTTGTGCTCCCGACTCGCAGGCGCTTGCCCGGCGCGTGGCTGCCAAGCTCGAACTACCTTTTTATGTGATAGATGCGAAGGAACGGTTTCATTCAATTGTCGTCCAATCTTTCCTGGATGGGTATGCCCAGGGATTGACGCCCAACCCCTGCCTGATCTGCAACCGGCAGATCAAATGGGATTTCCTGCTAAACCATGCCATTGCCCTAGGAGCAGATTTTCTTGCCAGCGGACATTACGCCAGGATAAATCAATCACCGGATGGCAGGTGGCAATTATTGCGATCCAAAGACTTTTCCAAGGACCAGTCTTATGTTCTCCATGCGCTGAGTCAGGAGATGCTGGGTAAGACACTCCTGCCAGTGGGTGGGTATCTAAAATCTGAGATCCGCACTCTCGCGGAACAATACTCCCTGCCAACCGCTGACCGGTCAGACAGCCAGGATTTATGTTTCCTGGGAGGGGAGGATTACCGGAAATTCCTGCGCCGGAATGCATCCGGAATCGGGCACCCCGGCCCTATTCTGACCCGGGATGGAAAGAATCTAGGCGAGCATGAAGGATTGCCTTTTTATACCATCGGGCAGCGCAAAGGGTTGGGGATTGCGACACCCATTCCTCTTTACGTGCTGGCCAAACAGGTGGAAACGAATGTGCTCATTGTTGGCAGTGAGGACGAACTGGGATCCCGTGATCTGACAGCTCACCAAGTCAACTGGATCTCAGGGGAAGCACCGGGTGAGCCATTTCGAGCAGAAGTGAAGACCCGGTATACAGCCGGTGCGTCATGGGCTGAGATCACACCATATGAGGAGAACCTCCGTGGAGAGTCGTTACCCGGGATCAAGGCTCATTTTGACGTGCCGCAGAGAGATATCACACCCGGACAGGCAGCTGTTCTGTATGACGGAGACCTGGTGCTTGGTGGTGGAACGATTAAATAACATGCGCATAGTCAATATATGATATACTTGAAAAAGCAGAGAGAATCATGACCTTTCCCGCCATCCTATTTGGAATTGTTTTATCAACCGTCTATGGGACCGCTTTCCACTTTTGGAAAGGAGGCAGCCTGAACAGGTTATTCCTGTATGTTCTGATCTCGTGGGCGGGATTCTGGATCGGCCATCTCCTTGGTGCCGCCACCGGTTGGAGTTTCGCGGCAGCTGGACCAATCAATGCAGGCATGGCAACCCTTACCTGTGCAGTATTCTTATTTGGGGGAGAATGGTTGAGCCGTGTGGAAATCACAAAGAAGTAATTCACAAATCCCGAAATTCTTAAAAGAAATACCTCCCCGTTCGGGGAGGTATTTTTAGGTTCAAATTATTAATTACAGGGGTTTTACGTGAGCAGCCTGCAGTCCTTTGGGGCCTTGTTCTACTTCGAACTCGACCGCCTGGTTTTCCTGCAGGGTGCGAAATCCCTCCGACTCGATTGCGCTGTAGTGGACAAAAACATCCGGACCACCTTCGCGTGCGAGGAAGCCGTAGCCCTTCGACGCATTGAACCATTTGACCGTACCGGTCACACGCTCTGCCATGATTTTACTTCTCCTTACGTGAACAAAAAGAATAGGATAGTGGTTTTCGGTATTCGGTGCGGTCCAGGTATTGCGGCGATGAATTCTTAAAAAACACCGACCCTTGTGGATTGCTCTTGGGCCGGCTCCCTGCGATTCCAGCACGAACACTTACCACCTACAATCACCATTTTATCTTTCGGCTTGGAATTCGTCAAGACTTTCATGATAATATTACTGGGTGCCTGCCATAGCAATCAAGGTGATGTTTTGAGGAAAATGCATATCATTCATTCAAGAAATAAGTTGTTCCATGTGCCATTGGGATCAGGCAACCTATGCCCTGGAATTTGAATACCACCCATGCTGAAGCAGGTGATCTTGCCCTGCTGGTTGGATTGCGGCATAAACACTTTATTTTTCCCATTATTCCCGGCGGCACTTATCACACCCACCGGGGTATCCTGTCACATGATGATTTGATCGGTAAACCATGGGGTTCGCAGGTTTTCAGCCATCTGGGGGCACCATTCTTTATGCTGCAACCATCTCTGGCGGACCTGTTGGTGGATTTGAAACGCAGCACCCAGATCATGTATCCAAAGGACATTGGATTCATCCTTGCCAGCATGTCCATCGGACCGGGTCAGACAGTACTTGAAGCGGGTACAGGTTCTGGATCCATGACCGTGGCACTGGCTTATGCCCTGGGTCCGCTCGGGCGCGTGGTCACCTACGAGAAACGCCAGGAGTTCCAGAATCTCGCCCGAAAGAACCTGGAACGGTTGGGACTGGATTCCCGGGTGGATTTCAAATTAGGTGATATTGCTGATGGGATCGCGGAAACGAATGTAGATGCCTGCTTTCTGGATGTACCCAATCCATGGGATTACATCCGACAGGTACGGGCGGCTCTCAAGCCGGGAGGTTTTTTCTGCAACCTGGTACCCACCTTCAACCAGGTGGAAACACTTCTCTACGTTCTCAGGCGCGAACATTTTGCCTTTATCGAAGTATGTGAACTCCTGCTGCGCTATTACAAACCGGAACCAACCCGCCTGCGTCCAACCGACAGGATGGTGGCTCACACCGGATACCTGACTTTCGGTCGACGCATCGAACCCAGTGAGGATGAACGGGCAAAAGACCTACTGGAAGAGGCAGGTGGAAAAGTTGAAGACGGGCTAGAGGAGACCGAACTTGACTCTTAGGTCTTGGCTCCAAATGGACGGCAGACAGGATCATTTGGAATTTTTCCCTCCCCCTTGTATTCTGCTCAGAACGAATTATCCTCACCTTGAACAGTTGAAATAATCATCGCTGCCCCATTTCGCGGCAATTCACTCCACTGTGATGGCTGAGTCTGGCTAAAATTCTATTATGATAATCAAGCCTATTGACCTGACAGAAGCGGTTATTTCAAAGCGTTTGAAAGAAACCTATCAACCCGGTGTGATTGCCTCCACGGACGGATACGCGGACATGGACTCGGGTGAGAAGTTGAATTGTGCTGCTGTGCTTGTCCCGCTTGCATGGTGGAAAGGGGAATGGCACCTCGTATTCACCCAACGTACTGAGACGGTCGAACACCACAAGGGGCAGGTTTCCTTCCCGGGAGGAGGCTGCGATCCACAGGAGATTACCCCGGAACAAACTGCACTGCGGGAAGCCGAAGAAGAGATTGGATTGAAAGCCGGCGATGTGCGCTTACTAGGGCGGTTGAACGAGCTGCTCACCATCACCCGCTTCCGGGTCACGCCGGTGGTTGGGGTGATGCCCTGGCCATATGAAGTGAACCTAGAAGAGGCAGAGGTTGAACGGGTGTTCACCATACCTCTAAACTGGCTGGCTCAACCTGGAAATTGGGATGAGCAGACGGTGACACCCGAAGGGGTGCAGCGATCTTTCCTGGTGATCTCCTATCACCCTTATGATGGTGAGATCTTATGGGGAGCAAGCGCGAGGATCACCCATAATTTTCTGGCGATATTGGGGTTAAAAGAATAGTATTGTTTCAACCAATCGACTTCACTTTCGGATCATGGTTTGCGCATGGGCTGGCGGATCACCGTGCGTAGTTTCTCCGGTGCAACTCTGCGGGGATCGCCAAGATAGATCTCGTGGTGTTTTCCATAACGAACATACCCACTTTGTTCGATGGATTGATGCATGCGGGCAATCGTTGGTCCTTCTTCTGAGTAAGGGCCGAAATACAGGATTTGAGTTGACAACCCTTCATGAAACCGTTCCAAGCGCAGGCGAGTCAACGCAGGTTGTCTCTTTTTCTCAAGCGCCGTGGCCACAGCCTGGTCGAACATCTTCCTGGTGACGATTTCCGGTTGCATGATCATCATGG
>Ga0315278_10004323_pt1 | contig 12801 bp, 12 predicted proteins | sample YL17G06_0_MG_FD_203880 | JGI IMG/M metagenome (GOLD analysis project Ga0315278, IMG submission 203880) | Sediment microbial communities from Yellowstone Lake, YNP, Wyoming, USA - YL17G06_0 | ecosystem: Environmental > Aquatic > Freshwater > Lake > Sediment | place: USA: Wyoming | collected...
AGCTGAGTTACAAACCCGTATGTTAATTTGTGGTTATTGTATTTAAAGGTGGTCACCACTTTTAAAAATATACATCGTCCCTTCTGTCCAATGTTCATTTGTATATGTATCAATAAGACGAAATTCTGGTTCAAAAATTGGCATTGCAATTTTTAAAAAATCTCGATATTTTTGATAACCACCATCATCATCAATTTGTTTAAAAGATAAACCTTTACCATGCTTTAAATTAACCAGACTTGTAAATAACCTATGTACAATACCTTTATCAAACACATTTGAATTCCATGTATAAAGTATAATATATTTATTAGAATATCTTTTTATATTTGTTAGTATTTTTACATAATCATCATCATCTATAATATGCCAAAGCATATCAAAACACATTACTGTATCAGATGAAATATCAAGTTGATTGGCAGCATTTAATACAATAAATTTAGACTCTGGATATAATACTTTATTACGCTCAACTATCGTTTGTGATAAATCAATTCCAGTATAGTGTGCAGGTAACTTATTAGCCCAAAATTGTAAATCCCCACACCCAATATCAATAATACTATCAGTTTTAACATTACAATATTTTGATATGATATCTTTCTTCCAAGATCTCGAAATATTATAACTTTCAGGATCCCCACTTTTTCCACCATCTTTATAATGCTCGTTCCAATCAAAAATCATGATATTATATTAATATTCATCATATTTAAGGCTGATGATTAATATACCAATCAATTGTTAATTTTAAACCAGCCTCAAATGTTGTACTAGGTTTCCACCCAAGAGTTTCTTTTATTTTTGTTGCATCCATAGCATATCTCTTATCATGCCCCGGTCTATCTTGTACATGTTCAATCAAATCAGTTGTAATTGAATCATCATAATTTTTTTGAAGATATTGTAATAATGTTACAACAACATCTATATTATTTAATTCATTATCTCCTCCAATATTATAAATTTCTCCAATATTCCCATTATATAATATATTATCTATAGCAGAACAATGATCATCTACAAATATCCAATCCCTTATTTGTTTACCATTACCATAAATTGGAATTTGTTCATGTTTAAATGCTTTAGTAATGATCATAGGAATAAACTTCTCTACATGTTGTCTAGGACCGAAATTATTTGAACACCTGCTGACTATTCCCGGAAAATTATAAGTATTGCAATATGATAATACCAATAAATCAGCAGAAGCTTTTGAAGCAGAATATGGATTATTTGGATGCAGGGGAGTTGTTTCAGAAAATTTTTTATCATTTTCAACAGATCCATATACCTCATCTGTGGATATTTGGATAAATTTAAAATCGTCTTTGAATATATTATGATCTACATTTTGGTTTATACACTCCATTAAATTGAATACACCACAAATATTTGATTGTATAAATGATGATGCGTCAACAATAGAACGATCAACATGTGTTTCCGCTGCAAAATTAATAACCCCAGTAATATTATATGTTTTAAAAATGAAATTAACAAGATCTGTATCTGATATTTCAGAAAGCATAAATATAAATCTTTTATCTTTCAATAAAGATTCTATATTACAAATATTCCCAGCATATGTTAAACTATCTATACCTATTATAGTCTCATTTTTATATTTATTCAAATAATAATAACAAAAATTAGAACCTATAAATCCAGCAACTCCTGTAACCAATATCATAATTTATCTCCATTATATGATTCAATAATATTTATATGTTGACTTGAATTTGGTTTGCGTGCTACAATTGTATAATGAATTGGCATTAAATCACGGTTAACAGTATTAACTTGATTTAATTCAAGTATTTCAAAATTATTCAATAACACTCTTAATCCATGCTCAGTAAATCTCCAACAATCTGGCAACGGTCCATGAATTCTGAAATTAAATGGTGTTGTTATAAAAAGTAAACCGCAAGGTTTTAATATTCGTTGCATTTCTATTATAGCATTAAAAGGTTGAAGAACATGCTCTAATACTTCAGTGCAAACAATATAATCAAAATAATTATCTGGAATCTGTTTGTTATAACTACACAAATCCCCAATAAAATTACAACCAGATTCTGAATCTATATCAAATGTATCAATAATTATAGAATTCGGAAAAAAAGATTTTGCACCCCCATGAATTTGTGGAGCTATATCTAACAATTTTCCAATATTACAAGAATATTTTATAGCAGAAGTTTTTAAAAATAAATTTACACTCTCTCTAATAACAACCAGATACTCAATATCCATTGCACTTATTTTAACAACATTCAAAATAATTCCTCCATAAGTATCTCAATCATACTACAATCAAAAGTCATAATTTGTTTAACCTCATGCACATTATACCGTTCGCTAAAACTATCATCAATGAATATAGCATTTGATTCATTCATATAATCAACTTTATTTTCATCTTCTTTTACCCAAATAATCTCATCAAATAAATTCTCAATGCGATACTTCATTAAAATTTTTGTTAAATTATAATTATGTTTTGTTATAAGAATTAGACGTTTTTCTTTATTAACACATTGATACAAAAATTTAATTAAATTTAAATTAATCCCATTATTTAAAATTAAAGTATCATCCAAATCAACATATACACAATCATATTGAATATCACATTTATAATGATTAGTTAATGCTCTATCCAATATAATATCAATCTTATTAGTTAAAATATTAATTGGTAATCTTTCTTGTTCGTATAAACTTAGTAATGAAAAATTCACTCCTAATACACGATTCAAAGTCATAGTACCTGCTATCCTTGGAGCAATTTCTAATAATTTAAAGACGCCGTCAAAATCTTGTTTTAATTGAAAAAACCATGCCCCATATAATAACAATTTATTAGATATTTTAGTAGCATATTCAATAAAAATTGGATTATCATTAACAATACAATTCATTGTAATCCCATTTCTGATTCGTGATCTCAATCTACCTTTACAAAATAATAAACCACACTCTCTATCTGAAAAACAATCTATTGTATACTCTAATCCGGGAAGATATTCCAATACTATATAATCTTCATTATTTGATAATACACAACTCAACTCCTGCTTATTATGACAAATGTGTGTATCTTGTGATCCTTGACCCACATCCGGTTTAACAAATACCGGAAATTTAGTAATTATATTTAAATCTTTATACATTGTAGGGGTTGGAACAATATCATGAAAAAAATCATATGTTCGAGATTTTGACCGCGTTATTAAACATGTCTCTATAGGAGAAGTAATAAATTTAGCATTAATTTTACTACAATTTTTTGATAATGCTATAATTACATCATCATGCGCAGGAAATATATAATCAATTTTATATAAATCTATAACATCGTTTAACTGTTGAATCCATGTGGATGTATATACAGAATCAACAATAGTATAATTTTTAAATACGTATGGTGCATGATTATTAAAATTTTCTCCAACTGAGAATAATTTAACATCTTTACACTGATACAATGCTTTATAAATCTCCAACCCAATTTCTGTTCCTCCGGGAAATATTAATATATTATAAATTTTCATTATGCCCCCACTTAAGTTTAATCTCACCAGAAGCTAAAGATAACAAATATTTTCCGTAATCAGTATTTCTTAACCCGCTAGCTAAACACTCTAATTGTTTTGCATTTATATAACCAGAATGAAATGCAATTTCCTCTATACATGCAATATATAAACCTTGCCTATTCTGAATTGTAGCAATAAATTGAGCTGCATCTAATAAAGAGTCGTGAGTTCCAGCATCAAACCATGTCGTACCCCTTCCTAAAATTTTTACATTTAAATCCCCCTTTTGTAAATATAATTGATTTAATTCACTAATTTCCAATTCTCCACGCAATGATGGTTTTAATTGCTTTGATAAAGAAATTACATTATTATCATAAAAATATAATCCGGGAACTATAAAATGAGATTTTGGAATTGTTGGTTTTTCAACTATTGATATAACTTTTCCATTTTCGTCAAACTCAATTACACCAAAATTCTCTGGGTGTTTATCATAAATTCCAAATATTGTTGCGCCTTTTTGTTCTGCTATAACTAAACGAAGTGTTATTGATAATGTTTGACCATAAAAAATATTATCTCCAAGAATTAAAGCAACATTATCACTTCCAATAAATTTCTCCCCTATAATAAATGCTTCTGGTAATCCATTTGGGGCATCCTGTATCATATAACAAATAGAAATTCCCAATTGGCTACCATCCCCCAACAACTCTTTATATTTTTGAAGATCTAATGAAGTAGAAATAATTAAAATATCTTTTATTCCAGATATCATAAAAATTGACAATGGATAATAAATCAAAGGTTTATCATACACTGGAATAAGATGTTTTGAAATAATCTTAGTTAATGGATATAATCTAGTTCCAAACCCCCCAGCAAGAATTATTCCTTTCATAATTTCTCCTTAACTAAAGAAACATATAAATCTTCAATTTTTTTAATATTATCTTTTATATGAGCATTTAAATTACGTACAGTTTCATATGCACTATCCCCCATACTTTTTCTAATATTTGGATTCATATATAACATTAAAATCATTGATTTAATATCAGAAATATGATTTCTATTCACAAGCAATATTGAATTTTCTGAAAACACCTCTTGAGCCGGATTCCAATTACATTGATCAAATAGTTTTGAATAATCATCTGTAAAAGAAATTAATGGAAGATGTAACATTGCCGCATCAAATAGCGTAGCACCCCCACCAGACGGATAAGTATCTAAATATATATCAGATATTGTTAAATATTTTTCATACATATTAGACCACTCAAAAATATGTACTCTCAATTTAAGATCTTCTGGTATTATACTTGATAATGAAAAACCAAACTCTTCAATACCAACAATGATATAATGTAAATATGGTAAGTCTTTCATAGATTCAAAAATTAACTTCAAAAATTCTTCACTTTGAAATTTTGGATATCTTCCAGCAGAAATTATTACTATAGCATCATCCGGTATTCCAAACTCTTGTCTTGATACCATAGATAATTTTGGATCAGTAACATATGTAAATCCACAATCTAAACATGGAACTGGAGAATCAAGTATAATATGTTTGATCCAACCTATTCCAAAATCAAATGATGGGGGGATAAATTGTGCCGGGTTTGCAAATATAAAACCAATACGTATTGGGGCAGGATTTAATGCAGAAATAAAAAAATGTTCAAAATTTGCTAATGCAGCAGTAGTTATAAATATATGAGGTTTAAGATTATGCATTTTTTTTACAATAGATAATATTTTTGAAAACCCGTGTTGAAATACTGGAGCATAGTGTATTTTACATTTTGTCTTACCAAATTGTTTTATAAACACTCTACCAGAACTTCGCATAATTTGTATCCAATTTTCTGTTATAAATATATGAATTTCAAACCGCGAATCATCATGATATTTAACAATATTTAATAAAATTTTTGGAAGAATTGATGTAGACTTAAGCATTCCATTAAGTAAATATATAATACGTATTTTCTCATTAATTTTTATTGGTTCATGTGATAAAGGAATACAAAAATCTGACAATTGAATCTCAATAAATTGTAATAATGGAAAATCATAATCATATTTATCAATTTTCAAATAATTAGCATATGTATATTGCCACATATTAAAATAATTTATAGCAGATGTATAATCTTTATTAATTAGAGCACTTGTACCAAGTTGTTTATAATACAATTTTATTTTATCAATCTCTTCAAATCGTTCAAGATATTTTAAATAAATCTTACCATTAGCCTCATCAAAACCAGATTGAATCCACGCTCTTTCAGAACTAGTATACCCCCATTGACAAAGTTGTGCGTTATTAGAATCAAATAATAATACCGCTAATTCACTATATAATTTTACACGATCTTTAAAATTAATTTTCATAATGAGATTCAAAATCTCATTATCAGATATAAAACCAGTCTTTAATTTATTTTGAAAATCTTCAGATAACATTTTCACCAATCCACGATAATATAACCAGATGGATTACTATGCCATGGAAATTTTTGAATATTTGGTTTACATCCAAACACATCATCAAAATATTCATCTATAGCATAAGATTCCCCACCATACGTATAAACAGCATATTCATCAAATATTATCACACCACCCTTTACCATTAATGGAACGAATTGTTCCAATGCAATTTTTGTAGGTTCATATAAATCAACATCTAAATTAAGTAATGATATTCTAAGTCCATTTCCCTTTTCTTTTACAAATTTTGGAATCGTTTGTATTACATCTCCTTTTATAAATTCAATTCTGTCAATATTTTTAATATGTTTATCACAATTCAACGCATCTTGAGCAAAAAGTAATGTTTGCTCCACAAATTCTCCCCCAAAACAACCACCCCTCTTAACATCGGTCCTCTCATTAATTCCACCATCAATTTGAGTAATTTCAAGAAATCCTTCAAAACTATCAAACCCGTAAACTTTTTTTCTTATATCAGTTGGACAAAATATTTCACATAATTTTGCCCACGTAAATGTAGAACACCCACGAAAAACCCCAAGATCAATAATACTTCCGGGTAACATATATATCATCTTAAACAATTCATAGTGAACCAAAAACCGCGCTAAATTACAACGTGGTGTAAACACAGGAAAATTTTGAAACAATTCAAATACACTTAAATTTGTATTACTAAAAATATGTTCAAGTAATTCTTGCTGTTTTTGATCAGATTCATGTCTTAATGTAATATTCTCCATTTTATCTCCTCCTTGCGACAAATAATTTTCGTGTTAACTGTTGATAAAAATCATATTCTGGATTATCAATAATTAATTCTTGCAATGCTTTATTCACTCCATCAAATGATGTAAACGCATCATCAAAACATAATAATGCTCCAGAAACAAGATAGGGTTCAATATTTTTAATATCCTTATATACGGCATTATATCCATGATCTCCATCTATAAATGCAAATTTACATCTAAATGTGGTAGGCACATAATGTTTAATTACAGAGGAATCTCCCCTCACCGGGAAAATAAAATTTTCGTATCCAAGATTTTTCATATTTTTTAAAAATATATTTAATAAATTCTCATTGTGTTTATACACTGGGACAACAGATTTATTATACGGCTCCTCCCATGCAGTTTGTTCAGTATATGCATTATATTTAATTCCATCAATTGTAACATTAAATGAGTAACTTTTATCAGCATTTTTAAACCAATCATTTTTATTTGGAAATAAATCGATACATATAACTTTTTCAACTTTAGTCAATTGTGCTGCAAGCCCCAACACCGAAGAAGTTTTTCCACACCATGAACCAATCTCTATAACATTTCCACAAACATTTATATTTGCACAAAGCAGTAAAAATATAGAATATAATTGTTCAAGATCTGAAAATCCACAAATGGAATTAGTCATTGTTTCAATTTGTTCTATTATAGGTTTTTTAATATTTACATTCATAATAATTCTCCATTTTTAATAATAAATTTAATTAAATTACAAATTTTTTTTATATCATTTTCAGTTACTGACATTCCAGTTGGAATAATTAAAACTTTTTTAATTAATTTTTCTGTCTCTACCAATCTTACTTGATCGTTTGAATTTAATGTTTTATATGGCTCCATGTTATGACATCCGGGATAAAAATATCTACGGGCAAGAATATTCTCTTTTTGAAGTATATCGAGTATTTTATCCCTCGAAATATGAGTTATATTTTTATCAATCTCACTAACAATATATTGATAATTACACCTCTCATTAAAATTGTAATCTATTACAGTAATTCCGGAAATATTATTTAATCTTGTACGATATTCTTGATAATTTTTAAAATTTATATCTATAAAATGATCAATACTATCTATACCAACCAATCCCATAGCAGCAGATAGTTCATTCATTTTACCATTAATACCAACACTTACAACATTATCATTACCAGAAAATCCAAAATTTTTCATCAATCTAATTTTATAAGCGAGTTGATCATTATTAGTTACTATAGCTCCACCTTCAAAAGTATTTAAAAATTTTGTTGCATGAAAACTAAAAACTTCAGCATCTCCAAAACTCCCAATCATTTCTCCATGATATGAACATCCAAATGCATGTGCGGCATCAAAAATTAATTTTAAATTATGTTTATAAGCAATATTACATAATAACTCAACATCACATGGTCTACCCCATAAATGAACTCCTATGATTCCACTTGTATTAGATGTAATTAAATCTTCAATTTTATTTGGATCTATATTATGTGTAACTGGATCAATATCACAAAAAATAGGAGTGAGTCCCTGCCATTGGGCAGCATGAGCTGTTGCAACAAATGTAAACGATGGCATTATAATTTCTCCAGTCAAATTTAATGCTTTTATTACAAGTTCTAAACCAATTGTTGCATTACAAGTAGATATACAATTTTTAACACCAAGATAATTCTCAATAGACCGTTCAAATTTTTGAACAAATGGACCATTGTTTGTTAACCATTTATTATCAAGAATTTCATTAAAATATTTATTTAATTGTTTACGATTTCCAATATTCGGTCTTCCAACAGGAATTGATTGTTTAAATAATGGATTACCCCCATTTATAGCTAAATCTGATATAATTTGTTTCTCAAATTTCATTTTATATTATTCATATTATGGATATATAAGTTTTGTTACCACTAAACATAAATATCAAGATATCAAATAATAATTAGGAGATTGAAATGAAAATTTGTATTTTATTACCAAGATTTAATAAAAATCCATTTGTATATGATGACAAAGATAACGATAAAAATTACAATTATATGTTTCCTCTAGGATTATCTTATATATCAGCAAGCCTTAAACAAAATAATTATGACGTAAATTTTATAAATTTAAATCATTATAAAGGTTTAATAAAAGACATAATTGATTGTGAATTTAAAAAAAATAAATATGATTTTGTTTTTACTGGGAGTTTGTCCTTTTATTATCCAAATATTAAAGATTATGTTAAATATATTAGAGAGATTTCACCAACAACTAAAATTGTTTTGGGTGGGGGAATTATTTCATCACAACCAACAATTATGTTTAATCTTATTAAACCAGATTATATTGTTATAGGAGAGGGTGAACAAACTGTAGTTGAATTATTAAAATGTATTCAAACAAATGGAGATTTAACACAAATAAATGGTATAGGATATATAAATAATAATATATTAATATTTACTAAACCACGCGAACCCATTTTAAACCTCGACTCTCTCCCATTTCCAGATTATGAATCTTGTGGTTTAGACGAATATTTAAATCATTTATTACCTACAAACTATATCGGATTTGATACTTTTGACACTCCACGTATATATCCATTACTCATGAGTAGATCCTGTCCATTTGAATGTACATTTTGTTATCATCAATTAGGACAAAAATATCGTCAACGTTCAATTGATAACATCCTAGATGAAATACAATTTGCTGTTATAAAATATAAAATAAATATATTTACATTTTATGATGAATTATTCTCTCATGACAGATCGCGAATAATAGATTTTTGCACAAAATTTAATGAACTTCGTAAAACATTACCATGGGTTATAAAATGGAACTGCGCCTTAAGAGTTGATAATATCGATGATGAACTTGTCAAAATTATGAAAAATTCTGGATGTTTTATGATTAGTTTTGGTTTAGAAAGTTATAGTAATGTTATACTCAAAAGTATGAAAAAACACATCACCCCAGAACAAATTAATAATGCAATTCATATTGTTTCAAATAATAATATTGCAATTCAAGGAACATTTATTTTTGGAGATCCGGCAGAGACATTAGAAACAGCACAAAATACTTTAAATTATTTTAAACACAACCAAAATATTTTAAAAGGGGGTGTACAATTAGGTTTTATTATGTTATTCCAAGGATCCCCATTATATAAATATTGCCTCTCCAATGGAACTATAACTAACGAAATTAATTTTATTGAAAATCGCGCCTCAAATGGATATATATTTCACAAGCCACAAAATTTAACAAATTCTTTATCGGATAAAAAATTTAAAAAATTAAAAAATAATATTATGACGACTATTTATACAACAGGTTACTATACCCTTCCCATATTTTTAACAAAGGGTGAATTACATATAAAATGCCCCTATTGTAATAATATATCAATTCTTAAAAATGTAATAGCTCCAACCGGAATAAATAGTCAAAATGTTGGGTGTAGATATTGTAACGGGAGATTTTATATAGTTTCAAAACATTATTATATTTATATACACTTATTAAAAATTATAGGATTTTATAATACTATAAAATTACTCTCTATAATATCAAAAATAAAAAATAAACTCAATTTTAAATTTTTTTCATAAGAATTTTAACTGCACACTTTAACCATAATGGATACTTTCCAATCAAAACTTTATTAATAGCTTCTATTTTATTATTACGTACATCACCCAAATATCTTTTTGATATATTAGTTGCTTGTTCTGGATGAATTCTATAAAAAGAGCCGAGTTCTTGTATAGCCATACATTTAAATCGATCTAAAAATAAATTATATAATAATAATCCATCACAATCTGTTCTTTGATTTCCATCAGTCCACTTAGCACTCCTCATATAAGAAGATTTTCTAAACATAAGAGTACTACTATTAATAGGATTTCCAAAAAACATTCTTATAAAAACAAAATAAGGAAATTTAAGAATATAATTATCAAATAACAATAAAATTTTATGAGCATATCTTGTAGGCAAAGGCATCCAAAAATAATTAAAAATTTTTGATGTCTCTAATGTTTTACCAACGCAATTTATATTATTATAAGACCAATCCACACCTGTCTTTTCCATAATATCAACCTGATGTTTTAATTTATCTGGATTTGCATACATATCATCTGCTGACAATCTACAAATATAATAACCTTTTGCCTCATCGAATCCTTTTCTTGATGAAAAACATTCTCCCATATTTACAGAATTTTTTAAATATTTTACTGTTGAAAATTTTGAAATAACTTCATACGTATTATCATTACTGCAATCATCTACTACAATAATTTCTATATTTGGATATGTCTGATTCAAAATTGATCCGATTGTATCAGGTAACCATTGGGCAGAATTATAAGATGGTATTACTACAGACACCAAAGGCATATCAATATAACCATTCTCTAATATATCTGATAATATTCTCATTTTATTCTCATATGTAAAGTGTTTTACACGCTCTCTTACTTTTCCAATATTAGATAAATCAAATTTCAATGCTAATAATATAGCTTCTTTTGTTTTTTCAATATCACCATATGGAACAACAATTCCAGAATCCCCAACAATCCACGGCAATGCCCCGCGATCTGTTATAACCGGGGTACAACCATACGCCATTGCTTCTAATAATGATATTCCAAAAGCCTCATTATATGAGAGTTGACAATAAACTTTAGCCTCCTTTAAAATTTGAATATATTCTTCACGCGGAAGTCTTGTTAAAACTCTCATCTCATTAGAGATTAATTTTGCTACTTCTCTAAAAATATGGACCCCTTTAGATATTTCTGCGCCTTCTGCCCAACATGCTGTAATTATAATATCTTTTTTATCAGGTAATACTTCATTACACATTTTTAAATCAACCCAATTTGGAATTACCACCACAGTTGCAGAATCAATTAAATTTTTTACAACACTCTTATAAGATTCTGATGGAACAATACATATTGTTGCATTTCTAACAACCCATCTAGATGCCGCGCCGCGTATTAAATTAAGTTGGTTTCCATATTTAAGTTCTGGTATTGCTGATACTTCCCACCCACCAATATTTACTAAACTAGGTTTATTAAATATTTTTGAAAAAAATATTAATGGGATTGCATAATAATCAGCAAACCAAATATAAATTACATCAGATTTGTAAATATTATAAATATATTTTGTTAAAAATAACCACAAAAAATAAAAAATCCCCTCTCGTTTATCATTTATTATATCAAAATTGATAACTTTAATATTATAATATTGTTTTAATAATTCGAGATCCTGCAATATAAATGGACTTTTTAAAATTCCACAAAATAATATTTTAAGATTTGAGTTTATCATCTAACTTCTCCAATCTCCTAATAATATCATCTATTTTAATATTTACAGTCTCAACACTCTCACATATAATTACAAATTCGGGATTTAAGTTAACATTAACATGACTGGTTTCCTCTTTCCAAATTCCTTTAATATCATATATATATCCAACTAACCAACATACTATAAAAAATCCTACTGGTAATACAACATATACAATAATAGTCGGGATTCTATAATATATAAATGTTCCCTCCCACACTTTTGCAAAAGTAAGTATACCAATAGCGGATGTAAACATACCCACAAATCCAACCCCCATCGAATATCGCAAACGTAATCTTGCAACAAATTTCTTAAAATCTATCATGGATAAGCCCCCAATATAATTTTTGCCACAACTTTGCTAACATCTAAAGACTCATATTTATCCGGGCAAGTTCTCTCAATGTTATACAGCGATTTCAAATCTACAGCAACTTTGATACCTCTTATAATATCTTCAGGTTTATATCCACATATAATACTACTTCCACTCTCAACGGTCTCAAGACGCTCATTGGCAGTTCGTATAATTACATGCGGAATTTTAAGAATTGAACACTCTTCCTGTACAGTTCCAC
>Ga0315278_10004324_pt1 | contig 12801 bp, 10 predicted proteins | sample YL17G06_0_MG_FD_203880 | JGI IMG/M metagenome (GOLD analysis project Ga0315278, IMG submission 203880) | Sediment microbial communities from Yellowstone Lake, YNP, Wyoming, USA - YL17G06_0 | ecosystem: Environmental > Aquatic > Freshwater > Lake > Sediment | place: USA: Wyoming | collected...
ATGCCGCCCGCTGGAAAATTTCGGTGCGGCAAGGAGTTACGACGTCCGCGCGCCCACGGGTGGGCGCTACGGGGCCGCCAAGGATAGCGGAGCGGGCGCGACCGCGCAAATTCGGCGGAGCCGCAGCGCCCATGCCGGGGAAAGCCGCGGGGCCGTGCGAGGCATGGACGCCGAGCCCGGAGCCCCCAGGGATGGGTTCACGGCGTCCCCGCGGCTTTCCCCGGCGTGGGCCGCGGCTCGCGGCAAATTACTTTCGGCTGGCTGCGCGGCCTGCGCTGCGAGCGCCGATCAGCTACGGTTCGCCCGCCGCTGACGCACCGCTTCGTAGAGCACGACGCCGGTCGCGACGGACACATTGAGGCTTTCCACCGCGCCGGCCATCGGAATCGAGACCAGCTGATCGCAGCACTCGCGGGTGAGCCGGCGCATGCCCTCACCCTCCGAGCCCATGACGATCGCAGTCGGACCGGTCAGGTCCGCCTCGAAGATCGTCTTGTCCGCATCGTCGGTCGTACCGACCAGCCAGAGCCCGCGATCCTTCAGTTCGCGCAGCGTACGGGCGAGATTGACGACGGCCACGAACGGCACGCTCTCGGCTGCGCCGGCGGCCACCTTGCGCGCCACCGGGGTCAGGCCGGCGGCACGATCACGCGGGGCGATCACGGCAGCGACTCCGGCCGCGTCGGCACTGCGCAGGCACGCGCCGAGATTGTGCGGGTCCTGCACGCCGTCGAGCACCAGCAGCAGCGGCGCCCCGCGGGCCGACTCGATGGCCTCCTCGAGCTGGGTCTCAGGATCGCCGGCCTGGGGCACGATCTCGGCCACGACGCCCTGGTGGCGACCGCCCTCGGCCAGCTTGCCGAGGGTCGCGTCGTCCCCGGTGACGACCTGCACGCCGGCACGCTGCGCCAGCTCACGCAATTCGCCCAGCCGACCGGCCTCGCGGCCAGAGGCCAGCAGGACCCTCCTGACGCGCTGTGGAGACCGCGTGAGCAGCACGCGAACCGGATGAATTCCGTAGGCGACCGGATCCGCCATCAGCGGCGCCTGCGTCCCGAACGCGGATGCCGGGGTCTCGACTCGACGGCCATCTCACCGGCGAGTTCGAAGTCGATGCGACGGTCGTCGATCGCAACGTTGGTGACTCGCACCCGCAACCGGTCGCCGATCTTGAAGATCCTGCCGGAACTGCGCCCGACCATCCGGTATCCGGAGCTGTCGCGCGCGAAGTAATCCTGGCCGAGCGCCGACACGTGCAGCAGGCCGTCCACCTGCAGGCCCTCGAGTTGCACGAACAGACCGAAATCCACGACTCCGGAGACGATGCCGTCGAATTCCTCGCCCACCCGTTCCTGCATGTAGAAGCACTTGAGCCACGAAATCGCCCCGCGCGTGGCTTCGTCCGCACGGCGCTCCCGGAACGAGCAATCCTGCCCCAGCGCGGGAAACGGCCCGTGCGCGGCGACCAGGTCCTGCGGCTCGCCTCCGCGCAGCACCTGCCGGATTCCGCGGTGCACGACCAGGTCCGGATAGCGCCGGATCGGCGACGTGAAATGCGCGTAATGATCGAGCGCGAGTCCGAAGTGCCCGATGTTCCCCGGCTGGTAGACCGCCTGCGGCATGGAGCGGATCACTGCGGTCGAAATCAGTCCTGCATCGGCGCGCTCGCCGATCTTCTGCAGCAGGTCGCGCAGGTGCTCGGGCTTGATCTCGTCGGCCGGCGGCAGCCACAGGCCGAATTCCCGCATGAACTGCCGGAGCGTCTCGAGCCGGTCGATTTCCGGGAGCCCGTGCACGCGATACAGCGTCGGCACCTTGTGCCGGTCGAGGAAGCGCGCCGCCGCCACGTTCGCGGCGATCATGCATTCCTCGATCAGGCGGTGCGCGTCGTTGCGCGGCTGCTCGACGAGCGCCGCGACGCGGCCTTGTGCGTCGAACTTGAGCTTCAGCTCGGGGGTGTCGAGCTCGAGCGCGCCCCGGCCGCTGCGTGCCCGCGTGAACGACTTGTAGGCGCCGTGCAGCGCCAGGAGGCGCTCCCGCACCTGCTCGAGGCGCTCGACGTGGCGGGCATTCGGCTGCGCCAGGAACGCGCCGACCTCGTGATAGGTCAGGCGCGCGGCCGAGCGCATCACGCCCTCGAAGAAGCGCGAGCGCGTGATGCGGCCGTCGTCGCTCACCCGCAGTTCGCAGCACAGGCAGAGCCGGTCTTCGTGCGGCACCAGCGAGCACAAGCCGTTCGACAGCGCCTCGGGCAGCATCGGCAGCACGCGGTTCGGGAAATACACCGACGTGCCGCGGTTGCGTGCCTCGACATCGAGCGGGCTGGCGGACTTCACGTAGTGGCCGACGTCCGCGATGGCGACGATCAGCCGCCAGCCCGTGCCGCTGCGCTCGCACCAGACCGCGTCGTCGAAATCGCGTGCGTCCTCGCCGTCGATCGTGACGAGATCCATCGCCCGGAGGTCCTCGCGCCCCGCAATCGCGTCCCGCGCAATGGCGCGACCGTAGGCTTGCGCCTCCGCCAGCACGTCCGACGGGAACTCGAACGGCAAGCCGTGCGAATGAATCGCGATGTCCGTTTCCATGCCGGGCGCGCCATGGTCACCGAGCACGCGCGTAACGCGACCCACCGGCTGCGCTAAGCGCGACGGCTGCTGCGTCAGCTCGACGATGACCACCTGCCCGCTCTGCGCGCCGCCGAATTGCGAGTCCGGTACGAGCACGCGGTGCGTCATCCGCGGATTGTCGGGAGTCAGGTACGCGACGCCCGACTCGACCTGCAGGCGCCCGACGACCTCGCGGGTGCGCCGCTCGAGCACCTCGACGATCGTGCCTTGCGCCTTGCCGCGGAAATGCGCGCCTTCGATCCGCGCGGCCACCCGGTCACCGTGCATCACTTCCCGCATCTGCTGTCCGGAAAGGTGGATCGCTGCGGAGGCGTCGTCCGGCAACAGCAGGCCGTCGCCATTGCGGTGCGCCTGCACCGTTCCGACGACGAGGCCAGGCAACTGCTCGCGCAGGCAGTACTGGCCGCGCCGGTTCGGCACGACCTCTCCGCGCTGGGAAAGTACGCCGAGCTGCTGTTCGGCCTGCCCGGCGTCAATGCCGAGCGCTGCCGCAATTTCTTCCAGCCGGAGCGGTCGCTGCGCCTTGCGCAGCAGGCCCAACAGGGCGGACTCCGGCGATTGCGTGGACCGGCCGGCGGCCCGCGGACGTGCGCCGGCGCTGCCGGGAGCCGCGCCGGGAGGCCTGTTTCTTTGCCTTCTCATCGTTCCTTCGTTGACAGCCCAGGGGGCCGCCAGTAAATTGCGCCACCTTCCAGCGCGGCCCCAAAGCCGTGCCGCGACCTAAGCCCAGGTGGCGGAATTGGTAGACGCACTAGTTTCAGGTACTAGCGGGTAACACCGTGGAGGTTCGAGTCCTCTCCTGGGCACCATCCGCCGGCCGGCCGTGGCCGAACGCTGCATCGGGTCCGCCCTTGCGGCGGATTTTGCACTGAATTCAGGCACTTTGCGCGAATTCCTGCGCCGGTGCGCGAACACCTGCGGGCACCTGACGCCAGCGCTCAGATCGAGCGCGAGATCAGTTCCTTCATGATCTCGTTGGTGCCGCCGTAGATCCGCTGCACTCGCGAGTCGGTGAACATCCGGCAGATCAGGTACTCGTTCATGTAACCGTACCCGCCGAACAGCTGCTGGCAATCGTCGATCACCTTCTGCTGCGTGTCCGTGACCCACCACTTGGCCATCGCGGCCGTCTCGGTGTCGAGCGTGCCCGCGACCAGCTGCTCGATGCAGCGATCGACGAACACGCGCGCGACGCGTGCCAGCGTGGCCGCCTCGGCCAGCTTGAAGCGCGTGTTCTGGTAGGCGCCGACCGGCTGGCCGAACACCTGGCGCTCCTTGACGTATTTCGCCGTCTCCTCGAGCGCGCCTTCCATCGCGGCGACGCCGCCGAGCGCGATGGTCAGGCGCTCGTACGGCAGGTCGCCCATCAGCATGTGCATGCCCTTGCCTTCCTCGCCGCCGAGCAGGCAACTGGCCGGGACCCGCATGTCCTCGAAGTACAGCTCGGAGGTGTCCTGGGCGGTGAGGCCCATCTTGTCGAGGACCTTGCCGACGCGGTAACCCTGCCGTCCTTCGGTCTCCACCATCAGGATCGAGAGCCCCCGGCTGCGATCGTTCGGATCGGTGCGCACGACCAGCATCAGGATGGTCGCGACGAATCCATTGGTGATGAACATCTTCGAGCCGTTCACCACGTAGTCGTCGCCGTCGCGCACGGCGCGCGTGCGGATCGCCTTGAGATCGGAACCCGCGCCCGGTTCGGTCATCGCGATCGCGCCGATCAACTCGCCGGAGGCCATGCGCGGCAGCCACCGCTGCTTCTGCTCCTCGCTGCCGTAATTGAGGACGTAATGAGCGGCGATGCTGTGCACGCCCTGCCCGAAGCCGGAAATGCCGCGACGGGCGGTTTCCTCGTACAGGATCGACTCATGGCGGAAGTCACCTCCTCCGCCGCCATACTCGACCGGCACGTCCAGCAGCAGGAATCCGGCCTGGCCGGTAACGCGCCAGGTCGCGCGGTCCACGTGCTTCTGCTGCCGCCAGCGCGGCTCGTGCGGCATCATTTCGGTCTCGACGAAGCGCGAGACGCTGTCGCGCAGCACGCGCAGGTCGTCGTCCATCCAGGGGGATTCGTAGGGTTTCATGGTCGGGGGCCCGCAGTCGACGGTCAGGTCGTAAGGAAGGATCAGTCGTAGGGATGACGCAGCACGATCGTCTCAGTGCGATCGGGGCCGGTGGAGACGATGTCGATCGGCACGCCGCCCAGCTGCTCGAGCCGCGCCAGGTACTTGCGCGCGTTGGCGGGCAGGTTCGAGAAATCGGTGACGCCGCCCGTCGACTCGGACCAGCCCGGATGTTCCTCGTAGACGGGCTCGCATTCCGAGAAACGATGCGGCAACAGCGGCACCTGTTCGCGGACCTCGCCGTCGATGCGATACCCCGTGCACACGCGCAGCGTATCGAGGCCGTCGAGCACGTCGAGCTTGGTGACGCAAAGGCTGGAGAGGCTGTTGTGCAGCACCGCGCGGCGCAGCGCGACCGCGTCGAACCAGCCGCAGCGGCGCGGCCGCCCGGTGACGGCGCCGAACTCGTGGCCGACGCGCGAGAGGTGCTCGCCGGTGGTGTCGAAAAGTTCGGTCGGGAACGGACCCGCGCCGACGCGGGTCGTGTAGGCCTTCACGATGCCGAGCACCTTGTGGATGTCACGCGGGCCGAGGCCGGTGCCGACCGCCGCCTCGCCCGCGATGGTGTTCGACGAGGTGACGAACGGATACGTGCCGACGTCGATGTCGAGCAGCGCGCCCTGTGCGCCCTCGAACAGGATGTTGCCGCCGCGCTTCATCTCGGCCTGCAGTTCCCCGCTGACGTCCGCGACCAGCGGGACCATGCGCTCCGACCGGGCGATCAGGTCGTCGAGCAGGGGCTGGAAATCGACGGGCTCGGCGCTGAAATACCGGCTGAGGATGAAGTTGTGGTAGTCGAGGACCTCGCCGAGCCGGGCCGCGAGGCGGTCGCGCTGGAAGAGGTCGGCGACGCGCACGGCGCGGCGCGCCACCTTGTCCTCATAGGCCGGGCCGATGCCGCGACCCGTGGTGCCGATCGCATCTGCCCCGCGAGCGCGCTCGCGTGCCCGGTCGAGCGCGATGTGCGAAGGCAGGATCAGCGCGCAATTCGGGCTGATGCGCAGCCGGTCGTAGACCGCGACCCCTTTCTGCACGAGCGCATCCGCCTCGCGAAACAGCGCCTCGAGCGAGAGCACGACGCCGTTGCCGATCAGGCACTTCACGCCCGGGTGCAGGATGCCCGAGGGTATCAGCGACAGGACGGTCTTGTGCCCCTCGATGACGAGCGTGTGGCCGGCATTGTGGCCGCCCTGGAAGCGCGCGACCGCCGCCACCCGCTCGGTGAGCAGGTCCACGATCTTGCCTTTGCCTTCGTCGCCCCACTGGGCGCCGATGACTACGAGATTTGTTGCCATGGAAATCTACTGGGGAAATCTACCGATTCAGTGGGTTCATCAGCCCGCGCCGCGCACGAAATAGAGCAGCAGCGCGCCCGCGATCATGCTCAGGAGCCCACCGATACGCAATGTGCGATCGTCGAGCGTCACGAGCCGGGCGAGCGTGCGCCGCATGCCTGCCGGATTCGCGAAGGGCACCAGCCCTTCAAGCACGAGGTAGAGGGCGAAGGCCGCCCAGAGATCACGCCATTCCATGTCCGTCTGCGGGCTGGCGCCGGCCGGTCAGCGACCGGAGTCCTTCAGGTACTTGAAGAACTCGCCGTCGGGCGCGATCACCAGCACGTCACCCTGCTTGCCGAGCGACTTGCGGTACGCCTGCAGGGCGCGGAAGAAGGAATAGAAGTCCGGATTGCGGCCATACGCTTCTGAATAGATATCTGCCGCGGCGGCATCACCCTCGCCCTTGGTCATCTCGGCCTGCCGGTAGGCATTGGCCAGGGTCTCGGTGCGCTGGCGGTCCGCGTCGGCTCGAGTCTGCTCCGACACCGCGGAGCCTTCGGCGCGCAACTGCGCCGCTTGGCGCGCGAAGTCCTGGCGCATGCGGTTGAACACCGACTCGCTCACTTCCTCCGGCAGCTCGATGCTCTTCACGCGCACGTCTACCAGCGCGATACCGAGGTTGCCGACGTTGGCGCCGGCGATCTTCAGCACCTCGCCGAGGAACTCGCTGCGCTCCGCCGCCACGACCTGCTGGATGGTGCGCCGCGCGATCACGCTCTTGATGCCGTCCCTGACGATTTCGCCGAGCCGGCGATTCGCGACGTCCTCGCTGCCGCCCGCGGTCGAGGTGTAAAAGCGGGCAACGTCGCTGATGCGCCACTTCACGAAGATGTTGATCCGCAGGATCTTGCCTTCGCTGGTGAGAAACTGCTCCGCCGGGTAGTCCTCGGTCAGAATGCGCTTGTCGAACTTCTTGACGTTGTGCAGCAGCGGCACCAGGAAGTGCAGGCCCGGATCGAAATCCGCCTTCACGATCCGGCCGAACTCCATCTTGATCGCGAGCTCCGTCTCACGAATGGTGAACACCGACATCGCGAGCAGCACCGCGACGAACCCGGCCAGCAGCACTGGCAGCAAGCTACGGTTCGGCATCAGCGTGTCCCCCGTTCGCGGGTGGCCTCGACCGTGCTTACGGCGGGCACCTCGGGCGTGGTGCGGGCCGCGGGCGCCGTGGCCGGTACCTGCCGCTGTTCGTCGAGCGTCAGGGTCCGCGTGCGTCCTTCGGTGAGTTTATCTAGCGGCAGGTAGATCATGTTGCCCGTGCCCTTGGTGTCGACCAGCACCTTGTTGGTGTTGCCGAACACTTCTTCCATCGTCTCGTAGTACAGGCGCTGGCGCGTCACGCCCGGGGCGCGAAGGTAGCTCTCGAGCAACATGACGAAGCGCGCAGCCTCGCCCCGCGCGTCGGCCACGATACGTGCCTTGTATGCGCTCGCGTCCGCGAGCTGGCGCGCGGCCGAACCCTTGGCCTTCGGCAGGATGTCGTTCGAATAAGCCTGCGCTTCCAGGGCGAGCCGCTCCTTGTCCTCGCGCGCCTTGATCGCGTCGCGCTGCGAACTCTGTACCTGGTCCGGCACGTTCACGCCCTGCAGGTTGACCGTGGTGACCTCTATGCCGGTCTTGTACGAATCCAGCGTGCGCTGGATCAGTTCCTTGGTCTTCGCGGTGATCTCCTGGCGCCCGGCCTCGAGCACGAATTCGAGCGTGCTGCGGCCGACGACCTCGCGGATCGCGCTCTCGCTCACTTCGCCGAGGGTGGCCTCGGGTTCGCGGACGTTGAAAGCGAAGGGCACCGGCTCGGCGCGCCGGTACTGCACGGCAATGTTGATATCGACGAGGTTCTCGTCGGACGTGAGCATGCGCGTCTGGTCGCTGAAGCTCTCCACCGACTCGATATTGACGATCTGGCGCGACTCGATGGGCCACGGCAGGTGCATGTTGAAGCCCGGGCCGGCCGTCCGGACGAACTTGCCGAAGCGGGTCACGACGGCGCGCTCCGCCGCGTCCACGTTGTAGATCCCGGTGGCCGCCCACACGGCCAACAGCACCAGCAGGACAGTCGTGACGCCGAAGCCGCGCATCGCAGCGCTGCGGCGATCGCCGCCGTCACCGCCGTCACCGCCGCCACTGGAGCCCCCGCCGAAAAGTGTCGACAGCTTGCGTTGCAGGTTGCGCAGGGCCTCGTCCAGGTCTTTCGGACCCTGGTTGGGGCGGTTGCCCCAGGGATTGCGGTTCCTGCCCGGTTCGTTCCAGGCCATGGGTTGGTTTGCTCCGGGTTGACTTGGGCGTCAGCTCACTGCCGTGAGCCGATCGGATTGTAGGAACGGCCCGGCGGCCGCACAAGGCGAGGATTCCGCCGACAGTTCGACGCCCTCCTCGCGGCAGATTCTTTCCAGCTCGTGGCGGCGCAGGCTGACCTCGACCTCGAGCCAGCCGTCATCCAGCACGCGCTGGCCCAGTACGGCGCCGGCCTCGAACAGCCGGGCCCGCGCGCGACCCTTGCTCGGGGCCATGCGCATCCACCCGTGGCGCAGGTCCGCGCCGAGGCTCTCGTGCAGGGCCTCGAGCAGGAGGTCGACGCCGGCGCCCGAATGCGCCGACAACCAGATCCGCACCGGCCGGCCGTCGGGCCCGCGCTCGACCCGCGGCACATCGCCCGTCCGGTCGATCTTGTTGTAGACCTCGATCTGCCGCAGCTCGTGCGCGCCGACCGACTCGAGCACTTTGTTGACCTGTGCAATCCGCTCGGTTCGCTCCGGGTCAGACGCGTCGATGACGTGCAGCAGCAGTTCCGCCTCGCGGGCCTCCTGCAGCGTCGAGCGGAAGGCCGCCACCAGCTCGTGCGGCAGGTCGCGGACGAAACCGACCGTGTCGGCCAGCGCGGTCTCGAGACCGGGCGCGAGCGCGAGCCGGCGCACCGTCGGGTCGAGCGTGGCGAACAGCTGGTCCGCGGCGTAGGCCTTGGCGGACGTCAGGCGGTTGAACAGCGTGGACTTGCCGGTGTTCGTATACCCGACCAGCGTGACCGTCGGAACCTCGGCGCGCTTGCGCTCCTGGCGCGTCGTCTCGCGCTGCACCAGCACCTTGTCGAGACGGTCGTTCAGGATCTTGATGCGCTTGCCGATCAGCCGGCGATCGGTCTCGAGCTGGGTCTCGCCCGGTCCGCGCAGGCCGATGCCGCCTTTCTGGCGTTCGAGGTGGGTCCAACCGCGCACCAGGCGCGTCGACATGTGCTGCAACTGGGCGAGCTCGACCTGCAGCTTGCCCTCGAAGGTGCGGGCGCGCTGCGCAAAGATGTCGAGGATCAGGCCGCTGCGATCGAGCACGCGGCACGCGAGTTCCTTCTCCAGGTTGCGTTCCTGGCCGGGACTCAACTGGTGATCGACGACGACCAGGTCAGCGCCGAGCGCAGCGATGCGCGCGCGCACTTCTTCGACCTTGCCGGTGCCCATGAAGAACCGCGGATCGGCGGACTTGCGCGTGGCGATCATCACTTCGAGGACCGTCGCGCCAGCGGAGCGCGCCAACGCGGTGAACTCCTCTACGCGATCTGCCTCGGGTGCGCGCCCGAGCCCGATGCAGACCAGGATTGCACGTTCACCGCTACCCGGTCGGTCGAACAATTAGCCCTTACCCTCGCCGCGCATGGCCACGTTCAGCCCGCGGGCGCTTCCTCGACCGGCGGTAGCTCATCGTCCGCCGACAGGCGTACGTTGCGGGCCGGGACGACGGTGGAAATCGCGTGTTTATAGACCATCTGGCTGACGCTGTTACGCAACAGCACCACGAACTGGTCGAACGAATCGATCTGGCCCTGCAGCTTGATGCCGTTGACCAGATAGATGGACACCGGGATGCGTTCCTTGCGGAGCGCGTTCAGGAAGGGGTCCTGCAGGGACTGGCCCTTGGCCATGGTCGAGTCTCCTTTTTTTTCGTGCCGTACCGTTCCTGCCGCTGACTCTTCCCTGAGACGGCCGTGACGCCCGTCGCAACCTGGACGGAGCAAGAACGGCTCAGTCTAACACAGGGCTGCCGCACCCTCGCCCGGCAGGGCTCTCCTAAGACCTTGCACGATGGGGACAAGTTCCTGTTCTTCAAGGGATCGCAGCCAATGCACCGCCGCGTCGCCGCGCAGCCAGGTGAGCTGGCGCTTGGCGAGGTTGCGGGTGGCCTTCTGTGTCTCGCGAACGGCCTCCTCGAGGGAGCGGCGCCCGTCGAGGTGCTCCCAGAGCTGGCGGTAGCCCACCGCCCGCACGCTCGGCAGGTCCGGGTTCAGGTCGCCCCGGGCGCGCAGGGCCTGCACCTCCGCCAGCAACCCGTCGGCCATCATTTCGGCAAACCGCGAGTCGATCCGCGCGTAGAGCGTCTCGCGGTCTACTGGCAGCAGCGCGAATCTGGCCAGCCGCAGCGTGGACGGTTCGGCCAGCTTTTGCAGCACCGACAGCGGCTTCCCTGTGAGTTCGATCACCTCGAGCGCGCGCTGGATGCGCTGCGCGTCGGCGGGCTGGATGCGGGCAGCTGCCTCGGGATCCCGGCTCGCCAGTTCCGCGTGCAGCGCGGGCCAGCCCCGGGCCCGGGCCCGTGCGTCGATCTCCGCCCGCGTAGCCGCATCGGCCTCCGGCAACGGCGCGATGCCCTCGGTCAGCGCCCGGAAATACAGCATCGTGCCGCCGACCAGCAGCGGCACACGACCCCGGCGGCGGATCTCCAGGATCAGCGAGGACGCGTCACGGCGGAAACGGCCGGCCGAATAGGCCTCCGTCGGGTCGCAGATGTCGATGAGGTGATGCGGCACCTGCGCCCGAACTGCCACGGAAGGCTTCGACGTACCGATGTCCAGGCCGCGATAGACGAGCGCAGAGTCGACCGAGACGATTTCCACCGGGAATCGACGCGCGAGGTCGAGCGCGAGCGCGGTCTTGCCGGTGCAGGTCGGCCCCATCAGCAATACCGCATCGAGCGGCTGCATCGCCTCCGCGCTCATCGTCCGCGCAGGAACAGGCGATCGAGTTCATCCATGCCGAGGAACGACCACGTGGGCCGCCCGTGGACGCACTGGTCGCTGCGCAGCGTCGCCTCCATTTCGCGCAGCAGCGCATTCATCTCCGGCACGCCGAGGCGGCGATTGGCTCTCACCGCCTGGTGGCACGACATCGTCCCGAGCGCCCGCTCGAGCGCCTGATGGGCGCCGCCGGCGCCCTGCTCGCGCAGGTCGGCCAGCATGTCCTTGACCAGCGTGGCGGCGTCGATGGACGGCAGCAGCGCCGGGACCGAGCGCACGACCAGCTGCGTCGGGGCCATCCGGGCGAGGTCGATGCCGAGTTCATCGAACAGCGCGCGATGCGACTCCGCCTCCTCCGCATCGGCCGGCGAGACGTTGACGATCACCGGCACCAGCAGCGGCTGGCTCGCAATCCGTTCACCGGACAGCGCCGCCTTCAGGCGCTCGTAGGTCGTCCGCTCGTGCGCAGCGTGCATGTCCACGAGCACGAGTCCGCCCTGCGCCTGCGCGAGAATGTAGATCCCGTGCAACTGCGCGATTGCGTAGCCGAGCGGGTGCTCGCCAGCCGGCGGTAATGCAGACTCTTCCAGTAGCGATGGCGCCGCGGTCGCGAAGGCCGCACCCGCCCCGGGGGTGTCCCGGACTGCGCCACCGAGCGCCGAATAGAACTCAAGCGCCGATGTCCGCGGTGCGTACTCGCGCGCGAGTTGCGGGAACTGGAAGTGCGCGGCCGGGATCGCGCCCTGCGCGGGCTGCGACGGTCGCGTCTCGGCGAGCGCGCGCTCGACCGTGCGGAACAGGAAGTCGTGGATCAGGCGTGGCTCGCGAAAACGGACCTCGAGCTTCTGCGGATGCGCGTTGACGTCGACCCGCGCCGGATCCATGTCGAGATAGAGCACGTAGGCCGGATGGCGGCCATGGAACAGCACGTCGCGATACGCCAGTCGCACGGCGCTGCCAATCAGCTTGTCGCGCAGCGGCCGGCCGTTCAGGAAGAAGTGCTGTTGATCCGCCTGGCTGCGGGCATAGGTCGGCAGGCAGAACCAGCCGTGGAGGCGCATCCCGGCACCCTCTTGATCGAGCTTCAGCGCATGGGTGATGAATTCGTCGCCGAGCACCGCAGCCACCCGGGCGTCGCGCGAACGCTCGTCGGCGGCCGGGGGATAGTCCGCCAGCGTGCGGCGCGCCGAGAGCAGCCGGAACGCGACGTCGAAGCGGCTCAACGCAAGCCGCTCGACGAGCCGCTGGATCTGCGTGAGTTCGGTGCGCTCGGAACGCAGGAACTTGCGCCGCGCCGGCACGTTGAAGAACAGGTCGCGCACCTCGACCGACGTGCCCGGCGGGTGCGGATGGGGAGCCGGGCCGGTGATCTCGCCGTCCACCGCGCTGACGGCGTACGCAATCGCGGCCGCCGCAGGCCGCGACACCATCCGCATGCGCGACACGGACGCGATGCTGGGCAGCGCCTCGCCGCGAAACCCGAGCGTGCGCACGGCCTCGAGGTCGCCGATGCTGCTGATCTTGCTGGTGGCGTGGCGTGCCAGCGCGAGCACGAGTTCGTGCTGGGGGATCCCCGAGCCGTCGTCCCGGACGCGGCACAGGATGGCTCCCCCGTTCTCGATCTCGATCTCCACCGAACTCGCGCCGGCGTCGAGGCTGTTCTCGAGGAGTTCCTTGATGACGGACGCCGGCCGTTCGACCACCTCGCCGGC
>Ga0315278_10004326_pt1 | contig 12798 bp, 10 predicted proteins | sample YL17G06_0_MG_FD_203880 | JGI IMG/M metagenome (GOLD analysis project Ga0315278, IMG submission 203880) | Sediment microbial communities from Yellowstone Lake, YNP, Wyoming, USA - YL17G06_0 | ecosystem: Environmental > Aquatic > Freshwater > Lake > Sediment | place: USA: Wyoming | collected...
AATAGGATAGGGATAAGGATTGGGATTATGATTAATTTTTTCCTTTATGGTTCTTAATTCCCAACCAATAACTACACCCTTTTCTATATCAACATCAGCCATCGGGAAGTCAGTACCTGCAGCCGGTACAGTATATGGAAGAATATCTTTTATCCTTCCGACCTCATGAATATTATCGATATTCTGGATATCGAGCACAACAAGATCAACATAACTATCTGTATACATTATATATCCTGATATAGAAATATCAACTACCCCTGGCAATTTAACAAATAACTTCTTTACAGGAGAAGCGGGGTTGCTGTTATCAAAAACATGAATTCCTTTTAATTCTTCAACTATGAAAATATAATTATCTTTAAAATAGATCTTCCCCGGATTTATAAGGTCTACATTTTGTTCCCCGGTTATACCCTCCCGCAAATCTTTAAATGACATATAAACAGGCGCATACCCCTTGTATTCCTTGTAAGTAGTATCTTCGCAGGAATAAAAGAATATTGAAAACAAGAAAAGAAGCGTAATAATTGGAATGATTTTTGCTTTCATCAGAGTTAGATTTAGTCTCAATAACCAAGGCAAAAATCATGCTAAACTATTAACCACTTAACCTAAATTATTATGAAAAAACACCTGTTAATCGTTATAGTACTGATATTCATTCTTTTCCCATTATCAGCCCAGAAGACAAAAGATGTACTTTATTTGAAAAACGGAAGTATGATCTACGGGAAACTTGTGGAAGTAACCGATAGTCAGTATAAGATTAAGACTTCCGATGGCAGTTTATTTATTTATTCATTACAGGAGGTTGAAAAATTTGTTAATGAGACTCCGCAGTTTGATGGCAGGAAAAAAAGTGGTTCCGGATTTGCCCTCGAAGCAGGCTTTCTTGTAGGTGCACAAAGCACTGAATATGAAGCACCATTCAGTTTCAACTTTCTGGTCAGCTATACCGCCAGTACTAAGAATATTATCAGTCTTGGATCAGGTGTGGAATTTTTAGGCGTCCCGTTTACACCCCTTTTCCTTGAATACAAATATCTTTTAAAAGACAAAAAAACTTCCCCATTTCTGTTTGCAAGAGCAGGTGGCCTTTTACATCTGGGTAGTGATGAGGAGAATAATACCGATTATAACCAATATGACAAGAAAGATTTCAAAGGAGGATTTTCATGTGCATTGGGAACCGGAGTTTCCTGGGCAAAGGATAACATCGAAACCTATTTAAGTTTTGCCTACCGCTATGCTGCAACAAGCTATGTTCAGAAGAATTATAATAATTATGATGCCACCTATAAAAACTCCTATAACAGGCTGGAAATAAAATTTGGTTTCAGATTCTGAGTAAAATAATAGATTACCAGTCTTTATTAAAGAACCTGAAACCTGAACATGTTTTTTTCATTGGTTTTGGTAAAAATATTTTCTATCTTGTAACCTTATGTTTCAGATAAGATTATTTAACGAATAAACAAACAGGAGGTGCATTATGGCTGTAGAATATCTTTGTAAAGTTTGCAGGGGCCATCTGAAAGTTAAAACTTCCATTGTCCTTGCAGCTCAAAAGGCAAACAGTTCCACCAGAGGATTGGTATTTTTGAATCCTGAGATCGGGAACTATATTAAAACCACACATCCTTCATTCCAGGTTAAAGAAGGTGAAGAATACATATATACCTGCCCTATTTGTCACTCACAATTAAATAGCGCCAAGTACCTTCACCTTGTAAGAATTATTATGATCGATGAAGATGGGAAGGAATACAATATTTACTTTTCGGGTATAGCAGGTGAAAAATGTACTTATAAAATAAGTGGAGATAAGTTAGAAGAAAGAGAAGGCCCTGATGTGAAGATTTATGATAAATATTTTGAAGTACCCGAGGAAGACAGGAAATATCTTTAGGATAGAAAAAATCTTTGGATATACCTTAATAACCCATTTTGCTTTTATAGTCTCTCTACTTCCGCACCCATAATTTCAACCGTGTATCCGTCTGATCAGCAGCCTCATTATACAAATCAGTAATGAGGTATTTAATAGGTCTTTTATTTATCCGGTTGAGGATATCGTAAACCTCCCTTGTATTTTTTAACATAAACATAGAATCAATTCAGGCTTTTTTCTCTCGCTGAATAATCTTATTTTTGTTTACAATAAATGAAACTCTAATTTGATATTAAATGAACATTGATGTAAACCAAAGAGCTGCCGATAATATTCGTATACTTGCCATGGCGATGGTGGAGAAAGCAAAATCAGGTCATCCCGGCGGCGCAATGGGTGGTGCCGATTTTATCCATATTCTCTTTTCCGAGTTTCTGAATTTTGACCCCAATGATCCTGCATGGATTAATCGCGACAGGTTCTTGCTCGATCCCGGACACATGTCGCCGATGCTCTATTCAATCCTTACTCTGACCGGTCATTTTACCACTGAGGAATTAAAAAACTTCCGCCAATGGGGCAGTCCGACGCCGGGACATCCCGAACTTGATGTCATGAGAGGTATTGAAAACACTTCCGGACCACTGGGGCAAGGGCATACCATGGCTGTGGGAGCTGCAATAGCGGAAAGATTTCTTGTTGCCAGATTCGGAGAACTATTTGCTCATAAGATATTTACATTCATATCTGATGGTGGCGTTCAGGAAGAGATTTCTCAGGGAGCAGGCCGTATTGCCGGATTTCTTGGACTCAACAACCTGATCATGTTTTACGATTCAAATGATATCCAGCTCTCAACTGAAACGAAGGCAGTAACAATTGAAGATACCGCCATGAAATACCATTCATGGGGATGGAATGTAATTAAAATCGACGGTAACGATCAAAACCAGATAAGAGAAGCCCTTACTTCAGCATTCAATGAAAAAGCTAAACCCACCATTATTATCGGAAAAACAATAATGGGTAAGGGACTAGTAGATAATGATGGAAAAAACTTCGAAAGGAAAACCTCCACACACGGTATGCCTGTCAGTGAAGCAGGCGGATCATTCGAAAAATCGCTGGTCAATCTCGGAGGCAATGTGGCAGATCCTTTCCAGGTATTTGAAGAGGTTAAACAACACTATAATAATATACTTGCTGAGAAAAGTAAAGCTGCTGCTGAATGGAAGAAACGAAAAACAGATTGGGCCTCAAAGAACAGCGAACTGGACAGGAAGCTTCACTCCTTTTACGCCGGAATCATTCCGGAGATTAATTATAAAGCGATTCAACAAAAAGAGGGATCAGCCACAAGGGCTGCTTCCGCAGCAATGTTGAGTCTGTTTGCTACAAAGATTGAAAATATGATCGTTGCTTCAGCCGACCTTGCAAACTCCGATAAAACTGACGGTTTTCTTAAAAATACTCAACCTTTTAAAAAAGGGGATTTCTCGGGTGCATTTCTCCATGCAGGTGTTTCAGAACTTACTATGGCATCAATCATGAACGGCATGGCTCTTCATGGAGGTGTTATTCCGGCATGCGGCACATTCTTTGTCTTTTCCGATTATATGAAACCAGCCGTAAGACTGGCGTGTTTGATGGGATTGCCTGTAAAATACATATGGACACACGATGCTTTCCGTGTCGGAGAAGATGGACCAACTCACCAGCCTGTTGAACAGGAAGCGCAGTTGCGGCTTATGGAACATCTTAAAAACCATCATGGAGAAAACAGCATGGTTGTTTTACGACCTTCAGATTCCGTTGAGACAACTGTTGCCTGGAAAATGGCCCTGGAGAATAAAAAGACACCGACTGCTTTGATCCTTTCAAGGCAGAACATCAAAGATTTACCGTCGGATAATAACGACAGATATACAGATGCCATTAAATCGGAAAAAGGAGCTTACATTGTTCAGGATTGTGCCGGTAAACCAGATATTATTCTTATTGCCAGCGGTTCAGAGGTAGCTACCCTTGTTGAAGGTGCAGTTCTTCTAAGAAATGACAAACTGAATGTCAGGATTATCTCTGCTCCATCAGAAGGATTGCTCCGAAATCAACCTGAAAGTTACTTTAAATCAATCTTGCCTGAGAATATTCCTGTTTTTGGATTAACTGCAGGATTATCAGTTACATTACAGGGACTTGTTGGTCCGAAAGGTGTTGTATGGGGAATGAATAGTTTCGGTTATTCGGCACCATATAAAGTACTGGATGAAAAGTTTGGATTTACAGCTGAAAATGTTTATGGTCAGGTAAAAGATTATCTGGCTAAGAATAATAAGTAAATATTAAGATCATTCGGTAAAGGCCGCCTCCTTAACGACCTTTTTTTTTTACAAATATTTTCAGAATTGGTTTGTGTTTAGTATATTAGACCAAAATTCTTAAGTAAGAATATTTGTTATGAAAAAAATAATTTGTATCCTGATTTTCATGTCATGTTTTTTTGTCCGGCCTGCATTCAGCCAGGTTGATTCCCTTGATCAACCGTACGCAGTTGCGGATACTCATAATGTAAATATCAGACTCTTCGAAAGTGACGAATTGTTTGACATAACCCTGCGATTTGATATTACATATTACAAAAAGAAAAGATCTGATATAGAATATCTTGATGCCATTCTGACATATCACACAAGCGATACAGATTCGATAAACAAAAAAATAAAACTGAGGGCCCGCGGAATATTCCGCCGTGGTTATTGTGATTTTCCTCCATTAAGCTTAAATTTCAAAATGAAAGATTCCATTGGGGGAGAATTCAGCGGCATAAATAAATTGAAGTTGGTATCATATTGTAAAACAGGCCAACAGGAATATTTATTAAAAGAATACCTTGCATATAAACTATATAATGTACTCACAGATAATAGTTACAGGGTAAGACTTCTTAGAGTTAATTATATCAATACCTTTAAGGAAAGCAAGCCGATTAAAGAATTTGCCTTCGTTATTGAACCAACAGAAGTTTTAGCTCAACGGACAAATTCCTTTGAGGTAAAACCAGCTATCCTGTCTCAAAAAAACATCAAATCTGAGATGATGGACAGAATGGCGATTTTCAATTACATGATTGGAAATACTGACTGGTCAGTTCCGATTCTACATAATGTATTGGTATTGTCACAGGGTAAATCAGAGAGACCTGATCTTGGCGTGATAGTATCCTTTGATTTTGATTATTCTGGTCTGGTGAATACAAATTATTCTGTTCCTTTTGAAGGCCTGGGCATTGAATCGGTCCTTGAGCGGCGTTACCTCGGGATATGCAGAAGCGAAGAAGTTTTCATTAATGCCCTGAGAGAATTTTCAGATAAGAAAGAAGAATTTTACAAAGTCATAAATGAATTTCCATATTTAAAGGAAAAAACAAAAAAAGAGATGATTGTTTATCTTGATGGTTTTTATAAAGAGTTCGATAAACGAAACACTATTGTATCTAACCTGCTTGGTGGCTGCATAAGTTTTTAACCTTCCTTAATTCAAAAAACTATGTCAATTGATTCACTTGCCCTTGAAAATACCTTATGGAGCACATTACTAAGATTTATTATTAATCTTGTGGTCCTCTTTGTCCTTATCCGGGTTATCTATTACAAATATTCAAAGAAAGAAGAGTATCTGTTCTCTTTTTTCCTCATGGGGATCATTATCTTTCTGATTTGTTCATTACTCAAAACGGTTGAAATTCAAATGGGAATGGCGATTGGCCTGTTTGCAATTTTCGCAATTCTCCGTTTCAGGACGGTAAATTATTCTGTTAAAGACATGACATATATCTTTGCTGTTATCGGTGTTTCGGTTATCAATTCACAAGCCAATCTTTCACCACCGATAATTGGAGCCATTGTTATTAACTCTGTAATTTTAATAACTACATTTTTTCTGGAAATTTTTGTGCATAGAAAAGCCTTGACATCTCTCATTATCATCTATGATAAACCACTACTGCTTACTCCTAATTTTAGGCAGGATCTCTTAAAAGACCTTTCTATCCACACAGGACAAAATATTGAAAAGGTCAAAATCAGAAAAATAGATATAAATCGGGGTAATGCTGAAGTTGAGGTCTTTTTCAAGGATAATAATATCAATTTAATTAATACTAACTCAGAAAGGATTATTAATTGACTTTGACAGGACACTTAAGCCACTACCTTCACTTGACTTGGTTTCTATCTGCTTTTCTTTGGTGTCTGCCTGGAACACTTTGCTGTTAATAGAACCCTTCAAAAAACTACAAAATAGTAAATTCTTAATATATTTAAGAGTGAAGATATTCATGGTTTTGGTCCTTCATATTTCTTTCTACCTTTGTCGCTTCAAATTTAAAAGATGCAATACGATATTAAACCAGGTATTAAGGGACTTATTTTTGATCTCGACGGAACACTTGCAGATACTATGCCGTATCACTTTAGAGGCTGGAAAATAGCCTGTCAGAAATTCGGTGCTGACATCGATACGGCTTTTTTAAGGAAACATACCGGTAGCCCCGGTTGGATAATCGCCGATGAGATTATTAAGAAATGCAACCTTAACGGAAGAGTTACGATCGATCAGTTAATGGATGAAAAACTTATCGAGTTTTATAAAGAACAATATCTGGTCAAATCTATTTTACCAGTCGTGGAAATTGTAAAGAAATATCATGGAATATTACCTATGGCTGTAGGAACCGGGGGCCACAGGGAAGCTGTCGAGCGTACACTGGCAATTACTGACCTCCGTAAGTATTTTGATATCATTATAACTGCCAACGATGTGAAAAGTTTCAAACCTCATCCGGAAACATTCTTAAAATGTGCAGAGCAGATGAAAATTAATCCTGAATTCATTGAAGTGTTTGAAGATAGTGATCTTGGTATTGAAGCTGCCATTGAGGCCGGCATGATTACCACCGATGTGAGATCGTGGTATGATTCGAATTGGTAAGGCTGGTTTCGCGTTGATCGTTTCGTCGCGAATCGTTGCTCGTTGCCAGTTAGACTAAATTCTCTACTGGAATTCCTTCTGTGTCGTCCATACCTAACATGGCATTTATCAATTTAACTTCTGAATATTTAAGAATATCCTTATAAGAAATGATAGCTTCAGTTATCAGGCCTTTCTGTAGCAGGCTTGCCCGTCTGGTACCAGGCAACAGATATGTTGAGGGCGTTACCCAGTTACCTTCTAAATCCCTGAATACAACATTTGCATACGAAGAATCTGTTACCATCCCTCTTTTTATAATAAGTATTTCATCACATTCACCATGTATTTCCATCAATTTATGAATGTTATCCCTCTTAATATATTTGTAGGGATAGCTTATATTGTCATCCATGATCAGTTTTAGTGATCTGACGGATCTGATATTATAGGGTATAAACTCAATTTTTGTGGCTTTATCATCATACTCAACACGGCATTTATAAACTCCTTTGCCTGCAAATGCAGGAACACGGATAATCTTCTCAAGGTCAGGTTTGTTCCTCATTCCAAATAACCCAAATAATGACCTGTTCATTCTTTCATTATGAAAGTTGATATTCAGGAGTGACCCATTTTCAACTTTTATTGTTTCAACCAACAGGGACATATACTTTCGATATTAGTTCTTCGTATTCTTTAACCGGATCGCTTAGATAAGTGATCCCGCCCCCGCTTTTAAAAAATAATTTATCCGAATCTTTTTCAATAAATCTTATCATGACAGCACTATCAAGATATTTACCATTAAATACTCCAAAGACACCGGTATACCATCCTCTCTCATAGTTTTCACTCTCTCTGATTATTCTGACAGTCTCCTTCTTTGGCGCTCCCGTCACAGATCCCGCCGGTAACATACTTGTGATAATCTCACCAAGATGGCTTTCATAACCATTTTGAAGGCTCCCTGAAATTTCGGAGCTCATCTGAAGCAATTCACTGCTTGCTGACCTGATTCTGTCAATGTATTTGTAATTGGTAACCACAACATTAACTGCAACTTTACTCAGATCGTTCCTTATCAGATCAACAATAGTATTATGTTCTGCTTTTTCTTTTTCATCATTAAGAAGAATCTTCTCTGCATCAGGAACGGAAAAATCTATGGTGCCTTTCATGGGGAATGATTTAATCGTACCATCCTTTATCCTTACAAAAATTTCAGGTGAAAAAACCACAAAACTATTATAATAAAGAAGCTTGTACTTTGCGACACTTGCATTAAAAATTTCTTCTAAAGTCGCCTCTGTTTCAATAAGTGTTGGAAATGTCAGATTCAGAAGATAACTGTTCCCGAGACTGATATTCTTCTGAACATTTCTGAAAGCTTCTGAATATATGCTGAATGGAACCGGATGCTTTTTGAAAGAAACAGGTTTAGTGTAAATTTGCCCTGGATAGACATTCGAAAGCAGGGGTGTAAAAAATTTTATCCCGGGGGGAACTGAATTCAGTTTATGTATCTCCGGATCTTTCATATCGAAATCAACAATAAACATAAATGGCTCTTTATCTGCACCATACTTATTCATTAAATCAATAAAATTATCTATGGCCGTTCCTGACATAAAAATATTGATTGTTGACAACTACGATTCATTTACATTGAATATCAGCATGCCATCTCGCCTGCATTTTTTTTAGCAGAAAGAAGACAATAAGCTCCTTTGGTAACAATTCTTGCAGCATTTAAATTAATTCCATCAGGAATTATTATTTCAGTAAAACCCGATCCTGAAACACCCTTTTTAACTTCGATCATCCGATATTCGGTGAATGCTTTCCCCACTTCTTCTTTGTCTTTTTCGAAAGCAAAGATATAATCCTTATCATCGAAACTTACTATTGCCTCAGAAGGAAGTGATGTTACTTTATTATCAGATTCTTCAATATAAGCGTTCACATACATTCCAGGCAAAAGATTTTTACATGAGTTGGTGACAGCTGCATAGACTCTGAACGTTTTATCATCGCTGACCGATTTCCCGGTTTGCGAAATAACTGCTTCGTGTTTTTCAGATTCATTGTTTATATAGAACTTTACTTTCTGACCAGTGACCACCCTGTCAGCATCTTTTTCAAAAAGTATCAATTCCAGAAACAGCTTATCACTGTTTACAATTTCGAACAACACATCAGTAGGTGATACATATTTTCCGATATTAACATTAACTGCCTTTAGAAAGCCTTTAATCGGGGATGCCAGGTTAACAGTACTGCTTATGTTGTCTTCACTGAGTTCAGGTGGGTTGATCCCAATTAGCCCCAGCTTCTGTTCCAGTGATTTTACCAAAGCCTTAAGGTTCTTGTATTCCACGGTAACCTGTTGAACGTTTTGTTCAGAATAGACATCATCTTTATATAAATCAGTATGACGCTTAAAATCTGCTTCAGCAAATATGAGCTTGTTTTTTGCCTCCAGGTAATTCTGTTGAATATCAACAAAATCCTGGTTCTCAATCACTGCAAGGGTCTGCCCCTTGCTTACAGCATTTCCCGGAAGGAGATTTGTACTCTTAATAAAGCCTCCCAACGGCATACATACAGTTGCAAGGTTTTGAGGTGCGACAGAAACAATTCCATTGACTTTGAGTATGTTACCAATCGAGTGCATTTCAACAACACCCAATTCAATATTTGCCAGTTTGATCTGGTCTTCACGCAACTCAACAATATCTTCCGGCAGGACTTCAACCACCCTGGCTTCAACTGTCGGCTTATTTCCCTTGCTGCAAGAGACTAAGCAAATAAAAAGTCCTGAAAAGATTAATAATGTTTTATAACTGAATTTTGTCATGATATTAATTGTTTAAAATATTTTACCTGTGATGTATTCTATAGATATAATTGTCTGGTTGCAGTTGTTCAGAGCATCAAGATAGTTCTGTCTGATTGATAACGCCCTACTCAAAGTCAACACATAATCAAGGTAATCCAGCACACCTGCTCTATAACTGCGGGTTGCCTGTTCGATTATCAGGTCGGCCTCAGGTACAGCCTGCGTTTCATAGTAATCAATACTTGAAGAGAATTTACTATACTCATCGAGTAATGACCGGTAATTTCCGGCAATTGATTTGGAATAATATTCAGCATCTGTACGCGCAACATTCTCGCTGATTTTTGCAGCCTTTGCTCTTGAGGTATATGGAGTAAACCATAGCGGAATTGCAATACCGGCCTGAACGCCTGTAAAGCGGAAGTCCTGCCCGAAATTGCGAGGCACACCATCAACATCCTGCGTTCCGATAATTGTCTGACTAAAATAGCCAAGGTTTATATCGGGGAGCATCTGACTTCGTTCAAGCCTCTTCTCGATTTGAGATACTTCGACCTGCTGCTGAACATATCCCAACAAAGGATTTTGCTCAACTGAAGAACTATCATTAAGAAATGAAAAACCAATTCTGTGCAAATCCTTTTCTGCCGGAATGGGCATTGATTTACTATTTAGAAGTATATTTAGCTTTCGGCTATAAATACCAATATCGGCTGTTACCTGGTACAACTGGTTTTTTATTTCGAGGCTTTGCGAACGGGCTGTGATCATTTCGAGCCGGTTTGTTTCACCGACCTTTGCTCTAAGTTCAGCTGCTCTTAAAAAGCCAGAATACAGACTATCCTGATATGACAGCAATTTTTGCTTTGCAGTCAGAAAAACATATTGCCAGTAAACCTGTTTCACCTGAGTGGCTATTTCAAGCTGTGAAACCTTAAACTGCCATTCACTGCTTTTAATATTTGCATTTGCCAGCTTATATCGGTTTAAATAAACCGAGGGGAATGCAAACGATTGGGAAACAGCAAAACTATTGTCATTGGTATAAGAGTTAAACTGGCCGTATTGTCCGTCTATAACTGTTTTAGGCAGGTCAAGAGCTGCCCCTTTAAGAGCCTTCCTTACATCTATTGATAAAGTTGCTGATTTAACAGCCAGGTTGCTGTCTAATGCGGTTTGAATGGCATCATGCAAATTAATGGTCCTTGTTTGCTGTGCATTTGTGATATTAAAAAACGACGAACCAATATAAAACAACAATAGTAAAGACAAGGTCTTTACAGATTTACTTTTAAAGGAAAACCTGAATTTGCCTGATGAAAAGATAATATATAAGACCGGCAGGATTATTAAGGTTAGTAATGTAGCTGTAATAAGTCCGCCAATGACCACCGTTGCAAGTGGTTTTTGAACTTCTGCCCCGGCAGAGGTTGAGATAACCATAGGTAAAAATCCCAAAGCTGGGGCAGCACCCGTCAAAATAACAGAACGTAAGCGTGTATGCAAGCCTTTCAGTACCCGCTCGGTAATGTCAGTAACACCTTCTTTTTCAAGACGGTTAAACTCGGCAATTAGAACTATACCATTAAGAACCGCCACTCCAAATAACGCTATAAATCCGACACCGGCAGAAATTGAGAAATTCATACCACGCAACCACAGAGCGAAAACACCTCCGATAGCTGACATGGGAACCGCCGTAAAGATCAACAGGGATTGTTTCACTGAATGAAATGTAAAGTAAAGTAAGACAAATATTAAAAGCAGTGCCACAGGAACAGCAATGGAAAGTCTTTTCTGTGCGGCTTCAAGATTCTTAAACTGACCTCCATACGTCACATAATAGCCTGTTGGCAATTTGACTTTTTCGTCAATCTGAGCTGTAACATCATTTATTACACTTTGAATATCACGGTTACGGACATTAAACCCGATCGTGATCCTGCGCTTTGTATTCTCTCTTGAGACCTGTGCCGGACCAGATTTAATTGAAATATCGGCGACCTGTTCAAATGGGATCTGAAGACCATCAGAAAGAACTACAGTGAGATTTTTTACATCATCAAGACTCTGTCTGTAATCTTTATCAAGCCTTACTACCAGAGCAAAACGTTTTTCCTCATCAAATACAACTCCTGCCTGACTTCCGGCAAAAGCAGCACGTAATACAGTATTCACATCTTCCACTGATAACCCATATTGAGCAAGACGATCGCGATTATATTCAACCTGTACTTGTGCCAATCCGGTAACTTTTTCAACGTTTATATCTGCCACCCCGGTGATTGTCTGTATTATTTTTTCGACATCAGATGCTTTCTGAGAAAGAGTATTAAGGTCATCGCCAAATATTTTGATAGCTATATCCTGTTTTGAACCAGTCATTAATTCATTAAAACGCATTTGAATTGGTTGCTGAAATTCAAATTTAACACCCGCCAAAGCAACCAGTTTTTCTTCCATTTTACCAACCAGTTCCTCGCGTGTAGTTGCTGAAACCCATTCGCTTTTATCTTTAAGGGTAATAATGTAATCGCCTGTCTCCATGGGAGTAGGGTCAGTAGGAATTTCCCCGGCTCCTATTTTACATACAGCATGCTTAATCTCCGGAAAATTTTCCAGTAAAATTCTATTTGCTTTAATAACTTCATCCACTGTGTTCGTAAGAGAACCGCCCTGGAGAGTCATAACTCCTGATGCAAGGTCCCCTTCTTCAAGCTGTGGAATAAACTCACCTCCTAAACGGCTGAATAAGAAGAGACTGAACAGGAACAGTCCAATTGCCGAAACAGTAACCAGAACCTTTCGTCTGAGTGCAAAAGCAATTGCAGGATTAAATGCTTTACGGAACCAAATCATCAACAGGTCTGAAAAATTTTGTTTGTGACTTGTCTTCTTGCTAAGGAATAAAGCTGAAGCCATAGGTACATAAGTGAGCGAAAGAATTGCTGCTCCAATCAGAGCAAATGTAACTACCTGTGCCATAGGACGGAACATTTTCCCCTCAATGCCCACAAGTGCCATTATCGGCAGATACACAATTAATATTATTATCTGCCCGAAAGTTGCTGAACTCATCATTCGTTTTGCCGAA
>Ga0315278_10004330_pt1 | contig 12787 bp, 13 predicted proteins | sample YL17G06_0_MG_FD_203880 | JGI IMG/M metagenome (GOLD analysis project Ga0315278, IMG submission 203880) | Sediment microbial communities from Yellowstone Lake, YNP, Wyoming, USA - YL17G06_0 | ecosystem: Environmental > Aquatic > Freshwater > Lake > Sediment | place: USA: Wyoming | collected...
TCCATCGCGTCGCGAACCTCGTCGCCGCCAGCGTGCCGCTCGCGAGCTTCGCCCTGCGCCGGATGCGCGAGCTGGTCGGCGACCCGCTGCTCGTCGCGCGCGACGGCGGCCTGCAGCTCACCCGGCGCGCGCAGCGCCTCGCTGCGCCGTTCCGCGACCTGCTGGAGCGCATCGGCGAAGTGCTGGCGGGGCGTGACGTGTTCGATCCCGCGTTCTGCGAGCAGACCTTCCGCATCGCGGCAAGCGACTACGCGTCGTTCGTGATCGGCCCGGCGCTCGTGCGCGCGCTGTCGCAGGCGGCGCCGCGCGCCGCGCTCGCGTTCGAGCCGTTCGAGCCCGCGCACGCGCGGAGACGCCTGGCGGGCGGGGAGATCGACCTCGTGGTCGCGACGGGGTTACGCGGCGCGTCCGGGGCGCTGCGGTCCGAGGCGCTGTTCGCCGAGCGGTTCGCGTGCATCGCGGCGAAGCACCATCCGCGCGTCGCGAAGCGGCTTACGGCGACCGCCTACGCGGCGGAACGTCACGTCGTCGTTCATGCGCCGGCCGGGGCCGCGAAGGCCGATCCCGCGCTCGCGGATCCCGGGCGCAAGCGGCGCGCCGGCGCCACGGTCCCGCACTTCCTGCTCGTGCCTGCCGTCGTGGCGGAGTCGGAGCTGATCGCGACGCTTCCGGAGCGTGTCGCGGAGCGGTTCGCGGCGCGCTATCCGCTCGTCGTGCATCGGTCGCCGGTGCGGCCGGCAGGCTTCACGCTCGCGATGAGCTGGCACCAGGTTGCGAATGCGGATCCGGCGCGGGCGTGGCTGCGCGCGCGCGTCGGCGCGGTGGCGGAGGACGCGTGAGCGCGACGGACCTTCGTCCATCGGTCGTGGAGCGGCACGGCTAGCGATAGCCCCCGTCGACCATGAAGTTCTGCCCGTAGGCGTAGGAGGCGCCCGTTCCGCACAGGAACGCGGCGAAGGCCGCAATCTCGTACGGCTCGGCGAAGCGCCCGGCCCAGATCTTCGCCGTCTCTTTCGCACGCTCGTCGTCCGGCAGCGTGTCGTTCAGGCTGGTATCGATCCAACCTGGCGCGAGGCCGTTGATCCGGATGCCGGCGGCTGCGTAGTGCTCGGCGAAAATCTTCATCATGTGGCCCTGCGCAGCCTTCGACGAGTCGTAGTGGGCCGAGATCTGCGACTGCGAGTTGATGCCGTTGGTCGAAGTGATCAGCACGATGGCGCCGCGCACGCCGTGCGCTTTCATCCGTTCGGCAATCGCGCGCGTCGAAACAAAGCAGCCATGGACGTTTACCTCGAACACGTTGCGCCAGCCGTCCCGGCCGTCGAGCGACTGCGCTTCGATCGGAACGTTCGGCGAGACGCCGATGGTATTGACCGCGACACCGATCTCCGCGCTTGCCGCATCGGCCGCGTCTCCCAGCATTCGCGCCACCGCCGCATCGCTCGACTGGTCGAGCGGCGCGATGAAAGTCTTCACGCCCTGAGTCCGTACCTCGTTGGCGAGCTTCTCCGCCGCTTCGCGATTGCGCCCATAGGTGAAAGACACTGCCGAAGCGCCGTTCGCGACCACGGCACGCACGACCTCGGAGCCGAGACCGCCGGAGCCGCCGAGCACCAACGCGTGGCCTTCGATGCGACTCAGGTACTTGGAAGGTGGCATCGCTCACTCCTTGCAATGGGTGCGGATGCGTATCGTAGCCGCCGCGCTCCGAGCGCGGAAGCGGCTTCCGCTGTTTGAACTTCGCGCTCCTCGCTCCTTCCCCGCGGTTCGGTTTCGGCTGGATTCGCGTCATGCTCGATACGCTCAAACGTGCGCCGGAACGCTTTCCGCCGGCGGTTCGAGAAGCTTGTCGCCCGCGCACGGCGACCTTCCTATAGAGGGATCGATCCCGGAGAGATGAGCGCTAGAACGCGCTGTCGGGCCGGAAATTGGGTGCGCGCTTTTCCTTCAGCGACGCCATTCCTTCCTTCACGTCCGGGCCGGTAAAGCCGAGAAACTCGAGCGCGAGCGAGGCGTCGAAGCTCGGCCCCGCCATGCGCAGCCAGTTGTTGAGGCTGTACTTCGTCCAGCGGATCGCCGACTGCGAGCCGAGCGCGAGCTTTTTCGCCACCTCGAACGCCTTCGGCACGAGCTCCGCGTCCTCCACCGCGAGCGACACCAGGCCGATGCGCTCGGCCTCCTCGCCGCTGACCGTCTCGCAAAGCAGCAGGTAGTACTTCGCTTTCGCCATGCCGCAGAGGAGCGGCCACACGATCGCCGCGTGATCGCCCGCCGCGACGCCGAGGCGCGTGTGGCCGTCGATGATGCGCGCGGTTCTGGCGGCGATCGAGATGTCCGCGAGCAGGCCCGCGACCAGCCCGGCGCCGACCGCAGGCCCGTGCATCGCGGACACGATCGGCTTGGAGCAGTTGATGACGTTGTAGACGAGATCACGCGCCTCGCGCCAGACGCGCACGCGCGCGTCGAAGTCGCCGATCATGTCCTCGATCAGCTTCATGTCGCCGCCGGCGGAAAAGCCTTTCCCCTCGCCGCGCAGGATCGCGACGCGCGTCTCCGGGTCCTTGTCGACGTCGAGCCACACCTCCGCGAGCTCGCGATGCAGCACGTGGTCGGCGGTCGAGAGCTTGCCCGGCGCGCCCATGACGATCTCGAGGATGCCGTCGGGGTGGCGTTTCAGCGCGAGGCGCTCGTATCGGGCGTAGCGGTCGGTCATATCTTCTTGCTCCGGTTGGTCCAGTACGGCTCCCGCAGGAGGTTCTTCTGAATCTTGCCGATCGGGGTCTTGGGGAAGTCGCGCACGAACTCCACGATGCGCGGGCGCTTGAACTCCGCGAGATGCGCCGTGCAATGCGCGACGACCTCAGCGGCGGTGAGCGACGCGCCCGGCTTGAGGGCGATGTAGGCGGCCGGCAGCTCGCCGAACTTCTCGTCCGGCACGCCGAACACGGCGCACTCCGACACCGCATCGAGCCGGTACAGGACGTCCTCGACCTCCTTGGGATAGACGTTCTCGCCGCCGGAGATCAGCATGTCCTTCGCGCGGTCGACCAGCGTGACGAAACCGTCCTCGTCCATGATCCCCACGTCGCCGGTCAGGCCCCAGCCGTCGCCGTGCTTGAAGAACGCCGCGGTCTGCTCGGGCTCGCCGTAGTACTCGAGCATCAGGTTGTCGCCGCGCGAGGCGATCTCGCCCAGCGCGCCGGGGCCCACGCGAGCGCCGTCGGGCGCGAACAGCGCGATATCGACGTTGTAGCCCTGGCGTCCGACCGATCCCAGCTTGGCGGGCAGATCCCAGTCGCGCAGGCTCGTGAGCACGCCCATCTCCGACTGTCCGTAGATCTGCGTGAGCAGGAGGTGCGGAAGTCGCCTCTTCAGCTCGACCTGCACCCAGTCGGGCATCGGCGCGCCGGCGAACGAGAGCTTGCGCCAGAGCGCGAGCCGCGCCGCATCGAACGCCGGGTGCGACACCAGCGCGTTGGCCTGCGTCGGGACCATGAACGCCGCGGTGACGCGGTCGCGCGCCGCCGTGTCCATGAACTTCTCCGGCGACCACGGCGTGACGAACGTCGAGGTTGCGCCGACGAGCACGGCCGGCTGGAACATGATGTTCAGTGCCGCGACGTGGAACAGCGGGGTGACGATCGCGACCACGTCGCGTTCGTCGAGCGCTTCCTCGATCGCCACCGTGTGCGCGGTCACCGCGCGGGCGCGATGGCTGCACAGCACGCCTTTCGGGCGCCCGGTCGTGCCGCCGGTGTAGGTCATGCAGAACGGGTCACGCTCGTCGAGCGCGACGCGCGGCGGCGCCGCCTCTTGGCCGGCGATGAACGACTCGAAGCTCACCGCGCCTTCGGCCGCGCCGATCGCGACGTAGTGCCGGAGCCCGGGGCAGCGGGCGCGCACCGCCGCGACCTTTTCGGCGAGCAGGGCGTCGAACACCAGCACTTCGCTGTCGGACTTGTTCAGCACGTACTCGAGCTCGTCCGGAGCGTAGAGGATCGAGACGTTCACCAGCACGAGCCCGCTGCGCGCCGCGCCGAAGAAGACGATCCCGTACTCCGGCAGATTGCGCGACAGGATCGCGACCTTGGCGCCTTTGGGCAGGCCGGTCGCGAGGAGAGCGTGCGCGAACCGGTTCGCGCACTCGTCGAGCTCGCCGTAGGTAAGGCGCGTGTCGTCGCGGAGGATCGCCGGCTTGGCCGGGAAGCGCTCCGCCGAGCGGCGCAGCATGTCGCCGGTCAGCATCGCTCGCGCTATCCGAGCCTGGCGGGCAAATGCCTGAACCCCCGGAACCGCACGCGCCGGTCGCGCTCCGGCGCGCCGTCGAGCGCGATATTCGGATAGCGCGCGAGCAGGCGGCCGAACGCGATCCGGCCTTCGAGTCGGGCGACGTTCATGCCGGCGCAGGCGTGCGCGCCCTGCCCGAATGCAACGTGGCGATTCGGGTTGCGACCCACGTCGAGGCGGTTCGGATCGGGGAACTGCGCCGGATCGCGGTTCGCGGCGCCGACGCCGAGCGTCAGGAAGGTGCCGGCCGGGAGCGCCCGCCCGCCGATCTCCATCGCCGCGGTCGTCACGCGGTTGTTGAGCTGCAACGGGCTCTCGAAGCGCAGCAGCTCTTCCACCGCGGTGCCGACGAGAGCGGGCTCGCGCGCCAGGCGCTCGAGCTCGTCGCGATGCGTCAGCAGCGCGTGCATGCCGTTGCCGATCAGGTTGGTGGTGGTCTCGTGGCCGGCGTTCAGCAGTAAGATGCAGTTGTGGAAGAGCTCCTTCTCGGTGACCCGCTCGCCGTCGGACTCGCCCTGGATGAGCCGCGTGAGCACGTCGGCTTCCGGATCGCCGGGGTGCTTGCGCCGTTCCGCGCAGAGCACCGCGAGGTAATCGAGAAACTCGGTGGTTGCGCGATTCGCCCGCGCGAGGATTTCCGCGCCCGGCGCGGGCTCGAGCGCCGACAGGATCGCGAGCGACCAGCCGCGCAAGGGACCGCGCTCGGGCTTCGGAACCTCGAGTAGGTTGCCGATCACTTCGACCGGGATCTGGGCGGCGAAGTCCTCGATCAGGTCGACGCGGCTGCGCCCCGCCATGCGGTCGAGCAGGCCGTCGACCAGGGCGACCAGGCCCGGCTCCATGCGGGCGATCGCGCGCTGGTTGACCGCGCCCACGATTAGCCGGCGCACGCGCGTGTGCAGCGGCGGGTCGTTGAAGACGAGGCTGGTGGTGTGATGCTCGTAGATCGGCCCGTCGCCGAGCTTGGGCTTGAACTCGCGTTTCTTGTCCGAGCTCGCGCGCGGGTCCCGGTACACCGCGACGACGTCTTCGTAGCGCGTCAGAAAGAACGAGCCCGGCGCGAGCTCGTGCACCGGGTCGTGCTCGCGCAGGCACGCGTAGGAGGGGTAGGGATCGTCGATGAAGTCGCCGGGGACGCTCGTCAGCTTGAAGGCGAGCGCGAACTCGCGCGCGCTCTGGCGATCGGCGGGCGGGGCGCTCAACTTGGGATCCCGGTGCTCTGCGGCACGGCAGCGGATGCGAGGCCGCCATTCTCGACGATTGGCGTCCGCGGCGCTACCAGGCATTGCCTCGGCGGCGCGCGAGCGGACCACCGCGTTCTGGAGCGGTGATGTCTGGCGTGCGCTCGTGGCGCTGAAGAAATGGCGTCCGGACCTCGCGCTCCATACGGTCGGTGCGCCGCCGACGGGGCTCGGGGTGATCCGCAACCTCGACCCGGCCTCGCGCGTACTCGCGGAGAACCTCGACCGGATCTGCGCGGAGGTCCGCGCCGTCGGCTACGAGACCATCGCCGGCCGCAAGGCCGAGGCGCTCAACCTCGTGCCCAACGAATGGCGCGACGTGCAGGCGCTGCTCGACGCCCCGGCGCGCCGGGCCGGCTGACCCGCTCTAGAACGTCCCGGGGAAGACGCCGCCGTCGATCAGGAAGTTCTGCCCGGTCACGTACCCGGCCTGCGCGCTGCAGAGGTACGCGCAGGCTTCGCCGAACTCCGCCGGATCGCCCTGGCGGCCCGCGGGAATGGTCTTGACGCGGTCGGCGAGCGCCTCCTCGGGCGAGACGCCCTTCTCCTTTGCGAACGCCGCGATCGTCGAGCGGCTGCGATCGGTCAGGAAGAACCCGGGCAGGAGGTTGTTGATCGTGACGTTGTGCTTCACCGTCTGCCGCGCGAGCCCGGCGACGAAGCCGGTCAGCCCGGAGCGCGCGCCGTTCGAGAGCCCGAGCACCGAGAGCGGCGACTTGACCGCGCTCGAGGTGATGTTGACCACCCGTCCGAATTTCTTCGCAATCATGTGATCGACGGTCGCCTTGATCAGCTCGATCGGCGTGAGCATATTGGCGTCGATCGCCTTGATCCAGTCCTCGCGCGACCAGTTGCGGAAATCGCCCGGCGGCGGCCCCCCCGCGTTGTTGACCAGGATGTCCGGCTGCGGGCAGGCCGCCAGGAGCTGCGCCCGTCCGTCGGCGGTGGTCACGTCGAGCGCGAGCGCGTTTACTTTCACGCCGAAGCTCTTCCGGATTTCGCCCGCGGTCTGCTCGAGCGCTTCTTTGCCGCGCGCGCAGATCGTCAGATCGACGCCTTCGCGCGCCAGCGACCACGCGCACGCGCGGCCGAGGCCTTTGCTCGCGGCGCAGACGATTGCGGTCTTTCCCTTGATGCCGAGGTCCATTGCTGCTCCTGACGTGGGGTTGTGTTTAGGGGTGCTGGTTTCTATCTCCGCTTGCCGCCGAGAATCGAGCCGAGGATGCCGCGCGTGATCTCGCGGCCGAGGGAGGACGCGACGGAGCGCGTCGCGCTCTTGGCCGCCGCGTCCAGGAGGCCGGGCTGATGGCCGCCGCGCGGGCCGGTCTTGCCGAGAAAGACCTCGGACAGCACGTCCATCATGCCGCCGCTCCTCCCGGCTTCCGCGGGCGCGCTCTGTCCTGCGGCCGGCGCGCGGGCCGGTGTGGCGGCTGCCGCGGCGCCCCGCAGCTTCTCGAACGCCGACTCGCGATCCACCGCTTTCTCGTAGTGTCCCGCCACGAGCGACGACGCCACGATCTTGTTGCGCTCCTCGGGCGTGATCGGCCCGATCTTCGAGTGCGGCGGGGCGATGAACGCGCGCTCGACGACGCTCGGCCGTCCCTTCTCGTCGAGCATCGACACGAGCGCCTCGCCCACGCCGAGCTCGGTGATCGTCTTCTCGGTGTCGATCTTCGGGTTCTGGCGCAGCGTCTGGGCGGCGGTCTTCACCGCCTTCTGATCCTTGGGTGTGAACGCGCGCAGGGCGTGCTGCACGCGGTTGCCGAGCTGGCCGAGCACGCTTTCCGGGATGTCGAGCGGGTTCTGCGTCACGAAATACACGCCGACGCCCTTCGAGCGGATCAGCCGCACCACCTGCTCGATCTTTTCCACGAGCGCCTTCGGCGCGTCGGTGAAGAGCAGGTGCGCCTCGTCGAAGAAAAACACCATCTTCGGCTTCTCGACGTCGCCGACCTCCGGCAGGTGCTCGAACAGCTCTGAGAGCATCCACAGCAGGAAGGTCGCGTAGAGCTTCGGCGAGTTCATCAGCTTGTCGGCGGCGAGCACGTTGACCATGCCGCGGCCCTTCGCGTCGGTCTGCATCATGTCGCTGATGTCGAGCATCGGCTCGCCGAAGAACTTTTCGGCGCCCTGCTGCTCGAGTTCCAGGAGCCCCCGCTGGATCGCACCGATCGAGGCGGTGGAGATGTTGCCGTACGCGGTCTTGAACTCCGCGGCGTTGTCGCCCACGAACTGCGTCATCGCACGCAGGTCTTTGAGGTCGAGCAGCAGCAGCCCCTTGTCGTCGGCGATCTTGAAGACGAGCGTGAGGACGCCTTGCTGGACGTCGCTCAGGTTGAGGAGCCGCCCGAGCAAGAGCGGGCCCATGTCCGAGATCGTCGCGCGCACCGGATGGCCCTGCTCCCCGTACACGTCCCAGAAGGTGACCGGGCAGCCTTCCCACTGCGGCTCATCGAGCGTGAGCATCGCGAGCCGCTCCTTCATCTTCGGCGACGCGGACCCCGGCGCGGAGATCCCGGAGAAATCGCCCTTCACGTCGGCCATGAAGGCCGGCACGCCGATGCGCGAGAAGGACTCGGCGAACACCTGCATCGTCACCGTCTTGCCGGTGCCGGTCGCGCCGGTGATCAGGCCATGCCGGTTGGCGAGCGCCGGCAGGAGTACCAGCTCGGCGTCGGCGGTCTTGGCGAGAAGAATCGGATCGGCCATGGGGCTCCTGGCATGCGAAAGTTGGGGGGCAGGACGCAGCGAGAGGCTAAAATTACCGCCTTTCGGCGAACTCCGCCGAACTCCGAATTAGTCGGCACGCTGCGAGGGGGGCTATCCCCCCTCCTGTTCCCCGAAGTTAGAGAATCGATCCTCATCGTAACGAGACGCCATGGCCGGACATTCCAGATGGGCAAATATCAAGCACAAGAAGGCCGCCTCTGACGCCCGCAAGGGCAAGGTCTTCACCAAGGCGATCAAGGAGGTCACCGTCGCCGCGCGGCTCGGCGGCGGCGACCCGGCGATGAACGCCCGCCTGCGGCTCGCGCTCACCAAGGCGCAAGAGTCAAACGTCCCGAAGGACAACGTCGACCGCGCGATCAAGCGCGGGACGGGCGAGCTCGAAGGCGTGGCGTACGAGGAAATCCGCTACGAGGGCTACGGCATCGGCGGGGCGGCGGTGATGGTCGACTGCCTGACCGACAACCGCACGCGCACCGTCAGCGACGTCCGGCACGCGTTCACCAAGAACGGGGGCAACCTCGGCACCGACGGCTCGGTCGCATTCATGTTCAAGCACTGCGGCCAGTTCGTCTTCGCGCCCGGCGCCACCACCGAGGACAAGCTGATGGAGGCCGCGCTCGACGCCGGGGCCGAGGACGTGATCACCGACGCGGACGGCACGCTCGAGGTGCTGTGCGCGCCGGGCGACTTCGAGGCGGTGAAGGCCGCGCTCGAGAAGGCCGGCCTCAAGCCCGAGGTCGCCGGCATCACGATGCGCCCCTCGACCGATGCGCCGCTCAAGGGCGACGACGGCGCCAGGATGCAGAAGCTCCTCGACGCGCTGGAGGCGCTCGACGACGTGCAGGATGTCTATACGACGGCGGCGATCGAGGAGTGACGTTTCTTCCCCTCCTGATCAGGAGGGGAGGAAGGGCGTCTGCGGTCCGTATAATCGGGCCATGTCGGCCCCCGCCCTCCGCATCCTCGGCATCGACCCGGGTCTGCGCGTCACCGGCTTCGGCGTCATCGACAAGACCGGCCAGAAGCTCGCGTACGTGACGAGCGGCTGCATCCGCACGCCGCAGGCCGGAAGCCTGCCCGAACGTCTCGCCGTCATCCTCGACTCGCTCGGCGAAGTGATTGCCGCGCACCGGCCCGAGCAGGTCGCGGTCGAGAAGGTCTTCGTGAACATCAACCCGGAGTCGACGCTCGCGCTCGGCCAGGCGCGCGGTACCGCGATCTGCGCCGCGGTGTCGGCAAGACTGCCGGTGGCCGAGTACACCGCGCTGCAGGTGAAGCAGGCGGTGGTCGGCAACGGGCTCGCAAAGAAAGAGCAGGTGCAGGAGATGGTGAAGCGCCTCCTGCGCCTCGCGGGCTTACCGGGTGCGGATGCCGCGGACGCGCTGGCGTGCGCGATCTGTCACGCGCACGGCGGGCAAGGGCTGGGCGCGATCGCCACTGCCGGCTACCGGGTGCGACGCGGGCGGCTCGTGGGGCGGGCGATCGCACGATGATCGGTCGCATCCAGGGCGTCCTGCTGGAGAAGAACCCGCCGCAGATCATCGTCGACTGTCACGGCGTCGGCTACGAGCTCGAGGTGCCGATGAGCACCTTCTACACCCTGCCGGCGACGGGCGAGCGCGTGAGCCTCCTCACGCATCTGCTGGTGCGCGAGGACGCACACCTCCTGTACGGCTTCGGCACCGAGAGCGAGCGCCGCGCCTTTCGCCAGGTCCTCAAGATCAGCGGCGTCGGCGCGCGCACGGCGCTCGCGGTGCTCTCCGGCCTGTCGGTCGCCGAGCTCGCGGAGGCGGTGACGCTGCAGGAAAGCGGTCGCCTCACCAGGATTCCCGGCATCGGCAAGAAGACCGCCGAGCGGCTCCTGCTGGAGCTGAAGGACAAGCTCGGGGTCGAGCTGACGGCCATGGGGCTGACGACCATGGGGCTGACAACAAGCGTCACGGGGAGCCGGCCTGCGCCCGCGACGAGCGACATTCTGCGTGCGTTGCTCGCGCTGGGGTACAGCGAGAAGGAGGCGGTCGCCGCCGTGCGGCAACTGCCCGAGGGGCTCTCGGTGTCCGACGGTATTCGGCAGGCGCTGAAGTCGCTGTCCCGGGCGTAGGATTCAGCCATGGCGATTGAAACGGATCGGCTGATCGCGCCGACGAAAGAGTCGGTGCAGGAAGAGGCCATCGACCGCAGCCTGCGCCCGAAGCAGCTCGCCGAGTACGTCGGGCAGGAAAAGATCCGCGGGCAGCTCTCGATCTTCATCGAGGCCGCGCGCTCGCGCAAGGAAGCGCTCGACCACGTGCTGCTCTTCGGGCCGCCCGGCCTCGGCAAGACCACGCTCGCGCACATCGTCGCGCGCGAGATGGGCGTGAATCTCCGGCAGACCTCGGGGCCGGTGCTCGAGCGGCCCGGCGATCTTGCCGCGATCCTCACCAACCTCGAGCCGAACGACGTGCTTTTCATCGACGAGATCCACCGGCTCAGCACGGTCGTCGAGGAGATCCTCTATCCCGCGCTCGAGGACTACCAGATCGACATCATGATCGGCGAGGGCCCGGCGGCGCGCTCGGTGAAGCTCGACCTGCCGCCGTTCACCCTGGTTGGCGCGACGACGCGGGCCGGGATGCTGACCAATCCGCTGCGCGACCGCTTCGGGATCGTCGCGCGGCTGGAGTTCTACACGAGCGCCGAGATCCAGCGGATCATCGACCGGTCGGCGCGGCTGCTCGAGGTCGAGATCGCGGTCGAGGGCGCGCTCGAGATCGCGCGGCGCTCGCGCGGCACCCCGCGGATCGCGAACCGGCTGCTGCGGCGCGTGCGCGACTACGCGCAGGTGCGCGCGGACGGCACAATCACGCGCGAGGTCGCCGACGCCGCGCTCACGATGCTCGACGTCGATGCGATCGGGCTGGACCTGATGGACCGCACGCTGCTGCTCGCGGTGATGGAGAAGTTCGCCGGCGGCCCGGTGGGCGTCGAGAACCTGGCCGCCGCCATCGGCGAGGAGCGCGACACGATCGAGGACGTGCTCGAGCCGTTCCTCATCCAGAGCGGCTATCTGCAGCGCACGCCGCGCGGGCGGGTCGCCACGCTCCTGGCATTCCGCCACTTCGGGCTCGCCGCCCCCAGCCAGCCGGCCTCCGGAGCGCTGTTCAGCGATGAATAACCCCGACCGCGGGGCGGACGCGTTGAAGGCTTTAGCAGGCGACTGGGACGGCAGGACTTACGTCTGGCCGGTGCGCGTCTACTATCACCACACCGACGCAGGCGGGGTCGTGTATCACGGGACGTATCTCGATTTCATGGAAGCGGCGCGCACCGAGCTGCTGCACGCGCTCGGGTTCGACCTCGCGGAACTCGCGGCGCGGCACGCGGTCCTGTTCATGGTGTACGGCCTGTCGGTCGACTACCATAAGCCCGCGCGCCTCAACGAGCGGCTGCGCGTGACCGCGACGATCGCGCACGCCGGACGCGTCCGCATCGACTTCGATCAGCGCGTGCTGCGCGGAGACGAGGCGCTCGTTTCGGCGCGCGTGAAGGCGGCGTGCGTGCACCCGCAGACGTTCAAGCCAGTCGCGCTGCCCGAGGCGCTCAGGGAGAAGTTATTGCAATGACCGTCACCCAAGACCTCTCGATCCTCAGCCTGATCCTTAACGCGAGCTGGGCGGTGCAGGCCATCATGGTGCTGCTGCTTTTCGTGTCGTTGATGTCCTGGTACTACATCTTCCGCAAGATGTTCTCGATCCGGCAGACGCGCCGGCAGACTGAAGACTTCGAGCGCTCCTTCTGGAGCCGCCCCGACCTGAACGCGCTCTACCAGAGCGCGGTGAATGCGCGCCATCGCACCGGTGCGCTCGAGCGCATCTTCGAGGCGGGCTTCCGCGACTACGTGAAGCTCAAGACGCAGCACGTCGAGACGAGCGACCTCGTCGACGGCGCACGCCGCGCGATGCGCGCGACCTATCAGCGCGAGATGGACCACCTCGAGGCGCATCTCGCCTTCCTCGCCTCGGTCGGCTCGGTGAGCCCGTATGTCGGCCTGCTCGGCACCGTGTGGGGGATCATGCATTCGTTCCGCGGCCTGGCTAACGTCGCGCAGGCGACGCTCGCAGCGGTCGCGCCGGGCATCGCCGAAGCGCTGGTCGCGACCGCGATCGGCCTCTTCGCCGCAATCCCCGCGGTAGTCGCGTACAACCGGTACTCGTACGACATCGAGCGCCTGTCGGTGCGGTTCGAGAGCTTCATGGAGGAGTTCTCGAACATCCTGCAGCGGCAGGCGGCGAGGTAGCGGCCATGGGCCGGCAGCGCAAGCTGATGAACCAGATCAACGTCGTGCCATACGTCGACGTGATGCTGGTCCTGCTCGTGATTTTCATGGTCACCGCGCCGCTCGTGTCGCCGGGGCTGGTCGAGCTGCCGAGCGTGGGCAAGGCCTCGCAGCCGCCCGAGGCGCCGCTCGAGGTGCTGATCCGCACCGACCAGTCGATGCTGCTCCGCGAGCGCGTCAAGGGGCAGGCGGTCGACCGCAACGTGAGCATGGC
>Ga0315278_10004331_pt1 | contig 12785 bp, 10 predicted proteins | sample YL17G06_0_MG_FD_203880 | JGI IMG/M metagenome (GOLD analysis project Ga0315278, IMG submission 203880) | Sediment microbial communities from Yellowstone Lake, YNP, Wyoming, USA - YL17G06_0 | ecosystem: Environmental > Aquatic > Freshwater > Lake > Sediment | place: USA: Wyoming | collected...
CGCGGGGGGAGAGGGATCACGCCCTGGCGCTTTCGCGGCAACGGCACAAACCCGCGCCCGTGACGGGCGCGGGGGGAGAGGGGGTAAGGGAAGAGAGCGCGGCTTGCTTGGTTCGCCACTCTTATTCACCCACGAGGCAAGCTCGTGGGGGTCTCAGAACCTTATATCGGAATTTTAGTAAAAGAAGCGGGAAGGCCTTGATTTGACACAGGTACGGGATTGTTGTATAATGGAGGTATGGGATTGTTGTGTAATAGTCTTAGGGAGGCCGGAAGTGACTACGGGGCGAAGCGTGCTGCCGGATGCGCAACGGGAAGATGCCCACCTGCGGTCACGCCCCCTAATGGTCGAGCACGAGGAGCAGTCATGAGATGTTGCGTTGTCGCGGTGGCACTTGCCGCTTTGTGTGGATCGTCGTTCGCAGCCCAGGGCTCATGGACGAACTTCATGTACCTCACCTGCTATGGCGACTCGAACTACTGGTTCGCCAGCGATGCGTTCATTGGCGGCTCCGGCTCGAACAGCTTCAACCATCCGCAGGGCATCCTCGCCTCGACGGATTCGGTGTATGTGATTGACACAGGCAATGACCGCGTGGTCAAGCTGGTCTATGGCAAGACCGTGATCGCAACGCCCGAGCCGTCGAACGTGTGGCACATTGCGTATGCGACTGAATGGGGCACGAGCGGCTCGGGCTCGAACCAGCTCATGTTCCCCACGGATGCGGCATTTGGCACCGAGGACAAGATCTACATTGTTGACTGCTCGAACAACTGCATCAAGATCTGCGACACGCGTGGGAACTGGTATGCCCCGTTCGGCTCGCTGGGCAGCGGCACGAACCAGTTCCGGGAGCCCCGGGGCATCTGCACCGTCCCGATCCCGCTCGTGACAACCAACTTCTTCACCAACAATCCGCCTGTGGTGGTCACGAATGTCGTCACGAACACGGTGATGAACGTCATCGTGGCCGATTATGGGAACAACCGGGTGGTCGAGTACGACCCCGCCTGGCAGTTTGTCCGCGCGATAAGCAACATCGTGAACTATCCGTCTGACGGGATTGCAGACAGGCTTTACGAGATCTGGGGGCCATACGATGTGCTGGTCATCACGGACAACCTGTACATCACGGAGGCGGGGAGGAATTCATCGAGCGATTATATCAACGCCCGGCGGCTCAAACCGGCAAACAACTGCAACCGGTTCATCATGCTCACCTACTCGAACGGTGTGTATGCGGACGACTGGAACAAGCCTGAGGATCCGCTGGGCAATCCGGCCGGCGGGTTCACCGGGAATGTGTACCAGGGCATCCGCGGCTTGATTGACTTCGACGGTTTTGTGCTGTTCGCATCGGCGGACAACAGCCAGTCCCAGTTCCTGATCACCGACTCGCGCGGCTATATCATCGGCAAGTTCGGCGGCGCATCGTCCATGCCGTCTCCACTCGAGGGAGAATTCGGCTGGCCCTACAACCTTGTCAAGGTGAAGAACTTCGTGTTCTGCGCCGACTCGGGCAACAACCGGGTCCAGATGTGGAAGGCCAATTCGTTCCCGGTGTTTGACTATCCGAAGACGAACCGGTTCGAGGTCCGCGAGCTTCAGGTCCTCTCGTTCTCCGTCCATGCCAAGGACGATGATGGCGACTCTCTCCAGTATAGCGGCATCCTGACACCCGACACGGGCGGCACGAACTGGGGCGTCAACTCGGACTACATGAAGTTCAGCATGATCCCGTACCGCGGCTCGGCCGGCACGGTCTACACCCTTTCGCTCACCGCGTCGGACGGCATGGGCAGCGCGGCCATGGACGTGTTCATCACGGTCACCCCGCTGAACAGGAAGCACAAGAGCCTGGTCAAGCCGCCCAAGGCCGGGGGCTACCAGTCGTTCTATGAGGACTGGGTGTACGACCCGACCAACGACGGCGACCTGGTGACGCTGAAGCTGAAGAAGACCGCAGTCATCCAGCATTGGGACGGCAGCGTGCTCGAGGTCACCAACGCGCCCAGCATCGCCCTCTCGGCAAAGCGGGCAAAGACGCTCTCGAGCGGCAGCAATGTGTATGACACGGTCTATGGCGAGTGGTTTTCGACGAACGAGGTGGCGCTCGGCGCGGTTGGCCAGCTCGACGTGGTGCGGGCGCATGGGCCGCTGTCGAGCCTGTCGGTGAAAGGGACGCTGGGCATGGTGGTGGTGGACAACGCGGCGCTGGGCAAGGTGAGTGTGGTTGCCGGCGGGCTTGGCGGCGCGGAAGCAACGACGATCAAGAGCATCTCGGTTGCCCTGGGCAAGATCAAGGATCCGGCCACCAAGGTCCTGCGGATGATCGGTGGCGACATCTCGGGCAGGTACTATCCCGGCCTCCTTGGCCGGATCAGGGGCTTGGGCATGGATCCGAAGAAGGGGACGTCCATCAGCAGCGTGACGATCAAGGGCGGGACGATGAGGGACACCCTGTTGTACTGCAAAGGCCATGTCGGCAAGGTCTCCGTCAAGTCGGGCGTGAACGAGCTCAAGGTGCCTGTGGGCGGCTCGATCACCACCTCCCTTGTGCGGGCAGGCTACGATACCGCCTCGGGCACCATCTGCACCACGGGCAATATCAGCAGTGTCGCGGTCTCGTTCAGCATCGAGAACTCATCGCTCATCGCCGCAGCCGACTCGAATGGCAAGAACACTTTCCAGGGCACCGCGATCGATCCGGGCGAGAAGTACTACGGCAGCATCAAGTCCATCAAGTACGGCAAGCTTGGCATCATCGACCAGTGCCTGATCGTGTCGAGCAACGCAATCAAGAAGCTCGTGGCCGACACCACCAACAACACTGTCATCATCAACGGAGTAGTCCAATGAACGCGCACTCGCGGAATAGATTGTTCGCCACCACTGCAGTGGCGCTGTGTGCGGTCGCAGCGTATGCGCTGCTCGAGCCAAGCGGCCAGGTGGATGTCACGGGCTCTATTGACTACAGGCACGACACGCTGGGGAACATCCTTGCGCTGAGCATAGGGAAGAGCGCGGCCAAAGCTCCGCCGATCAAGCTGAAGATGGCGTACTACGACAAGAAAGGCGTGAAGATCGGCGAGCCGTCTCTCGGCGGCTTGAAGACGGTGACCAACGCCTCGATCGCGTATTTCGAGAAGAGCTGGGCGATCCTTCTTGTGCAGGATGCCGACACCACGCTCTACTACTCCGTCAAGGTGGGCAGTTCGGCCTCGATCCTCGGCACGGCTGCCACGAACGATTTCCTGTTCTGCTTCGCAGGCAAGAACGGAGCCGTCTCATGCAGCATGGCGTCGAACGGGACGTGGCTGGCCCAGGTGTACGACAAGACCCTTGCGCGTGTCGGGGCAACCCGGCTGGTCCTGACCAACCCGGCGCCGCTCAATGCCGGCACCTATTTCTACTGCGCGCACAACAACCAGGTCCAGATCTGGCGGGTGAAGAAGGGGCTTGACCAGGCGGTGAATGCCAATGGCCAGTTCGTGGCCATCAACGAACCCAAGAAGCTGTGCTGTGTCCAGGACGGAACCACGCACGCCTTCTATCTGTACAAATAACCTCACGTAGGGAACATCACATGAAACGCTCGACCAAACGCATCGCCGTGGCAGCAGCGGCACTCACGTTCGTCGCCGTTGCGGCGCTGGTACCGCCGATGGGCACCATCGACCTGGTGAACTACGACGACTGGTACCATGATTTCGGCGCGTCAACGCTCGCAGTGCAAAATCTGCTGAGCGCTGGCGTCATCACCCAGAGCACACTTGTCGTGTTCGACAAGAAGGGCGTGGAAAAGAGCCGCGCGGTGTTCACCGAGGCGGTGGGCAAGGACGATGTCCGCATCAGCTACTTCGAGAAGGGCTGGGCCATCCTCCGCGTTGACGGCGACACGAACATCTATTACTCGGTCAAAGTGGGCAGGATCATCACTGTGCTCGGCACGAACACGGAATATCAGATGAGCTTCCGGTTCGCCGGCAAGGCGGGCGTGGTGTCATACTTCAACGCCACGCAGCAGGCCCAGTTGTTCGACAAGAAGCTGGTTCCCGTCGGCACGCCGGCGACATTGATAGACCGGCCGCGCGGCCCGATCAACAACTCGCTGAACGGCGGCACCTTCTTCTATTGCGAGGCGGGCAACCAGGTCCAGGTCTGGAACGTTAAGAAGGGGCTCCTGCTCGTCATCCAGGACACCGGCACCTGGAACCTGATCAACGAGGCGAAACACCTGTGCTGCATCGAAGACGACAGCACTACCGACGTCCACAAGTTGTACACGTACAAATAAGCATCGCAACAAACAAAGGGGAAGGCATGAAAACGTACGCATTAGTGCTTGCGGCAGGGCTTGCCGTGAGTTTGTTCGCAGCTCCGGGCCAGGACATCCCCGGCACCGATCTCCAGTACCAGGGCCCGGGCACGGTCTCCGTCATGATCGATCCGGCTCAGGTCGAGGCGCTCATGACGAACGCGCCCTATGGCGGGCTGAGCCCTGTTCCGGCCGGGCTGGTGGTCATCTCGATCTCGGGCGTCACCCCGGGCGGCGCGGTCAAGATCAAGGCCAAGGGCAAGGGCTCGAGCGACACGATCGCCGTGTTCATCTACGGCGACGCAGGGCTGGTCCAGATCGACTGCGGCCAGTCCGATGGCCACGGCGAGCTGCACTACCTGTACGCAGGCGGCGCAGTGAAGAAGGTGCTGCTGAAGGGCCTGTTGTACGCGGGCAAGCTGGTGATTGACAATGCCGGCTCGGCCTCGGGCGTCCAGGTGATGAACGTGTCCAAGACGAAGCCGTCAAAGTCTCCCGGCGGCGGTACACCGAGCGGCAACATCCATTCCGTCATCACCTCGGGCAAGCTCAGCAAGCTCCACTCGAACCATGGCCTGATCGGCGGCGCAAGCGCGGACAATCCGGGCGTCATCGCGGTTGGCACGGACAGCCCGGACGGCCAGGTGAAGCCGAAGGCAGGCCTCGCATTCGTCCTGATCTGCAAGGCGCTCACCTCGAGCAATGCCTATGCATACGCCCGGGCGTACAACGAGTGCATCGCCTCGAACGCGGTGCTGCCCTATGTGACATCGGCGCAGTTGAAGCAACTGAACACGAAGGCGATTGGCCCGGCCGTATGCGCAGTCGAGCTCGGCAAGAAGTGTTCGGCAAAGAAAACGACCGTCACCGAGCCGCTGGTCGGCAGGGAGAACGTGCTCCAGTAGCCCCCAGTTCCGGCGACACAAGGGACGAGGGCGCCCTGCCCGCGTCCCATCCGCGCTGGATACCGATGGTCGGCACGAGCTGGGAGCGACCCCGCCTCGGCGGCGCGTGCGCGTCAAGTCAAGGCTTTGAGCGCCGATGGCCACTAAGCCGGAAAATCATATTGCACCCTCTGTGCGCCGCAGGCGCCTTGGAGTGCGGCAGCCATGCTGCCGCTTTCAATAGCCGAGCCATGCTCGGCGTATGAGGTTTAACCTCGCCCGGAAGCGTGGTTCCGCCGCCGAGGCGGGGCATGGGGTCTCGGAGCTTATATCGGAACCCCAGGCCCCCCCTGCGCTTGACATTTCCTTTACAATATGCTATATTATGCATGATGTATCATAATGTTGCATATGGGGGGCCGGGATGATCGCCGAGGAACGGCAGCAGCGGATGCGTGACGAGCTCGTCCGGCGGCCCTTCCTGCCGGGCACGGCCCTGGCTGCCCGGTACGGCGTGAGCCGGGCGACCATCCACCGCGACTTCGACACCCTGGCTGCCACGGGCATGGCCCGGCGCGTCCGGGGCGGGCTTGCCCGGATAGCCGGCCCGGCACCGGCGTTCCCCTCGTCGTTCAACGAGCGCAAGCGGCTCTTTGCCGCCGAGAAGGACCGGATTGGCCGCGCTGCCGCGCGGCTTGTCCATGACGGCGAGACGATCATCATGGACGGCGGCACGACCACGAGCAGCATGGCGCCCTATCTGGTTGCGAAGCGGATCAATGTCATCACCAACTCGATCAGCGTGGCGGACTATCTTGCCGACCACTCGGCGATCGAGGTGATCGTGGTCGGCGGCTCGCTGTACCGGTCGTCGAAGGTCTTGCTTGGCCCGCCGGCGATCCAGACCTTGCGCCAGGTGAACGCGCACCGGACATTTGTCAGCGCGGGCGGCCTGACGCTCGAGGGCGTTGGCCATTCGGACTCGCTCGTGGTCGAGACGGAAAAGCTCATGATTGCCCGCGGGGCCGAGGTCGTCCTTATGGCCGACCACAGCAAGTTCCTCGCCGGCGGCACCATGAAGGTGTGCCCCTGGAACAAGATCAGCCGCGTCATCACCGACCGGCATGTGCCACCGGTGTTCAGCGCCTTCTTCCGCAGGAACGGCATCGCCGTGACCATCGCATGAAGACACAAACCGGCGTAACACGCGCATCATCACGCTCCCGTAGGCAGTCCCGGCCAGCAAGGCGGGATTATCGGATCGTACATCATCACATCCCCCACTCCCATGATCTATCTCTCCAATCTCCGGCCTGAGTTCAAGAAGGGCTCCGTCAAGGTGCCTTCGATCCCGAAGTTCCAGTACAGCGGCGACCTTGGCCGCGCGCTGCACGACAAGGCTGTCACGAAGCGCGAGGCGGTCCGGCTCCTCGAGTACATCTGGACCATCCGCGCGTTCGAGGACATGATCGTCGAGTTGCGGTCAGGGGCGTACAAGGCGCTGCCCGGCTATGACTACCGCGGGCCGACCCATGTATCGATCGGGATGGAGGCGACGTCCGTCGGCGCGTGCGCGGCAATCAACGCGGACGACTACATCACCAGCACCCACCGCGGCCATGGCGACGGCATTGCCAAGGGGTGCGTCGCGATAGACGCGATGACGGCCGGGCAATTGAAGGCACGGTGCCCGGACACGACGGCGGCGTCCCATGACGACCTGCGCGAGGCGGCGATGGAGCTCCACGTCATGCGGACCATCGCCGAGCTGTTCGGCAAGGAAACCGGCTACTGCCGCGGCCGTGGAGGCGGGATGCATATTGCGGACTTCTCCGTCGGCCACCTTGGTGCGAACGCGATTGTGGGCGGCGGCGTGCCGATCGCCACGGGCGCAGGCTACTCTGCCCGCTATTTCCGCAAGGGCCGCGTGGTCTGCTGCTTCGCAGGAGACGGCGCGTATGCCAACGGCGCTCCCCTCGAGGCGCTGAACATGGCATGCATGGCCCAGTTCACCGACCCGCGTATGACCCGCTCCCCCTTCGGCGTTCCCGTGATCTACTGCATTGTGAACAACCTGTACGGCATGACGGGCAGGTTGTCGGAAGTGATGGGGGTCGAGTACCTGGCCAAGCGCGGCGCCGGGTTCAAGGACGACAACATGCAGGCCGAGGTGGTGAACGGCATGGACGTGCTTGCGGTTCGGGACGCGGTTGGCCGCGGCGCAGGCGCATGCAGGAAAGGCAATGGCCCCATCCTCCGCGAGCTGGTCACCTACCGGTACTACGGCCATTCGCTGAGCGACCCGCGGAACGAGTACCGGACCAAGGACGAGGAATCGGCGTGGAAGGCGGTTGATCCTGCCGCGACGTTCGCGGCGCAGCTGCTGGACGCGAAGGTGCTGGGCCAGGCCCAGCTTGACGAGCTGAAGGGGCGAGTACAGGCCAGGAACGACCGGGCGGCAGTCCGCGCGGCCGAATCGGCCGACCCGGATCCGCGGGATGTCACCACGTTCATGTACAACGGCACGGTGGAGGCAGAGGTGCCCGTCGCACACCGGGCCGTGAAGACCTTCTCGCCCATCGAGAAACCGAAGCGGGACAAGGACGGCCGCCTCACCTACCGTGACGCGATCAAGGAGGCGCTGATCGAGGAGATGTGCCGGGACAACCGCGTGGTGTTCTACGGCGAGGACGTGGCCGAATACGGCGGCGCATTCAAGCTGTCCAAGGGGCTGATCGAGGTCTTTGGCCGTGACCGGGTGTTCAACACCTCCATCTCGGAGACGGCCATCTGCGGGACCGCCGTCGGCGCGGCGATGAGCGGGCTGCGGCCCGTGGTCGAGCTGATGTACATGGACTTCGCCCTGATGGCATCGGACCAGATTGCGAACCAGGCCGCGAAATGGCACTACATGTCCGGCGCAAGCACGACCGTGCCGCTGGTGATCCGGGCGTCGGTGGGCGGGGGCAAGGGGTACGGCGGCCAGCATTCGCAGTCGCTCGAATCGGTCTTCTGCCACATCCCCGGCCTGGTCGTGGCGTATCCCTCGGACGCGTATGATGCAAAGGGGCTGATGAAGACGGCAATCAGGTCGAACGACCCGGTGTTGTTTGTCGAGTCGCAACTGCTGTACCAGGCAAAGGGCGCGGTGCCCGAGGCCGAGTACACCATTCCCTTCGGCGAGGCGGTGGTGAAGCGGGCGGGAGCCGATGCCACGTTTGTCGGCTGGGGCCCCGCGGTGCCCGAGATGCTTGCGGCGGCCGAGCAGATGAAGCGGGATCACAACGCGGACATCGAGGTGATCGATATCAGGACGCTTGTGCCGCTGGACATCGAGACGATCGTCTCGTCGGTGAAGAAGACGGGCAAGTGCCTCGTCTGCGCACAGGCGGTGAACATCGGGAGCTACACGGCCGACATTGCGCACATGGTGCAGGAGCGGGCATTTGGCTGGCTGGATGCGCCGGTGCTGCGGCTTGGGGCGAAGGACGGGATCGCGCCGCAGGCGCTTGGCCTCGAGCTGGCCTTCCTGCCCCACACGGCGGACATGGTGGCCCTGCTGCGCCGGCTGTGCGGCGTCGAGCGGCCCGGTTGACATTGAGCACTTTTTATGGTATCATAAGAAGTATTGAATAGGATACTGTAACAAGCACCAACGGGGTGCGGTATGAACACAATAGCGGCACAGGAGGTGAAGCGGAGGGGCCTTGCGGCGGTTGACGCCATGGTTGGCAGCGGGCCGGTGATGGTGCTCAAGCACAACCAGCCTGCGTACGTCATCATGGGTGCGCGGCAGTACCGCGACCTGGTCAACGACCTTGACGGCACATACGCGGAGCGGGTGGCCGAGTCTCTGGCCGACCTGCGCGCGGGGCGTGTCCGCACATTCAGGACCGCCGGGGCTCTTATGAAGGATCTCAGGAAACGAGGCGGCCGGTGATGTATTCGCTGCGGGCCACAGAGCGCTTCCTCAGGACGGCCGCGAGGTTTCTTGGGCAGCACCGGGATCTCGAGGACCGGGTTGCCGCGGTTGCGGCACTCCTGTGCCGGGATCCGTTCCATCCGTCCCTGAAGACGCACGCGCTCAAAGGGAGTCTCTCCGGCATCCACGCCGTCCGCCTCACGTACCGGTACAGGAGTACGCTCCTCATTGTGGTCAAGGAGCGGACGGTTACCTTGCTTGACATTGGCAGTCATGACGATGTATATTGACCCCCCACAGGAAATTGGACATGGCTCATGAGATCATCATGCCGAAGTTCGGCCAGCAGACGGAGACGTCCACAGTCATCACCTGGCACCGGAAGGAGGGCGACACGGTGGCCAAGGGCGACGTCCTGCTCGAGATCCAGACTGACAAGGCTGCACTCGAGGTCGAGAGCTTCTTCTCGGGCACCCTCCTTAAGATCTTCGCGCGCGAGGGCGATGAACTGCCGGTGATGTCGGTCATTGGCTACATTGGCGAGCCGGGCGAGAAGGTGCCCGATGCTCCTCCGGCGCCGAAGGCTGCGCCCGCGCCTGTAGCGGCGCCTGCGGCGCCCGCGAGGAAGGCTGTGCCTGCGCGGCCCCAGCCGGCCGGGAAGCCGGAGCCGGCTGCGGCGCCCGCAGCGGTGCCTGCGGTTCCGGGCCGGTTCATGATCTCGCCCCGCGCAAAAAAGCTCGCGGCAGACTCGCTGATTGACGCGACGCGCGTCCGCGGCTCGGGTGCCGAGGGGATGGTGACGGAACGGGATGTCCGCGCCTATCTCGATGACCGGGGCTATAAGCAACTGGTGGTCGCTCCGGCCGCACGCGAGCTGATCGGGCAAAAGGGGCTGGATGTGTTCGACATCCGCGGCACGGGTGACAACGGCCGGATCACCTGCGAGGACGTCGAGCGCGCGCTGGCCGAACAGCCGAGGCCCATGCCGCCCATGCGGCGGATCATCGCGCAGCGGATGACGGAGAGTGTGACGACCATGCCCCAGTTCTTCGTGACGATGCGGGTGGACATGACGGACCTGCTCGAGTTCCGGAAGGAGGCGCGGCGGGAGCGCGGGGTGAAGGCGTCGGTGGGCGACTTCATCATGAAGGCGGTGGCGCTGACGCTGCGGGAGATGCCGGTGGTGAACAGTGTCTGCCTTGGCTCGACCTACCGGGTGAACCAGGACGTGAACATCGGGATGGCGGTTGCGCTCGATGACGGGCTTGTGGTGCCGGTGGTCCGGTGTGTCGATGCGCTCTCGTTGAACGAGCTGGCCGAGAAGAGCAAGGATCTGGCCGCACGGGCACGGGACAAGAAGCTGCTCCCCGACGAGCTTGCCGGCGGCACGTTCACCATATCGAACATGGGGATGCTGGGTGTCCACCAGTTCACCGCCATCGTCAATCCGGGCGAAGGCGCGATTTTGGCCGTGGGCGGGGTGGTTGAGACACCCGTGGTGAAGGCGGGGCAGGTGGTCGTGCGGTCGCTGATGCACATGACGCTGTCGTCCGACCACAGGATCATAGACGGCGCCGTTGCGGCACAGTTCATGAAGGCGGTCCGCGAGAAGATCGAAGACACCGGGCTGTGGCAGAAGATGGCGTAATACATTTCTCGGATGCTGAGAGGAACACATGATCGTGGTTGATGACAGGGAGAGGCGGAGCGGCATCTGCGAGGCATTGGCCTCGCAGCAGGTGCCGCATCGCGTTGAGCATCTCGAGATCGGCGATTATGTCGTGAACGACTCGATCTTTGTGGAGCGGAAGACTGTGGCGGATTTTCTCGAGAGCGTGCAGGATCTGCGGCTGTTCGACCAGGTCGCCCGGTTGCGAACCGGTAATCGCCGGGCTGTCCTTGTCATCGAGGGCACACAATTGCCAGGCAGGCCTCGCGTGCGAGGCGTGTTGTGCTCGCTGGCGGCGCAATGGTGCATGCCGGTGCTGCGCTCGCTCGATGTCAAGGGAACTGGATGGCTGCTCGCCCACATGCACGAAAACGAAGGCCAGCAGATGGCACCCTATCATCGCTATGACCACCGGGCCAAGCGGCACATCAGCTCGCTTGACGAGCGGATGCTGCTGCAACTGCAGAACGTCGGGCCCGATATTGCGCGGCGGCTGTTGAAGCGGTTCGGCTCGGTGTATAACGTGCTGAGCGCAGGCAAGGACGAGTTGACATCCGTCGATGGCGTGGGCGGATTCATTGCCTGACAGATAGTTCTTATGAGGAGAGGAGAAGTAAAATGAATTGCGGCAGTTCATTTTGTACAAAACGATTCGTGGCGAATCGTTTTACTCCAGCAGCGGTAACATGCACAGGAGGGAACTCGAATGGATTCCTTTGATCTTACGGTGATTGGCGCGGGGCCGGGCGGCTATGTTGCGGCGATCCGTGCCGCCCAGCGCGGTGCGAAGGTTGCCCTGGTCGAGCGCGAGTGTTTCGGCGGGACATGCCTGAACTGGGGCTGCATACCGACCAAGACACTCATTGCGTCGGCTGACCTGCTTGGCAAGCTGCGGCACGCGGCATTGTTCGGCATCACTGCGGGCGAGCCTGCCATCAATTGGGTGCAGATGCTCGAGCGCAAGAACGATGTGGTGAAGAAGCTGCGCCAGGGCATCGCCGGACTCCTCAAGTCGCATGGGGTCTCCGTCATCACCGGCACGGCAACGCTCGCCTCGCGCAGGCGGATTGTTGTCTCGAAGGACGGGCGCGAGACGGAGGTCGAGGCGGTAAAGACCATCGTCGCAACCGGCTCGGAGTCGGCCATGCCCTCGTTCATCCCGTTCGACGGGAAACGGATCGTCGACAGCAAGGCCCTGCTGGACATACCGGAGCTGCCTGCAAGCATCATCATCATCGGCGGCGGAGTGATCGGCTGCGAGTTCGCAAGCCTCCTCAATGCGCTGGGGGTGAAGGTGACCGTGGTCGAGATGCTTGACCGCCTTCTGCCGATCGAGGACAAGGACATCTCCGCCGCGCTCACCCGGTCGTTCCAGAAAGCGGGCATCACGATCCATGCCGGGACAAGAGCTGAGAAGATTGCCGTCATGCCCGAGGGGGTGACCTGTGAAATCGCCGGCCAGGCGATTTCAGCGGCGATGATGCTCGTGGCGGTGGGGCGTTCGATGAACACAACCGGCCTCGGGCTCGAGCAGGCGGGCGTGAAGCTCGCGAAGGGGGCGGTGGTGGTTGACGAGCATATGCAGACGACTGCGGGAGGGATGTATGCCATTGGCGACATCACCGCAAAGCCGCAACTGGCCCATGTGGCAAGCGCGCAGGGAATCGTTGCAGCCGAGCACGCAACGGGCCATGACGTGAAAATGGATTGCCGCGTGGTGCCGAACTGCATCTTCACCCTGCCTGAGATCGGTACCGTCGGCCTGAGCGAGGAGAAGGCGGCCGAGGCGACCGAGATCCGGGTGGGCAAATACATGTTTGCGGGCCTGGGCAAGGCGCTGGCAATGGGCGAGGCCGAGGGATTCGTCAAGATCGTTGCAGACAAGAAGACGGATGAACTCCTGGGCGTCCAGGTTTTCGGTGCGCATGCGACGGATCTGGTGGCCGAGGCGGCGCTGGCGATCAGGCTGCAATGCACCGCGCGCGAGCTTGG
>Ga0315278_10004333_pt1 | contig 12780 bp, 12 predicted proteins | sample YL17G06_0_MG_FD_203880 | JGI IMG/M metagenome (GOLD analysis project Ga0315278, IMG submission 203880) | Sediment microbial communities from Yellowstone Lake, YNP, Wyoming, USA - YL17G06_0 | ecosystem: Environmental > Aquatic > Freshwater > Lake > Sediment | place: USA: Wyoming | collected...
CAGGGCTTTGTCCTGCACCCCACGTGGTGCAGGGCCTCGCCCTCCCCCATCAGAGACTGTGTCGTAATTCGTCATGCCCGCGAAGGCGGGCATCCAGGAGGATGGAATTATTCAATAAAACTGCAACTGGATTCCGGCTTTCGCCGGAATGACGGCTTCTTTTCCCAATTACGACACAGTCTCTTTAGAAAAGGGGGTTAATGGGGAATTCATCCATACCGCAATATACCTTTTTGGTTCCGGCTCGGCCGGGTTAGGTTTTTTTATTTGGGCCTTTTCCCCTGAATGATTTTTAAAAGCATATCCGTCGCCTCTTGCCCCATCCTCTGGATGGGTTAAACGTTTAAGCGAAACGGTTAACGAAACCTTGCCAGATTTCCAAAAATCTATCAAGTCTTTTTTAGAATTCTTTTTGTAAATTATTTCTTGTCCGGGTAAATCACCAGGCCATTGGAATCAATGAAACGAACATGTTATTGCAGTTTTCCCTTTTTTCGAATAAGATCATTCTGTGCTCGACCTGCATATTCACACCGATGCTTCCTCGGATGGACAACATTCTCCCAGGGAAATCTTCGAGATGGCCCGGAACAAGGGCCTGCAAGTCATCGCCTTCGCCGACCACAACTCCGTGGGCCATGTCGAGGAAGGAATGCATCTGGCGGATGAATACGAGATGGAATTTTTCCCCTGTTTGGAATTGAATACCTTCCATAACGACCTCGACCTTCACCTGCTCGCTTTCTTCATCGACCCCCAGAGTCCGGCGCTGGGGAATTGGCTGGAAAGTATTCAGCGGAAGAAGGAAGAGCAGGCCCAAAAAAGACTGGAAAAATTAAACGAATTGGGCTTCACCTTTACCCGAGAAGACCTGCGCAAGTTCTCCGGCGACCGCATTCCCACTGGCATGTCATTCCTGAAAGCCATCCTCAGCCGGGGGGAAAACCGCAGCGACCCCCGGCTTCGCCCTTACATCGATGGGGACCGATCCGGTTCTCCCTACGTCAACTTCTATCGCGATTACCTGCGGGGTGGGAAACCGGGTTTCGTGCCGATGGAAGATATCGCCACCGTCGCCGCCATGGGAAAGATAAAGGAATTGGGAGGAACCACTATCCTGGCCCACCCCTCGGATACCGGGGAAGAAAACATCCGGCAATTAATCGATGCCGGCCTGGAAGGCCTGGAGGTCTATTCTCCCTACCACGATGCCCGTGAACAGGAAGCCTTCAGGGCCTTTGCCGAAAAGCATGGCCTGCTGGTCACCGCGGGATCTGACTTCCATGGAAAGGGCGTTAAACCGGATGTGGAGCTGGGCGAGGTGGGCGGCAATCATTACGAAATCCTTCGTAAGTTAAAAGAACACCGGAAAGGAATCGGATGGAGCAAGAACCTGCTAAAGGAGTAATTTTTGACCTCGACGGCACGCTGATTGATTCGTACCAGGCCCTCTTTCTCGCCTTCCGTCATACCTATCAGAAAATGGGACTTACCCCCCTGTCCTCAGAAGAAGTCAGCAGGGTACTCGGACATGGGTTGGCCAGTACCTTTCGCGACCTCTTGGGAGAAGAGCACGTTCCCGAAGCCATGAGGCTCTTCCGTCAAAAGTATGAAGAAGTCCTGCGGCCATATACCCACCTTCTTCCGGGCGCCCGCGAGGTCCTGGAGGCGCTTCATGGACGGGGCATCCAGCTGGCCATTGCCACGAACAAGCTGGGGCGATTTGCCCGGGAACTCTTCGAGCATTTTGGATTGGAGAAGCTCTTCGCGGTCATCGTAGGGGATGAAGATGTTTCCCAGAACAAGCCCAACCCGGAAATGCTCCTGCACGCCATCGAAAAAATGCGACTGAAAAAAGAGGAAGTCATCTTCGTCGGCGATTCTCCGATCGATATCCAGACCGGGAAGAACGCCGGGGTCCGGGTCTTCGCCGTTCCCACGGGGGTGACCCAAAGGGAGGACTTGGAGAAAGCCCAGCCGACCTTGATCCTGGACCGCCTTGTCGACCTTTTATTTTACTTTTAACGGGGGAGCGGCTTGCGGCCTCACGGGAGTGGAGTACCTTCTGCGGGTGCCCGCGCAAAGGCCAGACGAGGCGAATCATTCTATTGACCCAGCAAAGGTTTGGAGCTTAAAATAATATAGATTCCGAAAAAAGGGGGTGGTGCAACACACGTTGCGACGGCGTAAAACAAACTCATCGGAGAAGGAGGTCGACCATCATGCCCCTTGATGAATTACTGCAAAGCTTGATTCCTATCACTCCCGGGCAAAAATCTTTCCTTTCTGTTTATTTGGACTTACGCCCCGATCAAAGCGGTAAAAAGCGACACACCATCTATCTCAAGAATCGCCTGCCGGAACTTACGAACCTTCTGCCCGCACATTCATCCGAGCGGTCTCTGCTGGCCAAAGATATTAAACGCATTCAGAAGTATTTGGAGGAAGACCTGGACCCTGCCTGGAAGGGCTTGGCCTTGTTCACTTGCGCCTCCGATAATTTATTCGTACCCGTGTCCATGCCTTGGCCGCCGGAAAATGCCCTGGACCTGGCTCCCTATCCCTACCTTTTTTCCCTGATCCGCCACGCGGACCTTTACCAAACCCATGCGGTGGTCGCGGCGGGCTCCCGCAACGCCCGCCTGTTCCTCGTACGCCTGGGACGCCCGGCCAAACAACTCACCCTCTCCTGGGAAGATAAACACACCACTCGCTTCGGGCGCATGGGTTGGTCATTACCGAGATTTCAGCGTCATCAGCAGGAGCACATCAAGCAACGGGCCAAAGAGATTCTGGAAAATTTGGAAAAATTGATCGACTCGGGGAAGACCGAATATCTTTTTGCCGTTGCGGAAGAAGGGATAGAGGCCGAGTTTAAAAAGCAGCTATCCACGGTTTTGAAAAAGAAGCTGATCCCCCTGCCCTCCGTCGAGCCGCATGACCCAGACCACAAGATTCTCTCGGCCTCGATTGCTGCCCTGCAAACCATCTCCCGTCAGAAGGCGGAAGCCCTGGCCCGGCAAATCCTGGAAGAGGCCGAGCCCCTGGGTCAGGCTACGGCTGGGCCGGAGCCCACCCTGAGTGCCTTGCAGGACCACCAGATTGAGCGCATGGTCCTCGACGCCCGGTTCAAAGCCACGGGCTGGAGATGTCCAAAATGCAGCTCTCTGGGCAGCGGCGGGTTGCCCAGTGCCTGCCCCTACTGCCAGGGAGAAATCGGCTCCGCAGACCTGCGCGAAGGGATCATCGCCAAAGCCAAATCCCAGGGGATGGAGCTCTTCTTCACGGAAAATTTTTCCCCCCTGATGCAGGCGGGAGGAATCGGGGCGTTGCTCAAGTACAAAGTCTCGAAAAGAATAAAAAGATGACCCTTCGCTCTCCGCAAAGTCTTCTTGATAATATACCTCTTGATGGATATAATGGGCAAACTTGATGGCTCCGTAAAAAGTCGGTAAATTCGCTTTTGTGTCATTCCCGTGAAAACGGGAATCCAGTAGGGGCGGTTCGCGAACCGCCCCTACACCCGGCCTTCGCGGGAATGACGACTTTTTACGAGATCATCAGACTTGGGATGGGAAAATGAAACGGGTTCTTATTTGTCTTTTTGGCCTTCTCCTCGCCCTTGAGGGGTGTTATTACACAATGCGTTCCACAGAGGGGAATAAAATCTCTGCGGCCCAAGTCCAGGAAATTAAATTGGGCAAGACGACGGGAATAGACCTCCTGAAAATTTTGGGGCCGCCGTCCCAGAAGAAAGTCAAACCGGATGGAACGGAGGTTCTCCGCTACATCCATACAACCTGGGAAAACCCGACCCTGCCGGGCGGATATGTGATGTATGGCCTTTTCGACAGGGAAACGGAAGAGATTTTCGAGATCATTCTCAAGGATCACGTCGTCCAGAGCTACCATTTTTTACGACAACGAAAAGGAGGAGATGGATGAAGAAAAATTTTGGACGTTGCTTTTTCGTGGGGATCACAATCCTGAGCCTTTTTTTCCTGGGGGGCTGTGCCGGCAGCAAGACCTACCTCCTCAACCTGCGCTATGATGCTTCAAAAACCCCGCCTTTCCTGAGCGGGGCCACCCAACCCGTGACTTTGGCCCTCTATAACATCCAGGATGCCCGACCGGACCGGATGTACCTGGGCCGCTGGGTGTACCGGGACGGCATGGTGGATTTTTTTAAGCCGGATGCCGGAACCGTCGAGCAAGTCGTCACCAAGTCTTTGGCCAATCTTCTGGAGAAAGCCGGCTTCAAAGTGGTTCTGGTAAATCGCCATTTAGACCCGGCCAAAGAAGACTTCAAGGACATCCCCGCAGAAGCGGCTTTTGGGGGGAAGCTGGAGGATCTCTGGGTGGAGGCCAAGAAAGAACTGGTGGCCACGGACTCTACCGCCAAGATGCGCCTGCGGATTCATTGGGGAGTGGTAAAAACCCGGACCTGGATGACGAAAACCATCGAGGCCGGCGCGCAGGAGTCCAACCGGCCTCTCTATGGGGCCCCACATGCTGAGGCCATGATCAACGATGTTTTTAAGGACGGCCTGGACAAGCTGCTCAAGGACGAGGCGACGCTGCGGGGAATCTTCCTGAGCAAATAACCCAGATGATCTGCGTGGCTGCCGCTCCCCCGCCTCCGGCGGGGCCGTAATTTATCGTCAGCTGAAGCCGCCGGGTTTGGGGCCACAAGCTGAAATCGAATCGGCATCTGTACTCTTGCTCCCGCCGCAAGAAAACAGGGAAACGACTCGTTCCGGCTGCGGATCGCCACACTTCGGGCAGATGATCTTCAAGTCTCTGTCGGAAGCCCCGTGGATGATCTCAAACCGATGAGAGCACTTGGAACATTGATACTCGTAAATCGGCACGCTGAATACCTCCCTTCAAAATAGCAAGTTGTGAGTGGTGAGTCGTCAAAAACCACCCATTGTGAATTGTAAATGGTCAGGAATGCGTCGTGAGGTGTTAGCGACTTGCGCCTTACGCCTTACGTTTTCTTGGCCTTACCCTAAGGCCATCATCAACCCAATCATCGCCCCCAAACCGGTGCTCAGATAAGGGTTGCAGGTCAGACCTCAGGTACTGCCCAGATGAGCAGAGAGCAGGCTGAGTCCATAGCCAATCCCTGCTCCCATCGCCAATCCCAGAAGAATTTTAAACCCCATACCCGTCTCTGCCCTTTCAAACTGCTTTCTTAACGATGTTTTCCAGCTGGCTTCGGGGCACCGCGCCCACGATTTGATCAACCACCTTCCCGCCCTTGAACATGATTAAGGTAGGAATCCCCCGTACCCCATAATTCGCCGGAGTTCTGGGGTTCTCCTCTACGTTAACCTTGGCGAACTTAACTTTCCCGGAGTATTCTTTCGAGAGTTCTTCGAAGACCGGGCCGATCATCTTGCAGGGACCGCACCAGCTCGCCCAGAAATCAACGAACGTCGGTCGTTCCGCCTCCAGGACTTCTTTCTGGAAGGTATCGTCTGTGACGTTAAAAAGGTTCTCTCCCTCAGCCATTTTCTCCCCCTCCTGTCGGTGATCTTAGATCATTATAACAGTAAAATCGATCGTTTTGCAAAAGGTCAAAGAATTAGATGCGACTTTTCCAAAAAAGTTTCATATAATTTTATCCATGAGAAGCAAGTCTGTGGCTTTGTTAACTGCTGTAATGTTTCTAATCGTCTCTTCCGCCTGCTCCCACTCTCCCAGGAAGCCGTCTTCGCCCAATCCCCGCGAAGAAATTTCCTCCTCCGAAGAGGCCCGTCCCGCTTCGAGCGCTTCCCCGGAAGAGTCCTGGTGGAAAAGGGATGAATATCAATGGCTCATTACCTTTCTAATCGTTCTGGGAGTCGGCCTGGCGATTGGGGCCACCATCTATGTCGCCTCGGGAGCCAGCGGCCTTACCCTGCAGATAAGGAAATAAAAACAGCTCACCTATTCTTTGCCCTCCCCCCGAAGAGCTGGGGCATGCGTGCCAGTACATTCATGTCCCCCTTTATTTTATACAATCCCTGTATCAAAGCCTTCGGCCGATCGATCTCCCCCCGGGCGATCTTGACCCATACATCCCCCGGCGATTCTATAGTCAGGGCCGGTCCAACCGCTTCTCCGCCCCGAACATCGCAACGCCCTCCGGCAATGGAGATGACCCATTTCCCTCCCCCCTCGCCGGCAATATCGAATTGTATTTCCGTTTGCAGGTCTCCGGCGACAGCCGGGTCAAAGGCTGCGGGCATCCCTTCGATCAATTCTTTGGCCGTATCCGGAATGGCCGCGGCGGCCTCGGGGCGGACGCGATATTTCCTCCGTAAGTAATAGTCCGGATATTTCTTGGAAAATACCACCCCGATTCCTATACACAGGGCGAAGGGGACGAGGATGGAATATGGCGGCTTGCCCTGCCCCAGATAGCTGGACAGGAACGAGGCAAAGAATACCGCGCTCCAGACGTAGGTGATACGATAATTAATGAGTCGAAAATCGGGTGTTCCCCAGACTGACTCCGGGTACCATTGCTTGGCGACCGCATAGGTAAAGGGTTCGTAGCCGAATACTTGCGGCAATAGGGTCATCAAAAAGAGCGTGAAGTAAAGCAGGGCTACGGAAAGGTCCACGAAAAAGTGGGCCCAGTTCGCCGGGAAGGCATAAACCCAGATCGTTCCAGCGAGCAAAAACCCCAAGAAGGCTTTTTCCAGATAGGTGTTGTAATGGAGAATCTTCCGGGCGCTGACATATTGAATCGTCGCCAGGATGAGGCCGACGAGTACGGCTATCTTGGCCTGGCCCCAGGTGGCCTCGCCTAACCGGGCAATGGTCTTGAAGGTGGCCACCGGTATGAAAGAAGTAACGAAAAGAAGTTTATCCAGCTTTTTACTCATGCGGACGTAGCCCCAGGGTCGTTACGTTCTGAATCCTTTTGGCCAAATAGCCATCTAAGGATAACAGAAGAAAAACAACCAAACCACAGAAAAATGATCTTGCCAAAATGGACCGAAAAGAAGAGGTCAAGAAATTGCTCAGGGAGATCGAAATTCTAAAGATCGAACTCCAGGAGCGGGAAAAGAGCCTTCCGGCCCATTCCATCCGCCCCCATCAGCTTTTAGCCATCGAGGATCTCGAAGAAAAAATCCGTACTTTGCAGGGAAGAGTGAAGCAACTGGAATTGCCGTCGGGGGGCGTGTAAGAACGGATATGGCGAGAAGTCACAATCTGTTTGACAAAGTCCCCAGCTCTGCTATCATTAAATAGATTCTTCCCCGGCACTAAGAACTTTTCAGCCTAACCTGCAACCTTTCCATCACTCTTGGACTTTTTACGATTTCATCATCTTTTGACTCATTCATAATGCCTTTACACAATGGTGGCCACCGTGACGTGGCCCGGGGGCCATGGCGATGAAGATTGGAGAAGCGTTATGCGGCTGCAACCGTTGACTTTCGAGTACAAGCCAACTTATAATTATTTAAAGGTTTCCTGGATCGATTCGCCATGACAAAGATCAAGACCGTCTTTGGATGCCAAAATTGTGGTTATCAATCGCCCAAGTGGCTGGGCAAGTGTCCGGATTGTGGCTCCTGGAATTCCCTGGTTGAAGAGCCTTTATCGACCTCAGCGGAGCGAGACTCTTATTCCATCGCGATTCCCGGCCGCGACCTTCCCCCCCAGCCCATCACAGCCATTGAGACCACTGACGAGGGAAGGTTGAAAACGGAGGGGGCCGAATTCGACCGCGTCCTGGGCGGGGGGCTGGTCGTCGGGTCTGTGGTCCTCATCGGTGGCGACCCGGGAATCGGCAAGTCTACCCTGCTCCTTCAAGCCCTGGCCCGACTGGCCCGAAAGGGGGTCGTAGTTTTTTACGTATCCGGGGAAGAATCGCTCCGGCAGACCAAGATGCGCGCGGACCGTATCGGGATCTCCTCCAAGGATCTCTATGTGCTGGCCGAGAACTCGCTGGAGAAGATTATCGACGCCATCCAAAAACTCAAACCCAGGGTAGTGGTCATTGATTCGATCCAAACGGTCTTTACCTCCCAACTCCAGTCCGCCCCCGGCTCCATCGGCCAGGTCCGGGAATCCGCCGGAAAGCTCATGCTTCTTTCCAAGTCTACCAACCTCTCTACGTTCCTCATCGGCCACGTGACCAAAGAGGGGGCGATCGCGGGCCCTCGCGTTCTGGAACACATAGTGGATACCGTTCTTTACTTCGAGGGCGACCGGGGTCACCCGTACCGCATCCTGCGGGCCGTGAAGAATCGCTTCGGTTCTACGAACGAAATCGGCGTTTTTGAGATGAAGGACAGCGGCCTGGAAGAGGTGGCCAACCCTTCGGAGCTTTTCCTGGCCGAACGCCCCCTCAATGTGTCCGGTTCTGTGGTCATCTCCAGTATGGAAGGTTCCCGGCCCATCCTCGTCGAGCTGCAAGCCCTGGTGACTTCCACTTCTTACGGAATGCCCCGGCGTACGGCGATCGGCGTCGACCCCAACCGACTCTCCCTGCTGGTGGCTGTTCTGGAGAAGAAGGTGGGGATGAACCTGGCCCAGCAGGACATCTTCGTCAACGTCGCGGGCGGCGTACGCATTGAGGAGCCGGCTGTAGACCTGGGGGTCATCTCGGCCGTGGCCTCTTCCTTCCTGGATAAACCCATCCCGGCCCGGACCATGGTCATCGGAGAAGTCGGTCTGGCGGGTGAAGTCCGGGGCATCCATCAGGCCGAAGTGCGCCTGAAAGAGGCCTCCAAACTGGGCTTCAAACGATGCCTCTTGCCCATGAGCAATCGCTCGCGGATAAAGCTCGAATTCGACGGCATAGAGCTGATGGGTGTCGGCTCAGTGGAAGAAGCCTTGGAAAATCTTTTTTGATGAAATGAGCGTCGAGGCCGGGGAGCGTCCGGCCGGATCCGGCGCCGCTTTAAAGTTTTCGAATATTTTCTCGATGTTTGTACCGTAAGAGGAGGAGGTGCGCTTGCAGAAATATCTTCTGGCAACGCTGCTGCTTTTAGTCTTTCCATTTTCTCTCTGGGGGCAAACTCCTGCCTTTGACCCCAACCGGTCCATCGCCCTGGTTTTTTCATCCAGCGTCTCCGGCGAAGTCGAGCCCTGCGGCTGAAGGGATAGTCTGCTTGGCGGTCTGCCCAGGCGAGCGACTTTCATCGATGAGCTGCGGCGCACTCGGAAGGGGGTCATCCTCGTGGATACGGGGGATCTGCTTTACGCCCGCACTCCTACCCCAAGCCCCAACGTGCAAAAGATGGGCGAACTGAAAGCTGACCTGTACATGAAGACCTACAATCTCATGGGATACGACGCCTTCACGCCCGGGGAGCTCGACTTCTCCTTTGGCGTAGGTCCGGTCTTCCAAATGAGCAAGCAGGCTAGTTTTCCCTTCCTGGCCGCAAATCTGCTATACGCCGAGTCCAAAAAGCCGGTTTTCAAACCTTACATAATCAAAGAAATCCAGGGAGTCAAAGTGGGTCTCCTGGGATTGATCTCCAACCGGCATCCGCTGGGGGGGCCCCCCGAAGAAAAGGGAAAATATTATCTGGCCGACCCGATTGAGACCGCCAAAAAGATCGTCCCCCGATTACGGAAGAAATGCGATCTGATCGTTGCCCTGGCCCACATGGAACCGGATGAGCAGCGAGGGCTCGCCCAATCCGCCCCGGACATTTTTTTTATCCTGAGTGGACACAACCCCACCGTCCAGCCGAATCCGACAAAGGCTCACAACTCGTCAATTTTGGAGGCCGGCTCGCGCGGCGAGCACATGGGGCAGGTGGATTTCTACACCGAGGGAAAGGATCTGTTTGCTCGCTACGAGATCATCAACCTCACGCTAAAATACGCCGACCATCCCCAGGCCCTGGGACTGCTCAACCAGTACAAGGCCAGCCTCCGGAACCTTCTGCAAATCCCACCCCAGCCCGAGCCCAAGCAAGACTCCAGCGCCGTCGGTCCGCAGACGGCTGCTGTGCCCTCAGCGTTATTCGTCGGTGAAAAAGCCTGCCTTCCTTGCCACCAAGACCAGCACAAGAGCTGGCTGGAAACCGCCCACGCCCGGGCGTACCAAACCCTGGTGCAGCAGAACAAATCTTCCGACCCCGGTTGCCTGCAGTGCCACACCACCGGCTACGGAGAGGCGAAAAAGGACCTGGCCGCTGACTTCCAAAATGTCCAATGTGAAGTCTGCCACGGCCCCGGAGACGGTCATCCCGAGCCGCGCAAAACCCTCTCCCGGGTTGGCGAAGACCAATGCCTCAAATGCCATAATACCGCCAACAGCCCAAACTTCAATTTCTCCGCCTATCTCCAGAAGGTCCGTCACGCGAAATGAGAAAACCGCGGAAGGAAGAATGATGGCATGAAGATTACCGGCATCATTCTCGCCGGTGGAAAAAACCTCCGGATGGGGAAAAATAAAGCCTTCCTTGAGGTCAACGGCGAGCGGATCATCGATCGCACGAAAACACTTTTCCTGGAAATTTTTGATGAAGTCCTTCTGGTGGCCAATTCGCTGCCGGATTACCTGGGTCTAAACCTGCGCATGGTGGCCGACCTTTACGCGGGCAAGGGGGCACTGGGAGGAATTTACACCGGCCTTTTTCATGCCTCCCATTCCCATGCTTTTGTGGCGGCTTGCGACATGCCTTTCCTGAACAAGGACCTGATCCGACACCTGATCGACCTCTCTCCCGGATACGACATCGTCATTCCCAAAACACAGGATGGCTGGCAACCCCTGCACGCCATCTACTCCCAAAAATGCTTACCCTTCATGGAAGACCTGATTCGAAAAGATAATCTCAAGATCATCGATTTCTTCCACCGGGTCAAAAAGAGGGAGGTTCCCACCGAAGAAATCCTCCCTCTTGACCCGAACCTCGTCTCTTTTCTAAACGTCAATACCCCGGAAGAGTTGGCCCGGATTAACGATCATCTCGTCAGCTAATTTTTCTCACCCACACCTTCTCCCTTGCTCATCAGGATACCTGCTGTTAAACTGATTACGAAGCCATTCAATGCTTTAACAATTGCCCCCTCACCCTCCCCTCTCCCCCACGGGGGGAGAGGGATGGGGTGAGGGGAATCTATTGAGGAGGGGAAAATGCTCGAAGCTTTAAAAAGTCCCATCATGATTCGCAATCTTCAAATCCGCAACCGGGCGGTTTTTTCGCCCGTAACCACGCGTTTTGCCTCCGAGAGCGGGGCCGTAACCAAGCAACTGATTGACTACCACGTCGAAAGGGCCAAAGCCGGCGTGGGGCTGCAGATCGTGGAAAATGTGAGTATCCAGGATCAGCCTCCCCCCTACATGCTGCGGATTCATTCTGACGGAGTGATCGCGGGGTTCAATGAACTGGCCGAATCCATCAAAGGATGGGGAGCGAGCGCCGGCGTTCAGCTCAATGCCATAGGAGCGATCCGGCAGGGCACGGACGTCAACCAATTAACCACAGAACAGATTTTCAGCGTGATGGATGATTTCACCGCCGCCGCCCTCAGGGTGAAAATAGCCGGCTTCGAGCTGGTGGAGATCCACGGTGCGCATGCCTATTTCATCGCCCAGTTCACCTCCGCCCGCTCCAATCGCCGCAACGATGAGTGGGGGGGAACCTGGGAAAAGAGGGCCAACTTCCTCATTTCCCTGATTCGCCGCACCCGCGAAAAGGTTGGGAGCGATTTTCCCATCTCCCTGCGGATCAGCGGCGATGAGTTCATCGAGGGCGGACGCACGATAGAAGAGACCGAGCGTATGGCTCCCCTTTTCGAAAAGGCAGGGATTGACCTTCTCCATGTATCCGGCGGGGGGCCGGAAACTCGTGAATGGACCGGGTTGCCCATGGCCTTCCCGCAGGGGACCCTGGTTTATCTGGCCGAACGCCTGAAGAAATGTGTAAGCATTCCGGTAGTGACCGTGGGCCGAATCAATGATCCTCAACTGGCCGACCGCATCATTCGGGAAGGAAAAGCGGATATGGTCGCCTTCGGAAGGGCCCTGATCGCCGACCCCTACCTCATCCAGAAGGCTTTCCAGGGAAAATTTCAGGAGATGCGCAGGTGCACGGCCTGCATGGATTGTCGCATGCGCGTGGTGGACCTGGGATTGAGGATGAAGTGCTCCATAAACGCGGAAATGGGAAAGGAAGGAGAGTCCACCCTCCTGCCCGTCGCCAAGCCCAAAAAAGTGATGGTCATCGGCGCGGGGCCGGCGGGCATGGAAGCCGCGCGCATCGCCAGGCTGCGCGGCCATCGCGTTTCTTTGTATGATCAGCAGAAGAAACTGGGCGGGCAGATTAATCTCGCCGTCATTCCGCCGCACAAGGAAGAATTGAAAAATATCCTGGATTACCTCAGCTACCAGATGAAGGCCCTGAAGATTCCGGTGAAGCTGGGGGTCAGGGTGGACTCCGGAATGATTCAAAAAATCAAGCCGGATGTGGTGGTCATCGCCACCGGTGCAAAACCTATCCTGCCCTCATTTGAGGGTAGCCTTCCTCCCAAACTTTTGACTCCCCAGGAAGTCCTGGAAAAAAGGCTCCCCAAAGAGGAAAGCTTCCTGGTCATCGGCGGCGGAAGCCTCGGCTGTGAGCTGGCCGAATACCTGGCCGAAAAGGGGAAGAAGGTCTCCGTGGTGGAAATCCTCGACCAGATCGCCCTGGACGCCGAATCCAACGCCCGCAAACTCTTGACGCAAAGGCTGGCCGAAAAGAAGGTGCCCCTCTATACCCGCTCCCGGGTGCAAAAATTTGAGGGAAACAGGGCCTGCGGAGTCAATGAAAGCGG
>Ga0315278_10004336_pt1 | contig 12780 bp, 13 predicted proteins | sample YL17G06_0_MG_FD_203880 | JGI IMG/M metagenome (GOLD analysis project Ga0315278, IMG submission 203880) | Sediment microbial communities from Yellowstone Lake, YNP, Wyoming, USA - YL17G06_0 | ecosystem: Environmental > Aquatic > Freshwater > Lake > Sediment | place: USA: Wyoming | collected...
AACCTGTCATCGTTACTGCAAGGACCGCAAGGGATTTCCTCAGGAGCACCGGGTCTTTTATGGCCTCCCGCTCATCCATGTCCATGACACGTTGACGTAACTCTTCTTTAACAACCATCTTCTTGCCGAAGATGAACTTGATGCTGATGATGTATGCGATTAATACTACTATGATGACCGGTGTCAGATGGTACACAAACGACATGAAGTCCAACTGTGCCTTTGAAGCGATCATGATGTTCGGCGGGTCGCCGATGAGGGTGGCCGTCCCTCCGATGTTGGATGCGATGGCCTCTGTGATGAGAAAGGGCACGACGTCAAGCTCAAGGGCCTGGCAGATGAGCAAGGTAACGGGAGCGATGAGAAGGACTGTCGTGACGTTATCCAGAAAGGCCGACACAACCGCTGTCACCGTGGAGAAGATCGCCATGATCATAAATGGCTCTCCCTTTGCCACCTTGGCGCTCTTGATGGCAATGTATTCGAATACACCGGTCGGTTTCATGATATTGATGATAACCATCATGCTAACAAGGAGAAATATCACGTTCCAGTCGACACCGATATCCATGGAACTGAAGGCCTCTTCCTGTGTCACGATCCCAATAACAATCAATAGGGCCGCGCCGAAAATCGCCAGGATGGTCTTGTGTATTCTGTCCCAAATAATAAGGCCATACGCCAGAAGAAAAATAGCCGTGGCGATCCAGAATTTTGGCCCCATCAAGATCTGGTCTGACGTAGCGGCAACTTCCTGGATCATTTCACACCTCCATTATCTTCCCCAAGCATCGCCTTCGTGATGGCAAAAAAGATATCCCGCAAGTAGACCATCCCGACAACTTTCCCTTCTTTATCCAGAACAGGCATCCTCGTGACTCGCTTTTTCAGAATGAGGTCCACGCACTCCATGAGAGGCTCATTCTTATTAACGGTAACAACATCTCGAGACATGAACTCTCCCACTTTCTTATCTCTCGCCTGTGCTGCGAGAGATTCCAGCATCCCGTCCCAGGCAAAGTCACCTAAATTCATCATGGACATGTATGATGGGTAGACCGCCCTGAGAATGTCTGTCATCGACAGCATGCCAACAAGCTTTCCACTGTTGTCAAAGACGGGCAGGCCCATAACGCCCACCCTTTGTTCTCCCCGCGCTGCAGTTTTGAGGAGATTGACTGCCTCCCTGAGAGTGCTATCAGGTTTAAGAAAATCACGAATGGGTACCATTAAATCTTGTACTTTCATGGAGCTCCTCTTTGTAAATATTTTTCCGCTGTTTGTAAATTTTCATATTGCAGGATACATCGACTCGTCTTTGGAAATTTTTTTTGTGTATCCCATTCAGTCAAGCAGAGGAATCGTTTCGCTATCTGTCAAACATCAAGAAATTGAAATTAAGAGTGAGATTCACAAAACCGGCGTCGTTGAAATCGTTTCTGGTTATAAATCGCTATCAGCTCATGTTTTGTTTACTTTCATTTCTACCGACAAAGTCTTACCTTTGAATTCGGTAGCGAGCACATGCCCCTTAGCTTGCTGCGGAGAGCTTCAATTGTCCCTGATCACTGGATTGAATAGCGCGTGGTCGTGCTGCTCCATCAATCTTTCTCAATTTTTTTCTCGACGTTACTCTTTAGAATGTGCAGACTTCAAAACCTTCCCGCTTTGCCCTTTATCCCGCAGTATGAAATATGAAATTCCGGGAACTGTAAACTGTATATGATGGTACTCTATTTTTGGGGCTTGAGAAAATCTTTCTGGAGAAATTCCGGATTGGGATACGTATAAAAACCTTTGCCACTCTTCACTCCCAATTCGCCCCTTTTCACCATCTGCAATAGTTTATCGGGCGGCTTGTCTTTGGGGTCCTTCGAGTCGTTGTAATAAACCATTTCAATATCATAAATCACATCGAGTCCAACCTTGTCCATGAGTGCAAAAGGCCCCTCCTTCATGCGGGTAAAGACCATCCAACCCCGATCGGAATCGCGGAAGTCTACAAAACCATTACCCCACATGTAGAGAACCTCGCGCTTGATGGCGCGCCATACACGGTTAAAACAGAATCCGAGGATTTCCCTGTTCACCGTCAGAGGAATACAACCGATAGAGATAATCCACTCTCTTCCCTTTTTCATCACTGCGGGCAATGTCTTCGTCCCACCCATGATGTCCACCATGTTGGTACCCTGAAGGGGAAAGTAGAAATGGACATTCAGGCATCTTTCAGGTCTCCCGCTGCTTTTTTCCATTCTTGATACGGGGATTGAGGAACTATTCGTAGCCAGAATAGCGCCTTGGGGTGTAAGACGACCCAATTCCTTAAACACTTTGTTTTTTAGTTCCACATTTTCCGGCGCAGCCTCAATGACGAAATCGGCATCCTTTACCGCTTCTCCGAGATCGGTAACCTGCACGACGGCTTTCCTGATCTTCTCCCATTTATCCCAGGGAATGAATGGTGTTATCTTCTTAGCTTTTAATTCAGCCATGCGATTCTTGAAGGCAAGATCAAAGGCCCCTTCCCGGGGATCATAGACCTTTACTTTGTACCCGACGTTTGCGGCCAGCATCGCTATCTGTGTACCCAAAATACCGGTACCAACCACCGCGACTTTCTTGAAGGGTTTTTTCATAAATCATACTCCTTTCCATTCTTCGCTCTTAGTATCTTTCTGTTTGAGATATGAAGTTCACAGAGAACAAGAAAATGATACCCTTACTCACCTCCTTCCAATGAGACATTTTTTCGTCAAATATACAAGAATGCAATCAACGTTGAACGTCTGATGGTTTAAGGTTGTTAGCTCATACGAAAAAAAATAATAATTTTTCTCGCTTCTCATTCAAAAAATTGCTACAAGCATAGCGGTTTATTTGAAAAGTGCAAGATTTTTATGCAAGACGGGAAAAATTTTTAGCATTAAAATGGAGGCATGGCGATGAGACGTTTTTTTGCCTACCTGCTGACTTTGCTATTTCTTGTCAGTGTGGGATTCCTAAGTGCCTGCGGCGGAAATGGAGAGCCGAAAAAAAAGGCTGAAAGAGGCGAGTCAGATTGGTCTGCATCAGGGGTAGTCAAAGATATTGAAGAAATGAAAAAGGCTGGTGAAAGAAAGAATTAGGAATGATCGTTTTAACTTCCAGTCCTCAAATTAAGTATTATGTCTTTGTTCTTGAAAGACTGAATAAAAATCATGGAAGGAGGAAAAAAAGCAATGATTTCTATTGGTGACAAAGCAAGAGACTTTCTAATGGTTCTTGCGGCTTTGCTCTGGGCCTTTATCGTTTACGCCAGCTGGGAAGGCGCACTGAGCAAGAACAATCAGCTCATTTACTTCGGTCTTCTGGCCTGTGCCGCAATGGTTGTCGTGTACTATCTCATGGGAGCAGCGCTCAATCAGAAACTATCCATGACCGTCCTCGTGTGGCCCGTACTGCTCAATGGAATCACGCAGGCCATTGCCTTCACGATGATCTACATGACGAAGGGCGAGAAGCTGGATTTCATCATGGGGATGCATCCCGGTTTTTTCGGAGCCATAATGTTCTTCTGGCTGGGTAACTTCCTGACTTCAACCCTTTCCTACGTGGTCTTCTTCAATAAGAGCGTTCTACCCGATGAAACGTGGGACGAGTTTATGAAGGAAGTCGCCATACACCAGAAACTGCGCTAAGGAGGGAAAATAATGGACGAACAATTGATTCAACCAACTCCGTTGATTATCGGATATACAGTTGTCTTCATGCTCATTTCCATCGGCATCGGATGGTACGCAAACAAATACGCTAAGACGGCAGAGGGGTTCTTCGGCGGTACGAAGATGTTCGGGGGCCTCGTCGTCGGTCTCGCCTCCATGGCTGCCGTCATGAGCGCCTTCGGATTCATCGGGGGGCCAGGCCTCGTTTACAAGTTCGGCTTCACCTCCATCTGGATGACCATCGCCTGCGGGCCAGGTTTTGCCTACGGCTACTGGGTCATCGGCAAGCGCATGCGCGCCATGGCGGAAGTCACGGACGTGGCCACGCTGCCCGATATCGCCCGGGTACGTTTCCAGAGCCAGGCGGTACGGGGTATCCTGGCTATAGGGCTTTTTTTGGCGGCCATTGCCTATCTTTCCTCTCAGGTAAAGGGCGGTGCCAAGCTCATGAACCAGATGCTTGGCGTCACTGAGGAATGGGGGGTCGCCATCATGTTCGGTGGCACCCTGGCCTATATGCTGGTCTCCGGTATGTCCGGAAGCATCCTGACAGACGCCTTTCAGGGGTTGGTCATGCTTATCGGCGTCTTAGGTGTTATCTTCGCCTTTTTCTCCATTACCGGTGGTGATTTCAGCGCGATCATGAACGCTCCCAACTTCGGGGCAAGCTTCGTGGACGGGGCCGGGGCCATGCCTTTCCAACTGGTGATTACCTTCGCTGTAGTCTTCTTTATCGGCGTCATGGGACAGCCCACCATGCTGGCCAAGATGTACGCCGTGAAGTCCCACAAGGATCTGAAGCTTGCGGGGTGGCTCGGCGGGGTTGCGTATGGCGCAACTTCCCTGGTCTGGATCCTCGTAGGCTATGGTGCTGTGTATCTGGTAGCAACCGGAGCAGCGCCTGCTATCAAGGACCTGGACAAGGCGGCATTCCTCTTTGTCAGCAAGACGGGGGGCGTGTTGCAGGCCCTCATTATGGCGGCGCTCTTGGCGGCCATCGTGTCCACAGCGAGCTTTTTCATCTCGCTTGCCTCCGGCGCCCTCACCCGAGACCTGGCGGGGGCCTTCGGCCACGAAATGCCTGTGGCAAAACAGATCGTCATCGGCCGTTACCTCCAGATCGTCGTGATGATTCTGTGTGTTGGGTTCGGTTACTGGGGAGGCCGGGCGGTTGCCATCTTAGGGACGCTCGGATGGGGATTCTTCGCCTCCGTGACGCTTCCCACTTTCATGATGGGGCTTCTCTGGAAGCGCTGCTCCCGGGAAGGGGTTCTCACGGGGCTCACCTTTGCGGTCATTGCAAATATTGCATTGCCGCTCCTGGAGAACTTCAAGGTCTACAAGCTGCCTTACCCCTATTACCTGTTTACGATAGCGGGGGCCATTATTCTGACAACCGTGGTCTCCCTGTTCACGGATGGATCTGCCGGCAAGAACCTCCCCAAGGAGATGGAACCGGTCTTCAAACTATAATCTTTTTGGAAAGGGATAAGGAGTGGGTCTGCCCATTCCTTATCCCCTATATGTTTCATGGGAAGGCCTTCACTGCCCGTGCTTCCTCCAGGGAGACCTTCCCCCGATAATAGAATTCCCGGTAAAGCCTTCCAGACTCGCCTGCAGACATCTTGAGAACAGCAGCGTTGCCTCCTCGCATCGTGATAGGAATTTCCACGACATTGCTTGCCGTCAAGACGTTCGCCTGATCAGAATAATAGCAGAATAGGCCGGTGTAGATGTTGGAATTCTCGGTCCTGGCGCTGCCAAGTTCAAACTCCTCCCAGTGTAATGTTTTCCTCATGAAAATTTTCTGCAGGGTGAGACCCCTTTGATCCGTTTTCACAACCATCAGTTTTTTCAAGAGGATCATGATGAGTAGGGTCAGTGGGACAAGGACAACTATGAACAGGAACTTCCCCGCACGATAAAAGGTGTCGGTATTTTCTACAGTCACAAATTGTGATGTAAAAATGGATAAATATATAAAAATAATCTGGATGATCAGAATGGTCGAAATAATGCCAAGGGTTGTCGCAAAACCCAGAGCATAGAGCCGATAGATGTTCTTGTTGGAATCAGTCAGCAGCCGAGCCCTTTCTTTTTCACTGGGACCAATGAGGCAGTGATCGGGATAGCGGGTCTCCAAAAAACGAAGGAGATCTGTATTCTCCTTTTGGTCATGAAAAAGCAGGATTTCCCGTTTTTGTTTGCTCCCACCAACTGTCCAGACCACGGATAACCAGAAGCAAAAAGTGTTGTTCTGAAACATCCAGGGATGGTTCCGGTACTCAATTTGCAGCAGGCTATTGATCGGAATACAAAATTCGCCTTTCCCGGTCTCTCTTATCAGAAAAATATCCCCGGCGATTTCGAATTCTATTTTTCCGGACGGCCCTTCACACTGAAAAATGACTTTCTGCATTCCACTCCAAACACGTAAGAATTTTCCACATGCCTTAATATAATCATTATGGAAGGATTTTAAAATACGCCTCGACATTATTCCCTGAACATAAATATCTATGGGCAAAGGACTACCGCTGCTAATGTTCAGGATACTGTGGAAATGGAAAGTATGACAACAAGCTAAAAACGAATAAAGTTTATTCTCGGAGTGTCATCGTCATCAGTGGCAATAATATCTCTTATCCATTGCAAAGATGCGTGCCCTTGAGCATATTTTATGATGAACATCATCAACAATGGCAAGATAAAAAGAAGGACAGCACTCGCAAAGAGGAAAGCAATGCCTATGGCTCCCTCCTTGATTGCCAGGCATACGATGCACAGGCACGCAAGAGTGCTGATTGCAGCGGTGCATGCAAGAAAAAAATATAATTTATCTTTCCGGCGCCTCAATATCTCATCATCTAATATATTTCTCACTGCGATACCTATCCTATATCAAATATGGAATGAGACAATGGCAATCTCGCTGACTTTTGATAAGGAGATCTAAAGTATCACTCAGGCCAATTGATCAAGCCACAATAGTTTCAGTATTTCGCCTCAATCTCTTTGATCAAGTCAAATAGTTTCTGATTTACGGGTGTGGGAACACTGTACTGCCTCCCCAGCGCGATCACCTTGCCGGCAAACATCTCCACCTCTGTTTTCCTGCCTGCCTCCACATCTTGAAGCATGGAAGTCTTCCCCTGCGGATTCAAATCCAGGAGAATTTCATTAAACCTCTTTATATCCTCTTCAATGAGATTTACTTGTGCCTTTTCAGAAAGCGTTATGACCTCCCGCATGGCCGACTCCATCAGGTTTCTGGCCTCCTCGGAGGTTTGAAATACCAAGAAGGGTGCGCGGAGTACGGCTGATGCCTGATTAATCCCCACATTGATCATGAACTTCCACCACATGACGCGCATCATGTCAGGAGGCGTCTCATAGTTAATCCCCGCCTTGTCGAAGAGAGCCTGAATACGCTTAATCCGGTCTGTAGAAATTGTGTTTATTGTCTCTCCGAAGAATATTTTCCCCTGGTTGCTGTAATTCACACGGTTTCCTTCCCGCAGAGCATCAATGCCCACGGACACGGCATACAGAACCTTTCCCATGCCATAGACGGAGCCAATACGCTCCTCACTCTCTATGCCGTTCATGACAGATATGATGGCGGTTTCCGCCCCTACCCTGTTTCTCATGTCCCGTATGGCGTCATCCAGATGATGGTATTTTACAGCGACGATGATGAGATCGGCAGGAGCTGACAGATATTCCGGCGGGATAACAGGAATGAAGTAGCGCTTGCCATTGACGATGAGACCTTCGTTGCGGAGCCGTTCAAAACGATTCCCCCCGGCAACAAATGAGACTGAGCGCACATCCATATCATGAAGGAGACCGCCGTAGGCGGCTCCCAATGCCCCTGCCCCGATAATGGATATTGTCTCGATTGATGGTTTCATGTTCTTTCTTATAATCCGCTCGCCATCATAATGACGGCATCTGTCTCGTGTTCAGCACTTGGACTGCATGAACATCATGTTCCATGTTTAAGGCTGAGGTTCCGGAGCAAAAATTTATCCTGCTAAGCTTCAATAATGGCTACAGGGCGGCACCATCCCGCCGAGGCCCGTTTTATCTTTACAGGAAAACAGCAGACGCTGAAGTCTTTAGGTCGGCCTATGGCGCTGAAGTTGGCCATCTTCTCCATGTGGCAATATCCCATATCGATGCCGGCGAAGTGGGCCTCCCAAACAACCTTGGCGTTCCCCGTTTCTTTGAATTCCTTGGCCAGATAAGGCAGAGGACGATCCCAGCTCCAGGCATCGATCCCCACAACACGCACGCCTTTCTCGATGATAAACAGGGTGCTTTCACGGTCCATGCCTGCTCCCCTGGTAAGATACTCCGACTTTCCCCAGGCCGCCTCTGCGCCTGTCCAGATGAGGACGATGTCGAGAGGCTTAATCTCATACCGGATTCGCTCCAGTTCCTTTTTGACATCCGCCACAGTGATCCTCTCACCGTCACCCTTGCGGCGGAAGTCGAGGAGAACGCCGTCGCTGAAGCACCACTCCAGAGGCACCTCGTCAATAGTCATTGATGCCTTTCCCCGATCCATTGTGGGGTGGTAGTGATAGGGGGCGTCCAGGTGAGTCCCGCTATGCGTCGTAAGAGTGATGAACTCCAGTGCCCAGCCCACACCGCCGGGGAGCTGGTCTTTTCGGATGCCGGGGAAGAAGTCGAGCATCTGGTTGGCGCCCATGCCGTGATCGATGTAGTCGATCTTCGGAATCATCATCGGCGGATCCGAAGGCAGACTGGATTCGATACTGATACTGAGGTCAACGAAACGTTTCATGGGAGTGTCTCCGTTAATGATGGTCGGTCGTCCCAGTATTTTTTCTTCACTCTGAAAATTTTCCGCTGTCGTTATTGCCGTGGATTCTACGGCTTCGGCGCCGGCGCTTGCGGGACTGCCCGTTTTTCCATTGCCTCTCGCTGTTTGTCCGAATACTTCATTACCTTTTCTACCCCCATCTCATCCGGGGACAGCCATTCGCACTTCGCTGTGTAATGGTCACAGGCAAGCCCGGTAAGACTATTGCTAATATGAAAGAATTGGTATCTGTTCGCCAAGCCGTAAATGAAAATAGCCATGGCAAACAAAACCAGAACCGCTACCTTAAAAAACTTTTCAAAATTCATGTTAACTCCTTTCATGGATGTTAAATTATTTGTCATGCATCTTCAGCATGCTTCTTTGTCTTTTTTTCTTCCGTCATGGTCATGCCTCACTGCGCTAAACGGTTTCTTACTTATCTGTTCATTCGGTGATGAACCTTTCATTGCCTTTCTATCATCAGGGAATCGAGGATGCCGGCAGGTGTCTAATTTGCGGTTTCAAAATGATTCTTTAGCTTTTTATTCTGTCAATCACCGATCCTGAATATCCTGACACCGCAGGGTTCAATACTAATCTCAATGTCACTAACCTGCGATTCATACCGGTCTTCGCTAATTCTGTCCTCCATTTGTATCCGTTTTGTATTCTTTAGAAATGACGAAAGGTCAACCTGTAAATGATAGCCATTATTAACATCGAGATTTGCAAATATCAGATAGCCGTTGTCCATTTCTTTATCCAAGCGACGTAAGGCGCCCAGCACCGCGCCGTGGCCGTTGTCGATAAATTCCAAATTCCCGTCCTGATGAAAGACAGGGGATTCCGTGAGCACACGGTTAATGTTTCTTATTGTGTCTGCGATATATAAATTTTCCTCAAACTTATACTTTTCTCTCCTGCCGATAAAATCTATTTTTTCAGGATACCCATGTTCAACTCCCTGGACGATGCCGGTCTGCCCCGTACCCATGAGAGACGTAATCGCGTAACGCGGCACGGCGGCCTCGGCCTTGCCAAAAAGCTGGGCTGGTGCGCCTGTATCATGCGTGGTGATGGGTATGTAAAAACGCACCTTCCGCCCTATATAATGAATGTAATTCAGATAATTACGAAGACTATACGCATAAGGGTATTCCCACTGGTTGGCAAGAAAAAGATTTATCTGCCCTTCAGCAGCCTTTTTCATGATAGTATTGGAATCTGTAAAGTACTCGGCCATAATAACGAGGGTTGGATAGGCGCTGAGCAACTCTTCAAGGAGGCTCGCAACAAACCCTTCGTGGCTTGAATGCAGGTTGTCGAGGCGGATCATGCCGCCCGTAAGCTGGGCGAAATGGGACCAGAACAGGGAATATTTTTTCATATAATCCCATATGTCGCTGCGGATGTCAGGATGGGGATGATCATAATATATTTTTACCAGGTCCCCCCATTTCAGCCAGGAGTTCATATGCCAGCAGCCTGCACGCTTCAGTCCGTCTTTCTCGCTCTTGTCAGGAATTATCCACTCCGGACACATCTGCACCATCTTGCTCCTGACCCCTATGTGATTAAAAACGATGTCAAAACAAAGTCGGATTCCCAGTTCTTTCGCTTTTTCAACAAATTTTTCAAAGTCCGCAAACCCACACCCGTTCTCTTTTCCACTATAGGCCTTGTCAATGGAAAAGAGATCGTGAGCTGAATAGGGGCTTTCAGAAATATCAAGGCTGGTAATCGGCAGGAGATGAACGGCATTAAAACCAAGCCCTGCGATGTGGGGCAGAAGCTCAATCCAGTCGCTGATGGTGCCTGAGACCGGCATTATCATGGTGTACATCCTTATATCCTTCAAAGCCTCCGGATCCACGATCACGTGGCTGAAAGGAACCCTGTCCCAGTACCAGGTCTTGCCGTCATCAAGAGAATATTTTAATTTGAATTTGTAGCTGCCGCAGAGTCTTACTTTATATGACAGGCTATAGATATTGGCCTTTTCCTGTTTAAATTCAAGCTCCCGCCATTCATCCTCCGGGCAGTCGATATTCGTATATAGAAAAACTTTGGCACGGGTATCTTCCTGCCGGAATTCGACTTCCAAATGGAGGTCGTCATTCTGATAGATTCTAAAAAATTCATCGGGAACTACGGGGAAGGAGCGGCGCAAGAGACCTTCTTGGCCTATCCTCATATTCCGGGATTTGAGCTCGGGAATCTCAAAAGGAAGGAACGGTGGTTTTGCATCCATAGTTCAGATCCTGACCTGGAAATCCGTAATTATCGAGAATGAAACTACTAACATATAAAACCCCGCATATCAACAGCGTTGAAGATATTGTTGTCTCTTGACTTACAATCGTCTTTCTTTTATATTTCTTTGGCGAAACGCTGAGTCTCCATCAAATGAGATTAAACTTAATGAACTGATTAGAGTGACGGGATATGAGGTATTGGCACAGTGGATGCCAGGCCTGATATCATTCGTTGCCGCGTCAAGGAATTTCCAAATGCCCATTTATGAATTTGAGTGCTGTCAATGCAAGACCGTCTACGAGCGGTTGATGAAGGTCGACGAAAGATATGATGTCCTGGAGTGCCCGTCATGCGGGGTAAAAAAGCCGAAAAAATTAGCTACCGCCTTCCGGACCCACGCCTGGTCGACTTTTCTCGACAACATGGAAAAGAAGGTCAGTCCCCATAAATTCAAGTAACAGGCGGCGTTCCGGCGCCTACATGACTCCCTTATACCAGCCGCCATCGATCTGAATGGCAGCGCCCGTGATATAGCCGGCGATCTCTGAAGCAAGAAATGCGACCAGGCCGGCTAATTCTTCCGGCTTGCCCAGGCGCCCCATAGGAATTTCAGACTCCCATCTCTTAACAATTGCTTCCGGTGTAGTGCCCTCCCTGGCAGCTATTGCCTCGGAGACATTGCGAACCCGCGCCGTCATGGTATAGCCGGGACACACATTGTTCACGGTGATGTTAAACTGCGCCAGCTCGTTGGACAGACTCTTGGCAAAACCGATGACGCCCGCACGAATTGTGTTGGACAGTATGAGGCCATCAATCGGCTGCTTGACTGAGATGGAGGTCATATTCACGATGCGTCCCCAGCACTTGGCTTTCATAACCGGAACAGCCTCACGGGTCATGACAATCGTAGACAGGAGGTTGAGGCGGAAACCAAATTCCCAGAGTTTGTCATCAATATCGAAAAACTCTTTCGATGGAGGCCCTCCGGCATTGTTGACTAAAATATCCAGCGTCCCGTAATGATCCACGGAGCTGCGGACAAAGTTCTTTGCCTGTTCGACATCGCTCACGTCGGCGGCAATGGCAATTACCTGTCCCCCCGTTTCTTTTATAATCTCCTCCTTAGCCTGCGAGAGATAGGGGTCATCCAGGGCGCATATGGCAACGCGTGCGCCTTCTTTTGACAACCTCTTTGCTACAGCCAGTCCCAGCCCTGTGCTTCCCCCGGCCACCAGGGCCACTTTATTCTTTAATCCCAAATCCATGTCTTCCTCCTTGATTGGCTGGTCGTATTTTTTCTTCCCTTCAATCAGTGGTTTTTTTCGTCCTCAGCCGCCTGTTCCTTAGCCTTTATCACATTTCAGGTTAGAGTTCTGCCATTTTCCATACTCTAATGCACAAACGGCAATGCCTAAGACAGCTACACTTCTTATCCCAAATTGCATTGATTTCTCCCTCTTGTAGCTTTGCGACTGCAGCAAACTTTTTTACTTTTCCCGAAATGCTTCAGACGCCTTCTTCAGGAGGAATTCCTGAAAGGCCTTGTCATGTTCGACACAGAAAGCCTCCTCGAAGCCGCGATTCGCGTGGTCCAGCATGTATGTCTTGATGAAGCGAAGGGCCGACATGGGAGCCTCCAGAATGGCAGCGGCCATCTCTCTTGCTCGCTCCAGCAATTTATTGCCGTCGATAACCTCGCTGACCAGACCTGCGCGATGGGCCTCTGCGGCATCGATCCTTCTGCCCGTGAGACAAAGGTCGCGAGCCAGTCCTTCACCGATAATCCAGCGAAGAGGGGTTAAAAGTGGGGGAATTCCGAATTTGATCTCCGGATGACCGAAGAGGGCTGTTTTTGAACATATCCTGATGTCGCAAAGTTTTGCAAGATCAAACCCGCCCGCCAGAGCCGGTCCGTTCACCGCGGCGATCGTAGGCTTGGGAAAATACCAGATATCTCTGTGATATCTTGCCGACGTTTCGTAA
>Ga0315278_10004337_pt1 | contig 12779 bp, 11 predicted proteins | sample YL17G06_0_MG_FD_203880 | JGI IMG/M metagenome (GOLD analysis project Ga0315278, IMG submission 203880) | Sediment microbial communities from Yellowstone Lake, YNP, Wyoming, USA - YL17G06_0 | ecosystem: Environmental > Aquatic > Freshwater > Lake > Sediment | place: USA: Wyoming | collected...
ATCAAGCTCGCGTGGGCTCTCGGCCAAACAAGCGACCTCGAACGCGTGCGCGAAGTGATGTTGACGCCGATTGCCGGTGAGATCACCGAACGCGAACCGCACGACGGGTACCTCATCTTCCAGGGCGGCATGCCCGAGATCGAGGAGTTCCTGAAGAGGGTGCACAAGTAGGCGTTAGGCTCTACGGCTTCGCCCAGCCTTCCGACAGCACCTCGGCTTGTTCGAGCACGGTCAGGGTTGCCTTTTCCTGCTTGTCGGGCGGGTAGCCGTACTTGCGCAGGATGCGCTTGACGAGCACGCGCAGCTGGGCTCGCACGTTCTCGCGCACGGTCCAGTCAATCTTGACGTTCTTCCGCACGGTGTCGGCGAGCTCGCGGGCGATGGTCCGCAGCGTCTCATCGCCGAGCACCTTCACGGCGCTGTCGTTCGTTCCGAGCGCGTCGTAAAACGCGACTTCGTCTTCGGTAAGCTTGAGCGCTTCGCCGCGCGTGCTGGCCTGGCGCATGTCCTTGGCCAGCTCGATCAGCTCGTCGATCACTTGCACGGTCTCGATCGCGCGGTTCTGATACTTGCGGATCGACTGGTCGAGGAGCTCGGCGAACGACCGCGCCTGGACGACGTTGCGCTTCGAGCGCGCCTTGATCTCCCCCGCGAGGAGCTTCCGCAGGAGCTCGACGGCGAGATTCTTGTGCGGCATGCCGCGCACCTCGGCGAGGAACGCATCTGAAAGGATCGAGATGTCGGGCTTCTTGAGCCCCGCGGCAGCGAACAGGTCGATGACTTCGTCGGAGACGATGGCCCCGGAAATGATCTGCCGAATGGCGTGGTCGAGTTCTTCATCGGGCCGGCGGTCCACCGTCGCGCCCTTCGCGAGAACGGCGCGCACGGCCTGGAAGAAGCCGACATCGTCGCGGATGGCGAGCGCCTGCTCGTGTGGCACGGCGAGCGCGAACGCCTGCGATAGCTCGGTCACGGCACGCAAGAGGCGAGCCTTCCCGTCCTCCTGCGCCAGGATGTGCTCCTGCGCCGCCGGCAGGAGCGCGAGCTTCTCTTGCGGAGTTCCCGTGACCCAACGCGCCCAGCTGAACCCGTGGAACATGCCGCGGCAGATCTCGCATTTCTCCAGCATGAGCGCCACGGCCTCGGCTTGATTGATGGCCGTCTCTCCCGTGCCGCCACTCTCGGTGTAGGTCGCCAGAGCGCGGCGCAATTCGTCGGCGAGGCCGAGGTAGTCGACGACGAGGCCGCCCGGCTTGTCGCCAAACACTCGGTTCACGCGAGAAATCGCCTGCATCAGACCGTGTCCGCGCATCGGCTTGTCGACGTACATCGTGTGCAGGCTCGGCGCGTCGAACCCTGTCAGCCACATGTCGCGGACGAGGACGATCTGAAACGGATCCGCCGCGTCGCGGAAGCGCGCCGCCAGCGCCTCGCGCCGTGGCTTGTTGCGGATGTGCACCTGCCAATCGAGTGGATCGCTGGCCGAGCCCGTCATCACGACCTTGATTGCCCCGTGGTCGTCGTCCTCGCCGTGCCACTCGGGCCGGAGTGCGACGATCTCGCGATACAGCTCGACGCAGATGCGGCGGCTCATGCAGACAATCATCGCCTTGCCGTCCATCGCCGCGAGGCGCTTCTCGAAGTGATCTACGAGGTCGCGGGCGATGACCTCGAGGCGTTTCGGCGAACCAACCACGGCTTCGAGCTGCGCCCACTTCGTCTTCAGCTTCTCCTTGCGCTCGACCTCTTCGCCTTCGGTTGCCTCCTCGAAGTCGAGGTCAATCTTCGGCCGCTCCGACTCGACGAGCGCGAGCTTCGCGAGGCGGCTCTCGTAGTAGATCGGCACCGTCGCGCCGTCGGCGACGGCCCGCTGGATGTCGTAGACGCTGATGTAGTCGCCGAACACGGCACGCGTGTTCTTGTCCATCAGTTCGATCGGCGTGCCGGTGAAGCCGATGAACGACGCGTTCGGCAGGGCATCGTGCATGTGGCGGGCGAAGCCGTCGATGAAGTCATACTGGCTGCGGTGCGCCTCGTCGGCAAGGACGACGATGTTCCGCCGGTCGGACAAGACTGGCATGCGCCAGTCTCCCTCACCCTCCGCTTCGCTTCCCCCTCTCCCACTGGGAGAGGGTTGGACTGAGGGTGCCGCCGAAGGCGGCATAAACTTCTGGATCGTCGTGAACACCACGCCGCCGCCGTCGGTTCGGAGCTTCGCGCGCAGATCAGTGCGGCTCTCGGCCTGCACAGGCGGCTGACGCAAGAGGTCGCGACAGCGGGCGAACGTCCCGAACAGCTGGTCGTCGAGGTCGTTACGATCGGTGAGGACGACGATCGTCGGGTTCGCCATCTCCGGCCGCAGGATGATGCGCCCGGCGTAGAACGCCATTGTCAGGCTCTTGCCGGAGCCCTGCGTGTGCCAGACCACGCCCACTCGTCGATCGCCCGGATCTCCGCCTGGTCGCAGCCCGGCCTCGTAGCGCCCCGGCACGTCGGCAATCGCGCCCTCGACCGCGCGAGCCGCGCGCAGCGTCTCGTCAACTGCTGCATTCACCGCGTGGAATTGGTGGTAGCCGGCCATCTTCTTGATCAGCTTCCCGCCAGCGAAGTCTTCGAGGACGGTGAAGTATCGAACAAGATCGAGGAACCGCCGCTTGTCGAACGCGCCACGGAGCACAACCTCGAGCTCGGTCAGTTGCAGGCTTGCATCCTCGTGCCCGGCGATCGTGCGCCACGGCTTGAACCACTCGCGCCCCGCACCCAGTGCGCCAATGCGGGCCAGCGTCCCGTCCGAGACGAGGAGTGCCTCGTTGTAGGCAAAGAGCGACGGAATCTCCGCTTGGTACGTCTGGAGTTGCCTGAATGCCGACCACACCGTCGCGTTCTCGTCCGCCGGGTTCTTGAGCTCAATCACCCCGAGCGGCAAGCCGTTGACGAACAAGACAATGTCCGGCCGGCGGACGTGCTGGCCTTCTGCGACCGTGAACTGATTGACCGCCAGCCAGTCGTTGTTGTCGGGGTCGTCGAAGTCAAGCAGGCACGCCTGGTCGCCGGCGATCGACCCGTCCTTACGCCGGTACTCGACCGCGATGCTATCGACGAGCATCCGGTGCACGGCGCGGTTGCGCTCGATCAGGGATGGCGCGTCCGCACGCATCAGCTTGCGGTAGGCGTCTTCCAGAGCCTCGGGCGGGAGTTGCGGGTTGAGGCGCGCAAGCGCGTTCCTCAAACGGTTCTCCAGCACCACTTGTGAGTAGCTCTCCCTCTCCCCCTGGGAGAGGGCCGGGGTGAGGGTATCGCCGTCAGGCGATATGTCAGGGCCGTAGAGCACGGCATAGCCGAGATCGCCCAACCAGCCGAGGGCGGCATCTTCGACGACAGATTCCGTCACACCGCACATGCCGCACCAGTCCCAGGGTTGGGCATTGCGACGTTCTGTCGCAATGTCCAAAGAGGTGTCGACCTCGCTTGGCTGGAGTAGCCTATCCGGACATCATGTCCGGCTAGATGTCCGGATAGGCCGATGCACGGGCTCTGGGGAGCCGCATCCGGACACCATGTCCGGTTCCGTGTCCGGTTACCTATGGCTCGCATCGCGACACCTACCTTAGACAACTTCATACTCCGTCGAAGGTCCAGAGCCCGTCTTCTTGACCAGGCCCAACTCCAGGAAGCGATTGAGATGCCGCCTCCCGGTCCGGTCCTCCACCTGCATTGCCTCTGCATACTCGCTGGCCTTAACTTTGCCCCTCACTGCAAGCCACTGCCATCCATTTCGCTGGGAGTCGGTCAGCGCCTCCAGCACAGACGGAGGCAATGCTCGTGTTGCCGCCTCCCTGTTCTGGAACAAGGTGAGCACGAGATACGGGTTGTCCCACGTGTACTTGGGCAAGGGCAGCCCCGCGCTCTCCGCGCCGCCCCTCATCGATTTCAACCCTAGGCCACGTTCCTCCGCCATTCCCATGCGGGCGAATACATAGTGCAAGACGGGGTTCCGGCTGATCATCGGGGCGCTGAAGCTCTGCAGCTGTTCCAGTGTGATTGGCTTCACAGGGGCGCCTGGGCTCTTGATCACAACTGTGTCCGGCGTGACGACCAACTGGCACTTGCCTCCGGTGATCTCATAGTCGCGGTGAACGAGGGCATTCACCACGCCTTCGCGCACCAACTGGAAGAGCCCCGCGTTGGTCTCTCTGCGGCGCACATCCGACCGGTCAATCGGGTTGGGCAGCTTATCGCGAAGCCACTGCAATGCCTGCTCGGGGGCTAGGACCTGCGGGCCATCGAAGTCGCGCGTCTCCTCCTTCCCGTCAGGATAGTGAATCGTGCCCAGGAGGCCCGCCTGAGGCATTGCTGACCTCGGATCCTTTCCAAACAAAAGGAGACCGAAGCCTGTTGGAACCCAGCGCTCACTCTCTCTTGCCAACAACCCCTGCTGGTACAGCAGGCGACTGAACTCCTCTGAGCTGACCTCAGCGGCGATCCTCGCCCTGGTTCGGTACATCTCCAGTGCCTCGTCCGAGAAGTCGCCAAGAGAGACCGCAACCAGCGGATCCTCGTACCTGGAGAGCTTGGGCGGCCGATCCTCTTCTTTGGGTGGCTGTCTCCTAGCCCACTCAAAGAAGGCGGCGTTCGCTGCCAGTATCTCCTCCTGAAGATCGCGCTCGAACATGTGAACCACGACGCCATGCTGCCGCAGATACTCGATACCCTTACCCGCAACTGTGGGGTTATCGTCCTCGACGCCAACATAGACTTCCCTGATCCGAGCGCTGACGATGTGCTTGGCACACCCCTTCTTCGGCTCCTTGCGGTCCATGCATGGCTCCAACGTGGTGAACAGGACGCACCCATCAAGGCGCTCTTTGAAGCATTTCCGCTCCAGCAGGATGAACTCAGCATGGTTACCGCCGCGCAGCTCTCCGCGAGCAGCTGTCTCGATCGTCCCGTCAGGGCGAAGCAGGATCGCCCCAACCGACGGGCTTGGTGAGCCGTCGGGGCGGTTTTCCGGCACTGACTGGTGCATGACCTCAACAGCCAACTCCATCAGCTTCCGTGGGCTGAGCCTTGGCGTCGTCGCCATGTCTAGTCACCCCCTGTGGTCGACGCGACAGAGATGGTAGCGGTTGTGGTGGTGGTCGTCGTCATCATCGTCGTCCATGTCTGCGTCTTCGTCATCGGCCGCGTCGTTGTCCTCTTCCTCATCGTCATCATTGTCGGCACTCTCACGCTTCTCGCAGGCTGTCATTCCAGTGTGCCGCGATGTATCCGGCAATCCCAGAGCCCGGATGGAACGCCGGATAGATCCTCTGGAACACGCTCAACGCATCGGCAAGCGAGGTCTTGGGCAACACAGCGGTGTGCCGAAGAAGGTAGAGGAACGCCATCCCCGGCCCGCGAGACTCGCCCTGGTTGCAGTGGACGAGAACCTTCTTCCCGCTCGTCAGCTTCTCATGGATGAACGCGATCGCCTTCTCGACCAGCTCCTCGTGGATGTAGCTGGGATCGGGGACATCGACGAGGTTCAAGTACAGGCGGTCTTCGCGCTCGGCAAGGAAGTACTCCGGATGTCCCTTCGGGGCTCCCTTCGTGGTGTAGCCGAGGAGATCACGGTGATACGGCTCCTTGCACGCGTGAACCACAGCCCAGCCTTCTCTGCCGTCAACCTGGTACTCGAAGTCGCCCTGATGGCCGACGAAGAGGTTGGGGAAGATCTCAGTCATGGTTCTCCTGTAGCAGCCGCGCACCGGAGCGCGGATTCCACGGGCCCATCATGGCGCATTCCTTTCAGGCGCGGCGCAGGCACGGTCGCACGCCAGGACTCAGCCTCAACGCTGTCCACGAGCATCCGATGCACGGCTCGGTTGCACCCCACCAGCGACGGGACGTCCCTGCGGTTGAGCTTGCGGTAGGCATCCTCCAGTGCTGCGTGTGGCAAGTGCGATCCAGGCGGAAGAATGTCGGGCGAGGTCGCTCGTTCAGCACCACGTCGCGGTAGTTCGAGTCGCTGCGCTCCGCGCCGGGCTTGCCAGCCGCAATAGTCCGGGCCGTGCAACACAGCGTAGTCGAGCGTTTCGAGCCAGGCAAGGGGGGCGTCTTCGATGACGAATTCGTTGAGCTCGGACATTGGCGACCAGTGCATGACTGAGCGACTAAGCCCGCTCGTAGGGATAGACGTTCTTATAGTTCCTGTTGAGGTAAGAGCCAACGGAAGGCGCGGTTCGCAAGTTCTCGAATTCGTGCTCTGGAACGCCCTTGTAGGCATAGGTCAAGCCGTTCAGAAATTGAACGTAGACGGTTTGGCTTTCTGCATCGTAGCCGACGGCGGCAACGTTCGATGAGCTCACAGGTTGCATTGCGGGCATTGGCATATTGTCTCCCTACCTGAATGATTGATTCCTCCAGTTGCGGACACCGGTCTCGTATTCGGCTACATTTGGGCGGGCGTTCGCCCACAGCTTGGAGGCAATTGGATCAGAGCTTTTCACGGCGTTGTCTGCTTGGAAGAATTTGACGCGCGAAGGGATCCGGACGGCCTCGCCACTGACAATGGCTTCGCCTGTTCGCAGGCTGGCAAGCACGTCCGCCATTTCGCGCAACTCATCCTGCATCGCTGACGAGACATGCCCTTTGTCGCGGGTATTGGTCATTCTTAGAGCGATAATGGAGCCGCACTGACTTAAGACCGTTTCGTCCAGTTCTGATGGGCGTTGCGTGACGAGCAGCATGCCAACTCCGTACTTTCTTCCCTCTTTGGCAATCGCCTGCACGGTCCTTGAAGAGATCGAGTCTTCGCCCGCTTTCAGGTAGGCGTGCGCCTCATCCAAGACGACGAGCAATGGTTGCTTTCTTCCGCCGACGAGAGTGTCTTGCCCCCAGTAGAGCGCATCGTAGGTGATCTTCAGAATGCAGCCTGAAATCGCCTGCATAATGTCGGCGGGGATCGCCGAGAGGTCCAAAATGGAAACCGGGAACCCGTGGCCGAACCAAGTGGCGAACAAGCGCGGCAAGTCACTCGGGGTGGTGCCATTCAGGGCTGGGGAATACCCAATCGGTCTGAACAAGAAGTTGTAGCTTTGATCGAGAAGGCGGGAACGCATACCGTCGAGAAATCCAAGTATTCCTCTTGCTTTCGTGTTCAAGAAGGGCGCGCTGCTTCCAAGACCCGCAGTCGGGTATTGGTTCGACTTCAGCGTAGCCGGATCACCAACCGTAGTCAGGGTCTCCGGAGTCATCCTGTCAGCCTTAAAGGTAGTGCGCTCCGCGTTATCCAGATCGAACCACAGCTGGTTGATCGAGAACGGGATCGGGCTATCCGCAGTGATCGCCTCTTCCCTCAGTCCGCCGATAGCAGCAGCCGACACGCGCTTCAGGTCCAATACTCTCCAGCGGATATAGTCTTCATTCTGGTCTGAGAGCTTCCCAGGGAAAATCCCTATCAGCTCTCTAAAAGGCAGGGCCCAGAATGGAACGCACAGTTCATCCTCATCATCTGCTGCATTCGCCCCTACTCTGAACACACGGCATTTCCCAGCCAACGAACTCGCATACTCGCCATGCGGATCGATCATGAGCACTCGCGCACTCGGAAACGGCTTCTCGGCAATTGCTTTCACGACGATGCTCACGGCGTTTGACTTGCCGCTACCCGTCGCGCCAAGGATTGCGCAGTGCCTGGAGATGAGCTTGTCCATGTCCAGTTGCGCGGCGAGGCCCTCCGACGCGCTTTGATTGCCGATCACAATCGACGATTGATCGCTGTAGCCTCCATACACAATCCGGAGGTCTTCATTGGTCACGAGATGAACCTGATCACCCGAGGTGGGCGACTGGAGCACCCCCCTCTCGAAGGATGAACCTATCTGCTCGCCGACCAGAACCATTCGCAACCAGCGGTGCCCGTCAGCGACCGAAGGGTTCTCCTTGTAGGCCATCAAGAGCGACTCTGGCATCGCCAAGACGCCAGCCTGGGTGATCAGGCCATACAAGTTGGCATATCCCAACGGGATCTTGAGGAAAGAGCCGATCTGCCCAATCCTGTAAACCGTGCCGTCAACGATCGGCATATTCGACGGGTAGTTGCTTGCCATTTGGATCGTCACCGCATTCCCGCTGACGCTCTCAACCTGCCCGATATGCGTAGGGTTGTGTTTCATGATGATTCAGGCGTGCTGGCCGGCCCATCCGACGAAGACAAATCGTTCAGGAAATCAGTGAGCTTCCGAAAGTCCGGGAGAAGAAAGCGCCCAGTTCCTTCCCATTGCTCATCACCCCTGCGCTCCCCCGCCTCCTCGGAAGGCGTGGCGGCGTCCTCGTCGAAGTATTGGCTCACTCGAATGGACTCATTCGTCTTCGGCTCATCCCGCAGTCTCCACTCGCCGAATCTCCCGCCGATCACTGCATGGCGAAGCCCATACACGGACATCTTGCCACCAGTCTCGCGGGCGGCCATACCGCGAACGCTGTTTGCATCGTCTGCGAGAGCGAACGTACTCTTGTTGTCGTTGTCGCAAGATTCGTCGTGATACATCGCGATCACGTGAGAGTTCGCGCCGCGCCGAAGCGACGTCACGATCCGCTCGTTTATGTGATTGTCGCCGAACGCGTAGCCGCACGTGAAGAGAACCGAGTCGTCCTGTTGGAGGAATGCACAGAGTCGGTCAATAAGGCCAACATATGGCTGCTTCTTAGAGGTGTTGTACTTGAGGTGCGACGGATAGATCAGGATTGACTCTGCAGGTGCGGTTCTGTCGCGAATCACCGCCTTGTCAGACTCGCGATAGGTCCATCCAAGCGAGCCATGCATCTTCCAGAGCTTCACCAACTGCGGAAACGCCTCCACATCTTCTACTGCCTCGGGACAGAAGAACGGTTCGAAGCTTCCAGAGAACCCGTCGAAGTACGGTATCCCTGAGCCTTCGAGAGCGATCTCGAAGAGATAGTCGTAGTTTGTTGTGAAGATCTCAGCGGGAAACCGCCGCCTCGCTTTGGAGACCCAATTAGAAAGCCGGGCATGAGCGAGCTGTGTGCGTTCTGCCGGCTGTAACGACTCATGAACTGAGACGAGTCTAACGATTCCGGCTTTTACGAGCTTTGCCAAGTTCGAGAAACCGTCGAAATCGAGGCCATTGAGGTTTCCAGTGCCGATAACTGCCCGCTTGGCTTCGATACTCGAGAGGAGCGTTTCGATGTTGAAGGCGACCTTGGCAAGCTCAGTCTCGGCTTGAATCCCCTTAGCGGCCGCAGCGAACTCTGGCGAGTGAGACTCCACTTCAGCAACGATGGTCTTTGTCATGTTCGCGACGGCAGGAACAAAGACATTCGGCAACCCCGTCGCAAGGGACGTCCCTGCCCCAAAGAGAAATCCGATACGCTTCTTGTCGGAAATCAGGATCTGGTGAATGCCTCTGATGTGCTCGCGCGGGTCATGCGTGTGTATGCTCATCGAGTGTTCTCCAAAACGTCGGGTCGAATTGCACCGCTCAAGAGCGTCGGCAACAGTATGTCGCGCAGGGCAGCAAGGGTGCGGGATTCACGTGTGCTCTCGACGATGCGCTCATGAAGAGGCCGCGCCAGTTCCTCAAATACCCGCATCACGTCGGCTGAGGGAGTGACGACGGGGATTGGTCGGAAGTTCGCCTTGCTGATCTCCAAGAAAGTCGAGCCATTCGCGCGGCTGACGATCTCCGCGTGTGCCATACGCGCCCAGAGAAGCAGGAAGACGCTCGGGGTTCCCACCTTGGGCGTCATCGCGATGAAGCCTTGGTTGATCGCGACCGGAATCTCCGCAACGGCCAGGTAGCCGATGGGAGCTCTCGACGAGAGAAGGACGGTTCCCTTCGGCAGCAACCCCGAACCGATCTGAGCCAATCCCGCATCAGTGATCCGCCATTCGGTGTCGAGCAGGACGGGAACCGATAGCCCGGACAGATCCTTGGGCGTAGCCCATGCGTGCGTCCCGCCGTCCCAGTATTCCGGCTCCTTGGTGCTCGGGGTGGTACCGCCCGCGACGACTGCGAGGTCGCCCACAGGCTTGACCTTCCAGCCCTGCGGAATCTCTCCCAACTCCGAATCCTCGAACGAATCAGGGAACAGGTCGGCGATGTGCGGAGGGAGGTCGGTGTCGCGGCCTTCGGCCTTGGCGCGGACCGGGTCGAAGTCGACGAACCACGACTTGAAGAGTGCCCGCGCCATGGACTCCAGCGTCTCGCTCATCCGCCGGTTCAGCTCGATCTTGTCATCGAGCGTGCCGAGGATGTGGGCGATGGCACGTTGTTCGCGAAGCGATGGGGCAGGCAAGGGAATCCTGTTCATGTTCCCCTGAGTGAGCTTCGGCATCGTCGAGCCAGTGAGGTATCCGCCGATATCAGTTGCAGATAGAGCGTACATCAGGAAACGCGTGTCGGCTTCAGCATTGCCCCGCATGATGTGCGCATGGTTGTTCACCCAGAACTTGCCGCGCGCAAGGAATGCGACAGGTGTGGTCCTAGTTCGCAGATTCTCACCGTCTTCGGCGACCAGCAGATACTCGCCCTCAAAGAGGAACCCATCGACGGAGTCGACCGCTCCCGACGCGCCATAGTAGGGGTAGGGTCCGGGATGACGGTCAGCTTCCTTCACGGGAACGCGGACGCTATCGAAGTTGTCGGTTAGTTCGCCCAGCGTCCGCACCCGCCACTCACTCGCCATACCCAAGCTCCTTCAGGTTGGCGGAGATTGCCCCATCCAGCTTCGCGGGCTCGGCCTGCTGCTCGCGCAGCATCGCGGTGAGCCGCTTCATCTTCTCATCAAACGGCTGGCCGTAGGCAGCTCGCAGGAGTGCGCTCGCGGAGGGAGCGGATATGTTCTGTCCGTCGACCCGTGCTGCGGATGTGTCGAAGCACGCGCAGTCAATCGACATATCGCCCCGACGTGTCGATCGGGTAGACATGTATCGCGGACGCGTCGACAAAGGCACCAGGAGTCGACGCATTGCGACAGTCATGCTCTCAGCACCTCCAGAAGTCTGGGGTTCAGGTAGATGCGCTCGCGGCCGACCTGCTCGCTCTTCAGGATGCCGACCCGCTCTAACTCCTGCAGGTAGAGCGAGGCGGTCTGGCGCTTGGCGAGGCCTGCGTCGACCACAAAGGAGATCTTGCAGTACGGCTGACGGAAGACGAGCTCGACCAGCTCCTTGGAGTAGACCTTCGGAAGGTCGCGGCGGCACTGCTCGAACGTCTCGTCAAGCAGGTCTCGAATCGCACCGATCCGCCCAGTAGTCCAGGCGGCGGTCTCTTCTACGCCTTGCAGTAGGAAGATAAGCCACGGCTCCCAGTCGCCGTTCTCCGTCACGTTGCGCAGGCGGCGGTAGTACTCAGGCTTGTTCTGGATGACGTGGCGGCTGAGATAGAGCACGGGGATGCTGAGAAGCCGTGAGTGCAGGAGGTAGAGGATGTTGAGGATGCGTCCGGTGCGACCATTGCCGTCGTCAAACGGGTGGATCGCCTCGAACTGGTAATGGCCGACCGCCATGCGGATGAGCGGATCGGGGCCGTCCTTCGCGAGGAGGTACTCCTCGAGGTTGGCGAGCTTCTCGCAGACGCCAGGTCCTCCCCTGGGGGGCGTGTAGCGAACCTCGCCCGTCTCTCGGTTGCTGATCTTGACGTCCTCGCCCAGCCCACGGAACTGCATCGGCACGCCGCGGAGAACAGAACAGACCTCCTGCAACAGGTCGACCGAGAGGCCCTTGCTCGCCACCACTTCGTAGCCGTGCCTCAGGGCCGTGCGGTATCGGAGGACTTCCTTCGTCTGCGGATCGGTCGGCTTGGACTCATCGAGCGCGGCCCTGAAGAGGGCATCCTGCGTGGTGACGATGTTCTCGATCTCCGAGCTGAGCTTTGCCTCTTGCAGGGGGATGGCGTTGATCAGGATCGACTGATCGGGGATCAGCCTGCCGGCGCCCTTCAGTTCTGCCAAGGCTCGAGTAGCCGAGAGGCACTGCTTGAGCACCGCCTTCGTCTCGACGTCCAGCGCCGGAGGAAGAAGCGGCAGCGCGTCGTAGGGGCGCCGCGGGTCACGGGCCATATCCCAGCTCCTTGACGTTGGTGGTGATGGCCTCATCCAACTTCGTGGCCTCGGCCTGCTGCTCACGCAGCGTCGCGACGAGCCGCTTCATCTTCTCGTCGAATGGCTCGCCGTCGTCTTCGGCGGCCTCCGCACCGACGTACCTCCCGGGCGTGAGGACATGCCCGTGCTTGCGGATCTCCTCGATGTTGGCGCTCTTGCAGAACCCAGGGTCGTCGGCGTACTCGCCTGCACCTTCGTCACCGCGCCAAGCGTGGTACGTGCCGGCGATCTTGGCGGCATCTTCCTCGGTCAACTCGAGGTGGGTGCGATCGGCCATCGTGCCCATCTTGCGCGCGTCGATGAATAGCGTTTCCCCTCTTCTGTCGCGGAAACGCCCCTCACCCCCCGCACCTCTCCCAAAGGGAGAGGAGGCGACGGCTTGGGCGATCTCGCGCAACGTCTCTTCGGTCTGGTCGAGCAAGTGCTGGTTCGGGATTCGCAGGACTGTCAATCCCGACGCCCTCAGGTATGCATCACGCTTGTGGTCCACTTCCTGTCGCTCGCTCGTGCCGTGAATTGACCCATCGAGTTCTACGACCAGCTTCTTCTCGTCGCAGTGGAAGTCGACAACGTAATCCCCGATCTGATGCTGGCGCCTGAACTTGAGTCCGAGAAAGCGACGGTCGCGCAGTAGTTCCCATGCGAAGGCTTCAGCAGGTGTCGCTCGCTGACGC
>Ga0315278_10004338_pt1 | contig 12779 bp, 14 predicted proteins | sample YL17G06_0_MG_FD_203880 | JGI IMG/M metagenome (GOLD analysis project Ga0315278, IMG submission 203880) | Sediment microbial communities from Yellowstone Lake, YNP, Wyoming, USA - YL17G06_0 | ecosystem: Environmental > Aquatic > Freshwater > Lake > Sediment | place: USA: Wyoming | collected...
AACTTCTTAGCAAATTTCCAATACCAGCCGGATGCACCTCATGAACTGAATCACCCGCAACTGTATTTAAACCTTCATGGGATGCACCTTCATCTCTTATACCATTTAGAGATGCTTCCATCAGATCCTCGATTCCCAAAGTAAGCGATTCCGAACTGTATTTCAGGTAAGAAGTTGCGGCTACCGCTGTTCCAAATATTACTTCCGGTGCTATTCCAAAATGTGTGAGCTTTCCCGTGGTCCCGCCCATATTCCCTCCTTATTTTCCTTTTCCTTTAGATTTAGATTCTGTAACCTCATTATTTGCCTGTTTTTTGGCTAGGATTAGGCCTTTTTTCTGGCTTTCTATCTGTTTTGCTATATTATCCCCTATTTCAAAGATATCGCCCTTATTTCGCTTAATTCCGAGTACTTCTTCGCTTTCAGGATATATCCATTTTATTAACATAAATCCTCCTTCTAGGTATAAGCAACTTCATCTTCCGTAACTAGCCTCATTTCAGCGTAATGAACCAGAACGCTTCCAAACATAAGATTCTCAATCCGGTCCACCTGCAGAGGCTCGGAAGTAAGGACCGTTCCACCAACGCTTGGACTGGCCCGGAACTTCGTTCTTATGGTATCAATCAAAGGTTGAAAGGTAGTATTCTCAGTTGCTCCTGAACTTCCTAGCGCATAGAACATTCTAATTAACCACGTACATGACTCTTTGTTTGTCCGGCTTGCTTCTGGAGTCTCTTCAATTTTGGTTCTGGTAATAATATAACCATGTATAACGTTCCCCGTTGTATCCTTAAAAGAACTTATATAAGATGAATCCTGGGTTGTATATCTTTCATATTTATAAACAGTAGCAGCAATAACTCCTGTTGCAGATTTCAGGAGTGTGTCAATCGCAGTGGCAACTGTGGCATAATCGGACATATCAATTCACCCTTATGGCTGATTCCATCTCTGTATAATCTTAGATGCCGCCTTATCCAAAATACCTTGAACTTGTGACTTGCTCGCTTCAAATCCCTCTTTAAACATCCATCTAGCAACTTTCTGGCCTCCCAATTTAATGGATGTTCTTATAACATGAGCAACAGCATAAATATGTTTACCTTTCAAACCTAATTTCAAACGCACCCATTCAGCCAAGGCAATGAAATTTGGAGTATACGGGGTGCCTTCCTCCACGCGCCTAGCATAATTCATCGGAGTCCATACAATGCCATAGAGATTTAATCCTATTCCCATAACTGCCCTATCTATGGATTCTGCTAAATGACTTGTTAATCCCCTGGGTGTTCGTTTATCGACTTCCCTATGAGTCAAAGCAACTGCTTCTTCCAGGCCTTTTTTAAATTCTTCTTCAAAAATAGCAGTCGCCCTCACGGGGTCTTTAAGAAATAATCCTTCTAGTTTTATTCCAACCTGTATATCCATTACAATTTAACCAGCCCTATTATTACCAGAATAGTTTCGAACCCCAGAACTATGATTCGCGGATATCTGAAAAAATCCTAATACCGCAGCACTTATCAAAGAAATCAAAATGCCAAGGACTATTTTATTATGCCAATTTTTCAACCAATTAACATTGATTTTCGTTTCTGCAACCTCTACTTTCAATTGATTAAATGATTCTATGGATGCTTTTATTTCCATAATCCCTTGGTGTATGCCAAGTATGCGTTCTTCGATAACAGGAATTTTTTCTAAATTAACAAGATCCGATGTCCTAATTCCATTACGTTTACTCATCTCGCCCACTCCTTATGAGTTAATCGGGATAATCCCAGTTCGCCATATACAGTATCGAATTCTCTGAATGCATGGGACGCATCAACTTTATCGGGGAACATATAATCGACATAGAGTTTATACAAATCCTTAGCCCTGGAAGCCCATATATCACTCTTGTCCCTGTACGCTATGGCATCGGCAGATATTGTACTATCAGAGCTCTGCGCATAGAATTTAGCAATAGCATGAGAACAGAAAGAAGCGGCCAGATTAACAAATGCGCTTTCATCCGCTGCGTATATAGTGGAATCTCCAGTGGCTGGCACGGAATGCAGGCTGGTATAGAAAACCCTGATTGTTTTGCCTGATGCCGGGGTAACATAAAGGAATCTTAAATATTGAGCAGTGGTACTTTCATATATTTCCCATTCCTCAAATGGAACTGCCTCATCGTTTGGATTTTGATATACTCCCGCAGGATATAATACCTTCTGAATAGCCGAGAAACCAGTTGACCATCCAGTCCAGTTTATCGTATAACTATATGTTCCATTGGCAGAGATATCGGTAATTCTATTGTAGGGTTTATGTTTCGAATAAAGCTGGACTGCATCATTTTTAATAAACGCATCGATATCATCAGAGGCAATACGAGTTGCCCCATCCTTCAAAACACGGTCTACATAAGAATTAAGGGTTGCTAATGTTGTCATTTCTCTGCCAGTACTCCTGACCAGATTTTTCCTGCCGGTACCTTATCATCAAATATCTTAGCTTCTTTTGGAGTGATAGTGACTCGAACATTAGGAATATTTTCGATAACCAATATTCTCTGTCCCGCAGTCAAATCAAATTTATATTGTTTCAAAGTCTGTGTTCTCATCTGAACACCGGTATAAATAATAGATACTGACAAAACAACCAGATTTAAAACAACCAAAACAAATAAAATACTTTTAAGTTTCATTGATTCCTCCTTATTTATTTGATATCTTCCAATTACTTATTGCCATTTCTTACTCCCTCATATCGGCTTATACTGTAAAACGCAATTCAGTATTAAATACATATATCCAAGAAAGAAACACCCCGCTGAAATTGCTACGCACCATATTTTCATTTCTTTACATCTCATAATTTACCGTTTCCACACAAGGCTTACAAGTACCCACCCTGCCATCATGCGAACATTGATGTTTTTTTATTCTTATCCACGCAATACGCTTTTGCGCTACCCAAGCGTCTACGTTTGTTTTCAGAAAATTGTATATAGCGTCCGCTTTATTTTCGTTTATTTTAAGATACGCAAATTCAACTTTCAAGTACGCTGTTGTTGTAGAAAAAGATGAAAACGCTATTGACATATTAGGCATTGTCGTTGATATTCTATACATAAACCTGCAATCCCTTACGCAATCTGTTGTATTTGCGAGAATATAATCATAAACTACGCTCCTTTCGGTTGTTCGTGTAAAATAACATTCTACCGTATATGTCGGCACTTCGGCGTATGATATTGAAAATAAAAATAAGAGTAAAATTACTTTCATCTTTTCAACCCTTCAACGCCCCTGACGCATAACGGAGAATCACCCACTGCGATAGAATTACAACCGTTCCCAGATTCGTCAACAAGCATCCCATCTTGAAAATAATTATCGAAATTCCAGCAGGCAAGTAACTGGTTTACCCCGCCTTCCATCCACTTACCTCTTACTCTATGTGTCATCAAATATGCAATTTCTTTTGATTCAAGACATTTTCTCCATACATAAAAACAGTCCATAACCATATTGCAACTCCAAGTGTTACTCCATTTACCTAATTCCACAGGTTGTGAGTTTGAAATAGAACCCACTAAATCCCCACTACCGTAATTAGATGGATTCCCTAATTTTGTACCGTTTATCCAGCAACTGAAATTTGTCTGCGCCAATCCAGTCCCGTTATAACTAATAACAATATGCACCCATTTACCAGTGTAAGCAGTAAGAGTATTCGATACCCAACGACCACCAAAAGCCTTCTCGGAAGCATTTTTTAAATAATATCCGGGTACGGCTAAATAAGTTTCGTTTATATAATCAAGGAAAAACACAAAACCAGCGTCTCCAGACCAATCTTTTAAGTCAGTGAAAATTGAATAACCTGCGATACCTGCCCAGTAAAATTTTAACCAAAATGAAATACTCCACGGTACATTATAATCAATATATTTTAATGCCCCAGTCCCAGAAAACACAAATCTGTCGTCGGTACTGTCAAAATATATCCCGCCGCCGTTTTCAAGGAATGACTGTCCTTGCACTATGAAACAACTAAATAACAAACAAACAATTAAAAATATTCGTTTCATTTATTTACTCCGTTACCTGTAATGCTTTGAAATATAAATCCTGTTTCGGCGTTCCCGTTGCCGTGCCTCTGACAATAACAGAAATTATTATAGGCATTTTTACAGGAAATCCCGTCAAGGTAATATCATGAGGTTGAATAACGTCATATTGATTATTGGAAGCAACCGTGCTTTCGCTTACAAGGTACTGAACGGCAGATGTCATTGATATTGTTCCTGTCGCAACCCACACTTCCTGCAACCAACTGCCAACTGCTACACCAGTAGCATGATTAACCGTATACATTTTCAGTTTACCGCTTTGTGGGATATAATATTCGTAATCTGCCCGCCCGTTCTGTCCATTGGTAAAGCATATATCAGATAAATAGGTTTTTGAACTTGTTATTCCCCTATATGTTTCCTGCTCTATTATCTGTATAGGCAAAGCTCCGTTACCAAGACCATTGGTTATAAATTGATTTGCAGGAATAGTAATAGAAGATTCAAGAACACCGCCACCGCCACCGCCACCGCCCGTAGGAGGCAGACCAACAGAATTTGAACTGCCGAAATATCCGTAATATCCTGTTGCAGTATTTGTGGTAATAAAAGCAACGTTGCCCCTTGTAGCATTGGTATAAGCACGCATAGCGTTGTGGTCGGCATCGTTTACACCAAAAGATGAAAGCACAACGGCATTGATATCTCCAGTAGATTTAGCAATTTCTGATATATCATTTCCATCAACAAGGTCAACATCAATAATGGAATGAGAATTCATATTAAGATTTTTCTTAGCTTTATGGTCTCCCATTCCATCACCTGTGTATTGGGCATATAAATTTACTGAAATGAAAATTAAACAAATAAATATTAGTAGTTTTTTCATTTTTTACCTCGTTATTTTAAACCATTCATTATGTAATATAAAGTTGTGTTTGTAGCCAGCGTACATTGAAATGTTGGATTGGATATTGGCCTTGATAATTTCTGAAAATTAATAGGAATACCCTCCAAGGCATACATCGCACCATCTGTAAATGTACTTGTAATTTGGGAATCCCCTCCAACAGAATAGAAACTATATGCATCCATGAATATTGTAAGAACGATATCCCCTGAAATAATTAATTTTCCAGCAGTTCCTGTTGATACCTTATTTATATAATCTTGATTGACTGTCATTATGGGACTTGATACCAATTGATTATAAATATTCGTAGCGGTAGTATCGATAGAATTCAGACTTGATTGGGCTGTTGAGTCCGGGTAATCTGTCGGGAAGTTCTGAACCCATGCCGAGGAACGCATAACATCATATAAAATCCCTGAATTCACCGGGGAAGTAGAAATCACCATGAATATTTTGTCAAGAATTTCGCCTGTATCTGCGGTATTGGTGGATTCTAAAAGATATATTTTATTTAAAAGGAAATTGAGTCCATCTGTACTTGTGGATGTCAGGACATACTGTTTTATCAAACTATTATTTAGGACATCTGTACCAGTGGAATTCTGTACCATTATGCGGTCCATCTCTGCATTGGCCTCATCCATAGCCGTATTCAGATCATCGCATGCGGTGGAATTCTGTATAAAGAATTTACTCAGGATTGAATGCAGAGCATCAGTACCGGAGGAGATAAGGAGATATTGTTTGACCGCCTCGAAATGCAAAGCGTCGGTCCCAGAGGATATAAGCAGGTACTGCTTGATTGCTTCGAAATGCACGGCATCTGTCCCCGTTGATGTAAGTATATACTGTTTAATAGCCTGATAGTAGAGCGCATCCGTGCCGGTAGAGGTCAATATGTATTGTTTTATTGCCTGATAATGCAGGGCATCTGTGCCAGTCGATATTAAAAGATAAGTTTTTATTATGAGATTATCGATATTATCAGTTGCTGAAGAAATTAAAACATATTGTTTATCCAGTTTGTTATGGGTAACTGTATCAGATGTCGCAACAATATTGATAATGTCTCCAATATTATCCAACGAACCAGAATCTACTTCAACCCTAAACTTCAAATTTCCCCTATCGTAAGAATTATTCAGCATGTCCTTGGTGTCATAATCCACTGAGGCGGTATCAGTTGAACCGGAAGTATCAGTCCATGAAAATACTGTCAAAGGAAATATCATTAAAACAACAATTGTAAATATGAGTTTCTTCATTATTTTATCCTCCGTTACTTAATTTCGATATTACAGGAAAATGTTAACTTCGGCGTACTCGCTCCGGCTATTACGTATTTCAATCTTAACCATCCCGTGAAATCTTCTTGGACATGGCCCCCAAAAATCTTTGGGTAAGAAGTACCTATCATGGCATCGGTAATCAAATCCTCCACATAAACATTACGCCATTTAGAATTATCGAGTTCGGGATTAACAGGGGAACATTGAAGCGTTACCTCTAATGTTGGCGCACCTGATTTGCCCGTAATATAAATAACTGCTATTGCATGATTATAACTTTTCGCTGGAATGAAAGTGGTTGTTCCGGTCCCGGCTGACCTCTGTGCTGAGGTTAAAACTTCATTATCGGAAGAGTATTTATACATAGGAAATTTCCCCCTTAAAAGAGATAGTATTTAATAATAGCGGTTTATTTCAAAAACTATCGTTTATTCTTCTTGCTATATTTTCTTTTGGTCTTCGGGGTATCATCTCCGGCATCTTTCTTTGTTTCCAACACTTTTGCAGGGGCTTCAACGGATACTGGAGTTTCCAGTATTTTGTTTATATCCACATCTTCATCTAGGTTATATACAGACTCGCCGTTGATAACTTCTACCGCCTTGATTTTTTTGTCCAGAAGTTTCTGAACCTCATCGGGGTTTTTCGTTTTGAATATAATCATTAGTTTCCTCCTATCTTAAAATAAGAGTGGGAGAGGGGCAAGAAGTTGTATCTTCCTCCCCTGCTCCCACGTGAAATCTTGTTATCTTACTGTTGACAGACCGCCGGCTGCCGTTGCTGCAGGAGCGACCATGTCGGCCCACAGAATACCGCGTGAACTCGAATCCCAGCTAATCGGAGTAGCATTTCCAGAAACAGCCACACAGTTTTTGAGAATGAATTTTCTGGAAAGACTCGATACAACAGGAATCCCGAATACTGTAGTTCCATGATATGTCTGATTCGTAGCGCAATATAGGAATATACAGTTTCTGAACAGCGTGAAAGCACCCATACCCGTGCCATCTGCCATAGCTACCAGAACATGATTTGTGTTATGTTCAATTCTGCGATATATCAAGCAATCATCGAAAACATTTTTGCTTGAATCAGTATCAAACAGAATCCCGTAGTTAGTAGCTGCGGAACCCGCATCTTTTGTGTCAAGACCGATTGCGCAGTTTACAAACCTGTTTTCTGTCGCTCCGTCGAGTTTCAGGGAACACGCACCATCCACGTCCATCAAGTCATCCCCTATTCCAGCGAAATGAACATTCTCGAAATAGTTTCTATCGCCTGTGACCTGGACACAGACCTTGGAAGTAGCATCTGCCACTCCATGAGAAATATACAGATTTTTGAAAGAACATCCATTCGCTGTAATATTTATCAAGGGAGATACCCCGGTCGCTGTTGAAAGTTGGAATATTCTGCATCTCTGCCCTATCATTGTCGGAGCGCAAATTCCTATGAAATGAGTATAATCTTTATCCCATGTCAAGGTTGACGAAAGTGTCGGACCTGTGCTGGATGCAAAATAGTAGAGGACATCATTCTGATTTGCTACAAGCAAATCCTCCCCGGCTGCTATTGTTGCTTTGGCTGTTTTTGCTGTCTTGCCGTCATTTGAATCGCTTCCATTCGTGGGGTCAACGAAATATGCTTTTCCATTCGACATAATCCCCTGCCCTCCCAGAACAGGTACTCCCTGGCTACTTACCCCATGAGGAAACTTTGTTGGTGAACCCATAATCTTTCTCCTTTCTTAGGATGCTCTCCGAATTACACGGAGTGCATGGCTGGAATCGCACCGCCCTTACCCAATATTTAACCGGGAAAATGGGAAGTTTTTTTCACAACTCCAAATCCCGATTATATTTTCCTGGTTATTCAAAGATACAACTAAAATGCTACTTAAAATACAACTTAAAGATACTGTAAAGTTATACAGTTGTTGCAAAATGCGCATTCAGACCCTTGTTCTCGATTATCGCAAGACCATATTCAAAACGCACTTTCCACCTTAATCTATCATTCGTGAATACTTCGCCAAGTGCAGGCTGGTCCTGAATCACAAGAGTCGGTGTTTTCTGGTTATCCACATAACCGATTTCTATCATCTCGGTCTGACTTCTATCTGCAGCAAGGAACCAGTAATACTGATATGTTGACCCGGTGATGTAAGGGCAGAATATCGGGGTTAATGTCCCTTTATGGAGATTGTCTTCATGCTCTGCGCCATCATATCTCTTTTCGCTTTTCAGAAGGGCATTAACAACACCACGGAGTTCTTTTCCGAAGATTATATACTTCGCCTGGAGTCCGATTTCTTCATCATCGTTTGTCGCAGTTGAGATTTCAAATTTGCTGTCTGTAGAAGGAGTCGCAGTCCACGCTGGTGTAATGGTTAATGTCGTTGCATCGTTGCTGGATATCAGTCTGGTCTGACCTGCTCCGGTTCCGTATACTATTCTGACATAATAGTTCTGGTAAGCATTTGTTGTCCATGATGCTGTACTCAGAATAAGTGTCGTTGAAGCTGCGCTTGTTGCTGTACCTGAAACTATTGCCGAACCCCTTTCCCTCATGGAGGCCATAAGGTTTTCCGCATAGGTCAGGTTATCGTAGTTCAGAGCCCGCGTGGAATAGTTTCCAAAAGTTGTACTGAAAACCGTGCTATTGGTCGGTGTATAGGTTCCATTAGCCAGGAGAAGAGCTGAAACATCTCTGGCAAGAGTTCTTCTTGCAGATGTTCCAACCATTGCGGGTATCTGTCTAATTAAACCAAGGTCATCGTTCTTTATTGTTTTGCGGGATACTGAAACATATCCGCCCTTGGTTCCGGCAGTGAATGTAGCTTCTTCGTCTTTCGGTTCATATAGATCAGTATAGGCCGCATCTTCTGTGACTGAGGGAAGAGTAGAATATCCACCCCATTTCACTCTTTCTTGCTGTTTGAAGTTGTCAATGCCGGTTTCGGAACAGATAGGCGCAAAATCAAATGCTACTTTCTCAAATGACTTTATGAGCTTCCTGGTCATTGAGGTTCCGAGAGCATACGTGAAATCCGATGTCGTTATCGCTTCGGTTAATCTTGACATGTGATTACGCCTATCTATATTACCGGATATATTCGGGTCCTCGGGATGGCAGGCTCTGTATGCTTCTTTGAGGCTTGTGAAACCTTTTATATCCTTAAACTTATCAGATACCACAGCTTCATCATCAACCATTCTGTCTATGGCTACCTGTATCTTATCGGCTGATTCTCTTAGTACTTCCACTGACTGTTTCTGCGTTCCGCAGTATTTTATGGTTCCGCTTTCGGTAAGTTTACCAAGAACATCTTTCTCATCCTTGATTGATTCATCAAGGTCTTCTTTCTTGAATATCTTGCCAGAGAAAGATTTGGTAATCTTATCTTTTATCGGCTGCGGAAGGTCAGATGCTATAAGAGATTCTGTCAGGATGGCCCGGCAATTTGTTTTTGCCGTTTCTTCCCGCATTATCTTCATATCTTCTTTGACTTTATCGAGTTCGGCCATCTGCGCCCTGCGGGTCTCTTCATCTTCCTGGACTTTCTTTGCTTCGGCTGTTTTCTTTGCCTCAGCCTGTTTTTTAGCTTCTTCGGTATCCCCGCCCTGTTGCCCATATTTCGGATATCCGTATTTATCGAGTTTTTCTTTCAGGGAAGAAAGCAACTTCATGGCTTCATCTTTCTTATCTCCCTGCAGGAACTCTATGAGTCTGTCTATGGCCGCTGACATGAATGGAGCCTCTTCCGATATCTTCTCTTTCGGAGGGAATTTATCGGATTCTATCAGTGCCTTAATGAAGGAGAATTCCTGTTCCGGTGTTATTTTTTCAGGATTCACGCCTTCAATCAATGCTTCCTTAATTACCTTCACGCGAGCATACAATTCTTTTAACCAGTTCATCTGTTCTTCCTCCTCAATGAAATTTTTGCTTGCCAGAAGCCTCACGAACTGGCCCCCAGCAGCAGGATGTGTGACTAAAGTCACTTCATCAATACTGTTGATTGATTCCACATTCAACATCTTTTCTCCATCAATGGTAACCTCACTTACATCGCCACTACCATCAATAGAAAAACCCAACAGAGAGTGCTTGCCATGTTCCCATGCATCCTTTAATAATTTTCTCAGCCAGTCGGCTGCTTCGGATACATGGAACGTGGCTAAAATACCCTGTTGGGTTTTCCCCTCATCATCTTTAAAGGTTGTGAATCTCGGGTTCTCATACCAACCAACTAGATTCTTTACGCAACCTTCCGGGATGACTTTTCGAGTTTTATCGGGAAGATGGTTGAATATCTTCCCAGTAAACTCATAGGCGTATGCTTTAGCATTATCAAAAAGCTTAACTGCGCCTTTCAATACATCGGCAGGATAGTATTTCTTATTAAGCGATTTGCCCGCTTGAATAAGAACCACTTCCCATTCTTTTCCTTCTTTGTCTTTTTGTTCGACTAGCCTTGCAGACTGGAAGTAAAATTTCACTTAAGCTCCCGATAAATTATAAATTCAATTCAGTTTATCGGAATCTTTTGCTACTTTTGAGTTCTTTTGGAAGAACTCGTTGGCTAATCGATTCTTCGAATTGTTGCCATATTTATAACATATAAAATCCTGCTTGTCAAGAGGTCAAGAAAAATAATTATTTCTTATTCAAAATAAGTTTGTCATTTTTCGTCTCAACTAAAGTATAGGTTGCATCTCTGTATTGAATCTGAATTGGAAATGAACCTTTACTTAAATCAATTGAGTTTGAGAATTCGGACATTCCGGTTGAATCCGCTTCGAAGAATGATTCTGGAGTTAATTTTTCTCCGGGCAACATCCCTTTAGAAAATATCCAGATGTCAGATTTCAAGTCTTCGCGCCGTAATACATAATATCCTTTTAATAATTTTCCTTCAAATTTGAAAGACTTAAATAAATCAGTATCTTCTATTATCTCAACATTTCCTGTGTCTTTGATATCATAAAAAATTGGTAATTCTCGATTCGGGTTACCGAAAGGCACGCCCCCCAATCTTTTATCGGTGCTTTTTGCAGGTACTTCTCCCGCGAATTCCATCCACTTTCTGAAATCTTCTCTGTCCGGTGTTTGAATGTTCAATTGCTTGAAAGTAGCCGGAGTTTCGCTTTGCTTTGTTGGGTCACCATAAAACTCACCTGAAAAATCCCAACGATCAAGTGAATCTTTCCCAGAGTCAATAAGCAATTCAAACCGCGAATCAGTGGCCGGCATTTTACGAACCACATCCTGGCCCTGCCACCAGTGAAATCTTAAAGTAAATTTGGCTTTGGATTCCTGTATTGAATCTTCTTTGATTTCAATAGGGGTATGTTTCAGAATGCCTTGTTCTATCAAGTCATTGAAAGCCATATCAAGTCGTTTCATTTTTTCTGAATCTGAAAATTCCGCTCCCATAGCTTTCTCACTCCACCATTTAAATTCAGGTTTGATTTTATCTTCCCACCAAGGCGGAATTGCCATCTCGCCATCTTTCGGTACATAGTCTCTTTTATTCTTCCTCTGCCTCATAGATAGTATATAGGGTACCTCGTCATCCGTAATCCAGCATTGCCATTGGGTAGCCCCTTTGGGAGGCTTGTCCCATTCCTGGCTTACCCCTATCAAGCGTTCAACAATCCGTTTCTGCTTAAAATGCCCCATGTCCAGGAAGAATTCCCGAAAATAAGGCCTTTGTGCGCCAGGAAATGCCATCCCTTCATCCATCGTGATAAAGACCCCGGGGCCTTCAGATGTAGCCCCAACTGTACCCGGTTCAACCACTACCTCCCGGACATTAATCCATTCCAGTGGCTGCTTTGATTTAGGGAACATAACCACCTTCTGGTTTGGATCCATATCAGGCCGGAACTTGCCATCCTTTAAAAGTACCTGATTCCACTTCCTGCCTTTCTCCAGGGTATCAACTTCTTCGGTTATTAATCCTGCGGGTTCATTGGCTATTGTCTCGCCTTCCAGCCAACCATTCTGTTTGCGCCGGAAGTCCAAATGCACACTCTGGCCACGGAAATGATTGACAAGAATTGCGTAATTCTTGGGATACTGGTCTAAAGGCTTTTTGCCTTCTGCAAGAAACTCTTTGAACTTTGTATTCTTTAATGGTTTGGTTTCATATCTTTCTTCTTCGCTATAAGGCTCTTGAATTTCTCCTTCAAGTACAGATAATACTTCTGTAAGTTGTTTATGTTCTTTAACGTCTGCGCAATCATCAATAGTTTCCCAAGTGGGATGATAGGATTCATAAATAGTTTCTCCTTTAGGTGTGATTGTCTTTTCTTGAAGTACCCTGTTCTTCCTGGATTTTTCTATAACTTCATTTATTGAATCGCTGATTTTAGGTACTGCTTCCAGTGTCTTATCTATATATATATATCTGGGAACCCATGCCGATATTTCTGTGAACCCTTCTTTCTGGTTATTAATCCAGTTGAATGTTTCGCATTCAACCGCTATTAAATCTCCCGGT
>Ga0315278_10004342_pt1 | contig 12771 bp, 13 predicted proteins | sample YL17G06_0_MG_FD_203880 | JGI IMG/M metagenome (GOLD analysis project Ga0315278, IMG submission 203880) | Sediment microbial communities from Yellowstone Lake, YNP, Wyoming, USA - YL17G06_0 | ecosystem: Environmental > Aquatic > Freshwater > Lake > Sediment | place: USA: Wyoming | collected...
ACTCGAAATGCTGACCCGTAATCGAGTCACGAACGAGGAGATCGATCGTCAATTTTCGGACGTGATGGAGCAGATGCGTCGCGTGGACCGGCTGACCGCCGAGCAGGAGCTCAAAGATAAAGCGCCGGGAAGCCCCTGGCGCGAGCGCGTTCCCCACCTCGATCCCGAGCACTGAAGCGTCCGGCGAGCGCGCGCCGCCCGATCGTCAGATACGCCGGAACTCCAAGAGATGCCAGAGTCCGAAGAGGTTCACGCGCTGGGTGCGAACGAGCCGCAGGCCGGGAGTGCACGTCACGGCAACGACCGGGAGATCCATGCGGAAACCGACCCAGGTCGACAGCGGCGTGATGAGATGCTCTAACGCGGCCAACGGGGCGAACGCACTCTGAAAGTGATTCACCACGATGACCGTTCCGCCGGGCCGGCAGACGCGCACGATTTCCGCCATGACCTTGCCGGGATCAGGCACCACGGAGATCACGTAGGGCGCCAACACCTTGTCGAAATGGCCGTCGCCGTAAGCGATCTTGCGCGCGTCCATGCGCTCGAGCAGGACGCTCGCGTGCTCCAAGCCTTCGAGCCGCGTGCGGGCCAAATCGAGCATGGGCTCGCTGATGTCGATGCCGACGACGTCGCAGCCGACAGGGTAGAGAGGAAGCGACAACCCGGTGCCGACGCCGACCTCGAGGACCCGCTCTCCCGCCCGAGGCATCAACTCCGAGACCGCGTAGCGCCTCCCCGGGCCGAGCGCCCAATCGAAAAAGCCGTCGTACACCCGGGCCAGGACGCCGTAAACCCTCTCGACCCGACGCGAAGCGTCCGCCACATACTCCGCGCTTTCCGCTCTGGACATGAGTCCCCCGAGAAAGGAACTGGAGTGTAACAGGTCCCGGAGCCGCTTCCTACGCGCGTCGGCCCCCCTCGCCTGCGGTTCATTCCCCGCAGCGCCGCGGCGCCGCGCTTCGACCCGACTTGACTCCGTTCCTGAGGTTCTGTAGGTTTCGGGTTCATTTTTGGGAATTTTCGGGGGAGGCATCCACAACATGAATAACGCTTGGCGAGCGCAGGTCATTGTCGCGATCGTCTCCGCCTTCGTCGTCGCGGGGTGCTCGAGCACGCAGCCCGATCGGATCGAAACACGCAACGCGTCGCTTCGCTTTGAGAGCAAAGCGTCCGCGGACCTTTTCGTCTGTTATGAACTTCCGTACGTCCAATGTTTCCCGGTGCTCGAAAACGGGATCCCGAAGACGGCCGACCGGTCGGTTCCGTGGAGTTACTCCCTCGAGATCACCGTCATTCGGGCGGGGACCACCGAAGAAGTGGTGGTCACCTCCGTGACGGGAAAGGTAGGCTCCTCGATTCAGCCTCATCCCCCGGAATTGGACCCGATCGCCGACTTCGTCAGCTTGACAGACTACGACTCTGACATGCCGATCGCCCCGGATAGGATCGAGGGCGGCATCACGTTCTCGAATGGCCATACGGTGTCCTCGGGGAGCCCCATCTACCTGGCGACCATCGGCGTCGATCCCGGCATCCCGAACATCCTCGAAACGACGCCCACGTTCGACTTCAGCTTGAACACGGGCGACACCGTGATCGTCCGGGCGCGTAAGCAAGGCGTGGCCACGGCTCCGCAGATCAGTCCCCCGTATACCAACATCAGGATCGAAGCCTTTCTAGCGATCTCGGGCGTCCTGGTCACCGCGCAGGGAGATCAGAAATCTACGGCAGACGACAAGGCCGGTTTCACCTTTTCCTTCACGGTGCGGTAGACCAGACACACGGCAGGTGCGCGGCGCGCGGACTGAGCGGGCCCCTTCAGAAAGGTCAGCATGAGAGTCACGAAATGGTCGGCAGCCCTGCTCTGCGGGATGATGCTGGCGTTGCCGGTCGTGGGGCAAGACGACGTCAGCCCGAAGGAGCCTCCGCCGGCACAGAGCGTACCGCCGGCCGCGGACACCGAGCCCGCTCCAACCCCGCCGGCTCCCAAGAAGAGCGATTTCGGAGATCCGCCTCTGCATCGCTGGGGGGGCTTTACGATCTCCGTGGCCGCCTGGGAGCCCACGCTGGTCGGGGCCGACGAAGAGCTCGCCACGACGTACCAGAACGGCATTGGCTCCCCTGTGATGGAGGGAAGCACCGATCACATCAGGGAGACGGTCGTGGGGATCTACCACCTCCCGAAAGACATCGGCTCGATCGGCATCACGTACGACTCGATGCACCAAAGCGATTCCGTCGACGACCTCACGCCGGGGCAATTCATCTTCGGTGAAACGCGTGCCTACCCGGTCGCGCTTGGCGTCTTCGACGACGGATTCGCGGACGGGCTGAGCGCCAGCATCGACCGCAAGACGCGCGAGTTCCGTCTCTATTTTTCACAGACGGCTTTCGAGAACCCGCGGGCCAAGGGAACCTGGGGCGTTGGATATCGGCAGTTGAGTCACTCTCGCAACCTCTCTATTTCCTACTTGGCGATCGTCCCGAATCTGCCGCCCCTCATCCCGCCGTCCGTTCCCGAAAACTTTGATCCCACGCCTCTCACTCCGCTTCCGGATATCGTGAGCCAAACGGCCCAATTCTCCGGGCACGGGCTCGGAGTGACCTTCGATCTCGAGTTTCCCGTCCACCCGAGGGTCTCCGTGATCTCGGGTCTCGCGATCGGCCTGATCCGGGGATCGGGGAGCAGCGCTTACTCCTCCGAGAGTTCCTACTACTTCCAGTTGCAGGACGGCGTCAAGGTGTACCTCCCGCCTGGCCCCGACGACGTGAATGGGTTGTTCACGATTCTATCCAACGGAACGGAACAGCAGATCGCGGCTGTCGGTCAAGAAAAAGTCGTCACCGGAGTGAGCCAATCACCAACCTCCCAGTTCGCGCAGTCTCTCGACGTCTACCTCGGCCTGGAAGTCAACGTGTACCGCGGCCTCAAGGTCTTCGGCACTCTGCGCGACGTTTACTACGCGAACGTCGGCGAGTACGTCGTCCCCAGCCCCAACTTCACCAACGTTCGGACGACGTTGTCCGCCGGCTACGAGGGCTACGTTCTCGGACTGTCCTGGCGGTACTAGGCGCCTTCCACGGATCTCCCCATGCCGGTCACTGAAGCGGACGTCCTTCGCGCCCTTTCGGGGGTGAGTTATCCCGGATTCACCCGGGACATCGTGACGTTCGGCATCGTGAAGGACCTTGCCGTCAAGGACGGCGCTGTCGCCTTTCGCATCGAACTCGGGCCGGGCAATCCCGCCGTCGCCGGGACGATAGAGCGCGAAGCGCGCACCGTGCTTGCGACCCTCAAAGGAGTGACCTCCGTAGCGATCCAGGTCGCTTCCCCGGCCGCGGCTCACGGAGCGCGTCCTGCCCAGGCGCCCGGCGTGCTCGATGCCGAACTCCTTCCGGGGGTCAAACACACGATCGCGGTCGCTTCGGGGAAGGGTGGCGTCGGGAAGTCCACGGTCGCAGTCAACCTCGCGGTCGGCCTTGCTCAGCGGGGCGCTCGCGTGGGACTCCTCGACGCGGATATCTACGGGCCGTCGATTCCGCTGATGATGGGCGTCGATGAGCGTCCGACGATCGACCCGACCGGACGGTCCATCCTGCCGTTCGACCGCTTCGGTGTGAGCTTCATGTCCCTCGGCTTCCTCGTCGACAAGGACGCCGCCGTCATCTGGCGGGGCCCCATGGTGATGAAAGCGATCGAGCAACTCTTGCGAGACGTCGCCTGGGGCGACTTGGACATCCTGGTCGTCGACATGCCGCCGGGCACGGGCGACGCCCAACTGACGCTCTGCCAAAAGGTCCGCCTCTCCGGCGCGGTGATCGTCACCACCCCGCAAGACGTCGCCCTTGCCGACGCGATCAAGGGCGTCACGATGTTCCGGAAGGTCGGGGTTCCGATCCTCGGCATCGTCGAGAACATGAGCTTCTTTCACTGCCCTCAGTGCGGCAGCCGAACCGACGTCTTCGGACATGGCGGAGGCCGGCGCGAAGCGGCTCGCCTCGAAACGCCGTTCCTCGGCGAGATTCCCTTGGATGCGGCGATCCGCGAAGGCGGGGATGCCGGCAGGCCCGTCGTCACTCTCGATCCGACCTCGACGCTTTCGGCGGCGTTCCTGAGCCTTGCCGACAAGGTCCTTCACGCGCTCTTGGGCGAAAACGGCGAAGCGCCGGACGTTGCGGAGGGCGGAGTGCTCGGTTGGCTGAAGCGCGGATGGTCCGGCTGACCGTATACTCACGGGCGTTTCTTGGTGACTCGCGTTTCGCGTCCCGGAGGTTGCCTTGAGAGTCCCTGGCTTTGTCTTCCTTTTCCTTCCGGTCGTCGGTTTCGCGTCGACGCCCGTGATCCCCCCCGATCCCGCGCGCGAGGCGATCGTTCAGGCCTTGGCGACCGGCGGCAGCATTCCCGGTCAGGCCCGCAACCTCGCCCACCTCGCCTGGCCCGCCGGCAAGCGAGACGAGGTCGTCGCCGCCCGGGCGCGACTCGAGCTCGTGCATTTCGGGACTCACGCGATCAGCGCCCTTCGCACCGCCGTCAACACGGTCAAGATCTCCTACACCGAGGAGGTCGTGGTGACGACACTGAAGGCACAGCGCGAGTCCCGGGTGCAGTTGGATCGGGAGTATCTGCCCATCGTCCTCGATGCGCTCTGGGTCGGCAGCCACGGCGCGAAGGTCCTCGCCATCCAAGCGTTGGCCTCCGATCGCAACGCGTTGGCGGTGGCTCCGATGATCGACAGCGCGATTGCCGACCCGTCGCTCGCCCCCCAGGTGGTGGAGGCGCTCGGCGCCATGCGTTACCAGCAGGCCCGTTTCTATCTGGAAACCATCATGATGGAAGGCCCTCCGTCCCTCCGTCCCGTCGCGGCGTCCTCCCTCGCCCAGATCGGGGGGTCCGCGTTAACACCTCTCAAGAACGCCTTGAAGGCGCCGAGCCGCGATGCGCGCCTGCTCGCCGTGCGCGCGCTCCTTCCCGCTGCGACCGAGTACGATCTCGGAGCGCTCTACGAGTACATCGAAAAGCACGGAGACGACGACCCCGAGTTGACGCAGGCGCTCAAGGTAAGCGCCACGGCCATTGAGAAGGCGATCGCCGCCAGAGACGCCAGCTTGGCGGCGGATAGCCCCAAGGATTTCTGAGTCGTCGGGGTGACGCCCGCTCAGGAGCGGAGCGCGAGTTCCTCGCCGAGCGCGCGAACCCCCGTCCGGATGTCGTCGTCGCTGGCCGCGTACGACACACGGAGGAACCCCGCCCCGCCGGGGCCGAAGGCCTCTCCCGGGATCACGATCACACGCCTCCCCTGGAGCAAACGCTCGGCGATCGCAAGAGAGCTTCCAAATCCGCGAACGTCGAGGAAGTAATAGAACGCCCCGTCGGGAATCGTGACCGACAACCGGGGGATGCGACTCAGTTCCTCCGCCATCAGCGCGCGCCGGCGGCGGAAGATCGCCAGATAGGCGGCGCGATCGGTTTCGGCGGCCTCGCCCAAAGCGACGAGCGCCGCAGCCTGCGACACGCTGGACGCGCAGGTCACCAGATACTGGTGGGCCGCCGTGATCCTCCCGACGATCGCCTCCGGCCCCACCACCCAACCGACCCGCCACCCCGTCATGCTGAGGTCTTTCGACAGCCCCGAAACGACGAGGCCGCCGGTCGGCATGAACCGGGAGATCGACGGCGCCTTGCGCTCGTAGGCGAACCCCGCGTAGATCTCGTCCGAAAGCCACGGGATGCCCCGGCTTTCGAGCTCGCGAGCCAATACCTCGAGATCGGTCTCCAGGTCCATGGCCCCCGTCGGGTTCGACGGCGAGCACAAAATCACCAGTCGGGTGCGCGTCGTCATTCGCGACACGACGTCCGCCGGATCGACCCTGAAGCCCCTCTCCGGCCTCAGAGGATACGGAACCGGCGTCGCGCCGAGGAGTCGCGCGACCACCGGGTAGGCCGGATATCCCGGGTCCGGGACCAGCACTTCGTCCCCGGCGTCGACGAGGGTCATCGCGGAGGCGAACACCGCCTCCTGGGAACCGATCGTGACGACGACGCTTTCGGCCCCGGTCGCGACGCCCGGATAGCGCGCCGCGATGGCAGCGCGAACGGCCGGATCCCCCGCCGTCGACGTGTACCCTGTCTTGCCGGTAACGATGCCCTCTATTCCGGCGAGGCTGATCCGTGGCGGCGTGGCCAGGTCGGGCTGCCCCAGCCCGAGGTTGATCGAGCCCGGAGGCGCGCCGTCGAAGATCCTCCGGATCAGCGTGCGCTCGATGCCGTCCATCCGGCGCGCGACCCGAAAACTCATCGCAACCCCTCCTCGAGCGCCGCGGCGGCGTCGGTTTGCTCATCGCGATACTTGACGATGACCGGGACATAAAGGCTCAAGCCGCGCGCACGCGCCCAGTCCCCGCCCGCCGGACGGCTGCCGGGAACGACGACGGCGCGCTCGGGGACCACGAGAAACCCGTTTACGTCCGCGACGATCGTGCGCTCTTGCGCGACGTCATAAAGGTCGACCGCCCGCGTCAGGACGACACCGGGGGCCAAAACGGCGCCGCGGCCGACGCGCGTCCCCTCGTACAAGCCGCACCCGCCGCCCACGAAGACGTCGTCCTCGACGATCACGGGCATCGCCCCGGGCGGCTCGAGCACGCCGCCCACCTGGACGGCGGCCGAAAGGTGGACCCGCGCGCCGATCTGCGCGCACGAGCCGACGAGCGCGTGGGAATCGATCATCGTTCCCGCGCCGACATGGGCGCCCACGTTGACGAACGCCGGCGGCATGACGACGACGCCGTCGGCGAGAAACGCGCCGCGCCGCACGGTGGAACCGCCCGGAACCACACGGACGTTCCTGCCGCCACGAGCGGGGTCTTGCGTGGGAAGGGTGTCGCGATCGCGAAAGTGGAACGGCGGCACGGCGAGGCTCTCGTTCACGCCGCAGCGGAAGGCCAGCAGCAGACCTCGCTTCACCCAGGCGTTGACGATCCAGCCCTTGGGCGTCGGCTCCGCGGCGCGAACCGCTCCGCTCTCGAGCGCAGAAAGAAGCAGGTTGACCGCCGCGCGGGCCTCGTGGCGATCAGCGTCGGCCGTTCCCGCCAGCCGGTCGATCCGTTCGCGGAGCCCGTCGAGCGTCACGCCACTTCCTCGAAGAGACCCGCGTGGCGCAACGCCTCGCCGATCAGGCGGCGGGTGGCGGCATCGGCGGGCCCGAGCGGCGGCCGCACCGTCTCGCCGCAACGTCCCATGAGTGCTAAGGCCACCTTGACCGGGACGGGGTTGGACTCGACGAAGTTGGCGTGCACGAGCGGCCGGAGGAGGTAGTGGATCACCCGCCCGCTCGCGAAATCGCCGCTAAGAGCTGCCTGCATCATCTCGGACATGAGCCGCGGAGCCTCGTTCGACACCACCGAGATCACGCCCTCCGCGCCGAGGGCCACCGCGGGCAGAGCGAGCGCGTCGTCGCCCGTGAGCACGGCAAATCCCTCGGGCCGCCCCGCGACGATGGCCGCGAGCTGTTCGAGATTTCCCGCGGCTTCCTTGACGCCGACGAGGCCCGGGATTTCAGAAAGGGCCAGAGTCTGCTCGACGCCCAGGTTCTGACCCGTCCGGCCAGGCACGTTGTACGCCACGATCGGGAGATCGACAGCGCGGGCGATCGCCGCGAAATGTGCCAGCATGCCCGAGCGATTCGGCTTGTTGTAGTACGGCGTCACGACGAGAAGGCCGTCGGCTCCGGCCTTGGCCGCCCGAAGGGCGCCCGCGATCGTGGTTCGGGTGTCGTTGGTGCCGCATCCTGCGAGAACGGGTACCCGCCCCGAAGCGATGCGCACGGTGGTCTCGATGACGATGGCGTGCTCTTCGGGACGCAACGTCGCCCCCTCGCCGGTCGTTCCGCACGGCACGAGGCCGTGGATGCCGCAGGCGATCTGCCAGGCGACGAGTCTTTCGAAGGCGGAAAGATCAACGGCGCCGTCTTCGCGAAACGGGGTCACGATCGCCGTCATCGCGCCGCGAAAAACCGGGAGACGCTCGTTTCGGGTCATCGACGCCCTCCTGTCTTGCGCCGGCCGCGCCCCAAATCGTCCAGCACCTTGTCGAACCCGTGGAGGCCGCGCCGACCGCGCAGCCACTCCGCGGCCAGTACGGCGCCATCGGCGAATCCCTCGCGGCCCCGCGCGACGTGCTCTAGGGTCACGGCGTCGTGGGGCCCGTCGAACCCGACGAGGTGACGCCCCGGCTGGCTCCCCGCCCGCACCGCCGCGACGTGAACGTCGCCCGGAGCGATCGCCGCGACCGGGAGCCCTTCGCGCACGGCAGCCCGAGCCGGCCCGGCGCCGGCAACGAGTGCTGCGAGGCGCCTTGCGGTCCCGCTCGGCGCGTCCGCCTTCGCGCGATGGTGCCACTCGGCGACCCACGGGTCGTAGCCGGGAACCGCCAGGAAGCGCCGCGCGGCGTCCACGACGGCGGCGCAAAACAGGCCCATCCCGACCGAGAAGTTGGGCGAGATCACCGCCCCCGCTGTTGCGGCCCGCGCCGCACGGCGCACGGCGGCGTCCGAGGCGTCCCAACCCGTCGTCCCGCAAACAACCGCGATCCCTCGCCGTAGGAGCTCGACGACATGGTCTTTGGCGGCGTCGGGCTCGGTGAATTCGAAGGCCACCGTCACGCCGCGCCACGACGCATCGCCGATCGTGCGGACAATCCGCCGATCGCGCCCGGCCCGGTCGATGATCGGCCCCAACGTGTGTCCATGGGCCAAAGCCGAAGCTTCGATCGCGCGCCCCATCTTGCCGTAACCAACGAGCGCGAATTTCATGCGACCGTTCCCTCGAAGAACTCACGGTGGAGCGCTCTTACACACGCGTCGAGGCGGCTTTCCGGGACGAGCGCGGCGACACTCGTCGCGGATCCTCCCAGAGCCACCAACTCCGGATCCCAAGCGGCGAGCGCCCCCAGCACGCGGCCTCGCGCAGCGCCTTCTCGCGCCAAGCCGTGCCCGACCACGCATACGATGCCCCGCTCGTCCCGCACTTCGATCTCGGCGAACGCCGTCAATCGTTCGGCCAGTGTGGTGTCTTTGACCCGCGCGGGAAGGACGAGGGTCACCGCGACCTCGGAGGAGACCACGAGGTCGGGAACCAGCGCCGCGTCGTCGACGGCCGCGAGCACCTGCGGCAGGAAGCCGGGGTCCACCCGCAGCGTCTTGGACGCGACACGAATCGCCGTCACGCCGCCCCTCGAGGCGACCGACGCGAGAGCCGGCGCGTCCGCCGCGACTTCGCTCAAGATCACGGTGCCCTCCCCCTCCGGGCGCAGGGTGTTGAGCACGCGCACCGGAATGCGACACCTCACGGCGGGCGCGATCGACGCGGGATGAAGCACTTTGGCTCCGTAGTACGCCAACTCCGCCGCCTCGGCGAACGACACCGACGCTCGCCTTCTGGCGGAAGGCACGCGCCGCGGGTCGGCGGTCATGACGCCGTCGACGTCCGTCCAGATTTCGATCTCCGAGGCGGCAAGCGCCGCGCCGATCACGGCGGCCGACGTATCCGACCCGCCGCGTCCGAGCGTCGTCGTGCGTCCATCCCGAGTTGCGCCGAAAAATCCTCCGAGGATGGGGACCTCCCCCGCCGCAACCGCGGGTGCGAGCAGGCGTCTTCCTCGCGCCGCGACCTCGTCCGCAATCGGCTCCGCGCTACCGAACGACGCGTCGGTGATCATGACCTCTTTGGCGTCGACGAGTCGCGAGGGAAGCCCGCGGTCCGCGAAAGCCGCCGCGACGATGCGCGACGAGAGGATCTCTCCGAACGCCAGCAGGGCGTCCGACGAGCGCGGCGTTCCCTCGCCCAGAATCCGGACCGACCGCAACAGTTGCCGCAAATCTTCGAATAACGCGTCGATCTCGAGCCCGAGGTCGTGGCGCCGGCCTGCGTCCTCGACGCAACCAGACACCGCCCAGCGGTGCCGGCGGCCAAGGTCGGCCAGGATCGGCTCGAGGGCGTCGCGCTCCCCTTCTTTCGCAGCGGCGATCGCGCGCACGAGGAGATCGGTGACGCCGGCGAGCGCGGAGACCACGACAACCGGGCGTCGCGGCAGGCGCCCCCTCACAATGTCCGCTACGGCTCGAATGGAAGCGGCGTCGGCGACGGAGGTGCCGCCGAACTTCATCACGATCACGCGCGCGACCTCCGCGGCAGTAGATCCTTCGCGGCCAGCAACTCGGCGTTCAACACGGCGCCGCCCGCCGCGCCGCGCACCATGTTGTGCGAGAGCACGACGAAGCGCAGGGTCAGTACCGGGCACCGGCGCACGCGCCCCACGACGGCGCTCATTCCGCCCCCGCAATCGCGATCGAGCCGAGGCTGCGGACGGTCCGGCTCGCGCCGCACCACGATCGGAAACGGGGGCGCCGTAGGGAGTGAGAGGCCGTCGATGTCCCCGCGAAACGACGCCAGGGCCGCAATGGCTTGCTCGGGGGTCGGCGGCCGGTCGAGCTCGACGGAGACCGCTTCGAGATGCCCGTCAAGCGTGGGCACGCGGTGGCAATGGGCCGACACCGCGATGCCCGCGGGCGCGAATCTCTCGGCGGTCGCCGTGCCCAGGATCTTCCCGAGCTCGACCTCGATCTTGTCCTCTTCGCCGGCGATGTACGGGATCACGTTGTCGAGAAGCTCGATGGCACGCGGGCCTGCAAGCCCCGCGCCGGATACCGCCTGCATCGTCGTCACCACCACGCGGCGAACACCGAAGGCGCGATCGAGGGGAGCCAAGGCGAGCGCTAGCCCCGTCACCGAGCAGTTCGGATTCGTGACAACGAACCCCGTTCTAGCGTGCGCGGCGATCCGAACGACCGACGCCCCGTTGACCTCGGGTACGAGAAGCGGAACGCCGGGGTCCATGCGCAAGGCGGAACTGTTGCTGACAACGGCGAGGCCTTCGCGGGCCAGCGCCGGTTCCACTTCGATCGCCACCGGGGCATCGAGCGCCGACAACACCAGGTCGCACCCGGCGAAATCCGACGGGGTGCACCCCGAAACGACGAGTGTCCCGACGTCTTTGGGAATGGGCGCGGGGAGCATCCAGCGCGTCACATCGCCGTAGGCGCCCCCGGCCGAGCGCTCCGAGGCGCCCAAAGCGACGAGCCGGAACCAGGGATGCTCCGCGACTCGCGCCACGAGGCGCTGTCCGACGAGCCCCGTGGCCCCTGCGATTCCGACGTGATACGGCCGCACGAAAGCGTCTCCGGCCGCGTAGTATACTCGCCGACTTCGCGCGCGCCGGAACGCGCATGGGGGCTTTGGCGACCGCGATGTTCGACCCGAACGACGACGTCTTCCCCGCCGCGCCGGGAGGCGGCCCCGTCGGGAAGCGCGCGACCGAAGACGATTTCTTCTGCATCCGCTACCGCCTCTGGTACCCGTCGTTCGACTGTGCGATCCGGACGCGATTCCAGACCGCAGAGGGCTGCTTGCGTTGCGACCAGGGGCGGTTCAACCTCAAACGGCACAACTCGGCGTTGCGCGGGTTCCGCTGGCGCTTGACCGCGGGCGACTGAGAGACGATCCGCGTGCCGTCTCCGCTCCGCACGACGCGCGTGAGAGGGATCGTCTTCGACCTCGACGGCACGCTCGTCGACGGGTACCAAGGCATCGCCTCCGGGGTCAACGCCGTGCGCGCCTCGTTCGGCCTCCCCGCGTTGACCCTCGATGACGTCCGGGGGCGTGTGGGGCTCGGGTTATCGCACCTGATGGACGACGTCGTGGGCCCGGAGCGGGCCGCCGAAGGTGCCGAGATTTTCCGGAGTGTCTACGACCGGGTCTGCGTCGAGCAGACGCACCCCGTTCCCGCACTCGACGACACGCTCGTGGCGCTTCGCGCGCGGGGCTTCCGGATGAGCGTCGCGAGCAACAAGCCCGTGGCGTATTCGATCCGCATCCTCGAGCGGCTGGGCGTGCTCCCGATGTTCGACACGATCGAGGGCCCTGAAACCGCGGGGGCCTTGAAGCCCGACCCGCCGATGATCCGCGCCTGCCTCGTCGCGATGAACGTGCCGGCCGACGAGGCGCTCTACGTCGGCGACATGGCGATCGACGCGGACGCGGGCGCACGGGCGGGGGTTGCGGTCGTCCTCGTTTCCGGCGGCTCCAGCTCGCCGGAGGGGCTAAGCGACACCGGGCGCCCCGTCCTCGACACGCTGAAAGAGCTTCTCGACCTCCTGCCGCTCGTCGCGGCGAGCTAGCGAGGATCGACCGTGACACCACCGTCTTACCGTCTCTCCCGTGCGCGCGATTTCTCCCTGATTTCCGCCGGTGCCGCCTGTTTCGTCCTGGCCGCTGTGTTTTCTGCCGGCGGGATCTGGTTTCGCGCCCTGTTCGTCGCCGCTCTAGGCGCCGAACCGCTGCTCTTCTCCGGCGGATTCTTGGTAGCGGCTATCGGACTGGGAATTGCCCACGCGCTCGCCCGGCCTCCCCTTCCCTGACCACGGTGGCCGGGACCTCAGCTCAGCGCCGGCCGCATGAGCCCCGCTTGCCACTCCCGCAGTTCCGCGACCTCCCACGGATCGTCCCCGGCTTCCCAGCGCTTCGCCATGTCCTCGACGACCGCGCGGCTCGCGAGGACGGACGGATCGAGCTCGAGACCCCTCGCAAGCTCGTCTCGCCGCTGCCTGATGAAGGCGATGCGCGTCTCCACCGCCGGCTGAAGCCGCTCCCGCGTTTCCATGCGGATCTCCGGCCAGTCGGTCTCGGGGCACGAGACCCCGCGGCGCGCCGCCT